>Ga0116226_10002892_pt1 | contig 15086 bp, 11 predicted proteins | sample S1TSphfallax_FD_89692 | JGI IMG/M metagenome (GOLD analysis project Ga0116226, IMG submission 89692) | Host-associated microbial communities from peat moss isolated from Minnesota, USA - S1T2_Fa - Sphagnum fallax MG | ecosystem: Host-associated > Plants > Peat moss > Unclassified | place: USA...
AAGTCGATGGCGCGCTCCGACCCGTCGCGTGACATGACCACCAGACGATCCAGGGCGTTCTCGCGCTCCAGCCGGATCAGGTAATCGCGGTAGGGCGCGGCGCCCGCGATGAGTCTGCCAGCTCGATGCTCGATCCAGGGCCGCCAGGTCGCCCGGTCGGGTATGTCCGCGTTGGATGTCATCAGCGCGAAGTCCACGGCGCCGTCGGCATTGGTGCGGATGACCCAGCGGTCCGACCAATGGTCGAGATCATAGCGAAGGCCGGGGGCGCGAGCCTCAGCCAAGACCGGCGGGGCCGTGGGTGTCGTGGCCGGCACGATCCAGACCTCGCTGAGCTCCTGATTGCCGGCCTCGATGAGGATATGGCTGTCGTCGGCCGTCACACCGACGCCGAGGAACATGCCCTCGTCGGCCTCCTCATAGATCAGGACATCCTCGCCGCCCCGCGCCGGCCGTCGATACACCCTGGCGGGCCGGGCATTGGGGTCGCGCCAGACCCAGAACAGCCACGCCGAATCCGGCGAAAACGCGAATGAACCTGACGCGCTTGTCGGCCCGTCCGGCAGATCCGCGCCGCTCGCCAAATCCCGCAGGCGGATCACATGATATTCCGAGCCCTGGTCATCCTCGGCCCAGGCATAGAGGCTGTGGTCCGGCGCGTGATGGGCGGCATCCACCGCGTAGTAGGACTTGCCCTGGCTCTCCGCCTCCTCGTCGAGAAGGACGACATCGCCGTCGGTGGACCCGCGCGACCGGCGCAGGTGGCGCGGGTGCTGCGCGCCGATCTCATATCGACTGAAATATTCGTACGGCCCGTCGGGGCTGGGAACAGAAGAGTCATCCTCCTTGATCCGCCCTTTCATCTCGGCAAACAGGCGCCCCTGAAGCGCCTCGGTTCCCGCGAGCACGGCCTCGACATAGGCGTTTTCCGCCACAAGGTGCTCCCGCACCTCGGCCTTGACCAGAGAGGGATCGCGTAGGACCGCCTGCCAATTCTCGTCCTTCATCCAGGCGTAGTCATCCACGCGAACGCGCCCGAGTTGTTCGATCCGGACCGGATCCTTGCGGGGCTTCGGCGGGATTGGGGTGGGCATTGGGGTCGCCATGGCTCTCTTTAAGCCCAGGCGTAGTTGAAGCTCACGCTGATTCTTGGCCCCTTGGCGGCATTGGCCAGCACCTCGTGGCGCAGCCAGCTCTCCCAGAGAAAGAGCCGTCCCGCTTCCGGCTGCAAGGTGACAAAGCCCCGATCAGCCTCCGGGGCATTCGCGCGCCTCGGCGGGGCCGCCATCATCATGGGAAGGCGCGGATCCTCCAGACGCAGTCCGCCAGAGCCCGGGGGAACGGCCACATAGTAGGTTCCGGAGATCACGCTGTGAGGATGGATATGGCCGGTATGGGCGGCGCCGGGCTTCAGCAGGCTGACCCAGAAACTATCGAGTTTCAGCCGGCCGCGCGGCCCGAGGTCAAAGGCCAAGTCTTCGGCGAAGGCGCTCACATGATGATCCAGCCGGCGCTTGAGATCGGCAAAGGCTGTCGCTCTCTGGGGCAAGTCATTGAGCGAGGCATAGGAGGTATAGCCGCCATAGCCCTGAGCGCGGCACCAGGCCCTGCCCGCCAGGTCCTCCTTGGCCAGCATCTGGCAAGCCTCTTCGAGATCACCGTTCAGGGCCGCGAAATCCTTCGCCGCGTGCAGGGAGGCTTCGTAGAGGCGGGTGACGAAGAGTTCGCGGAGCTTGGGCATGGAGTCTAAGCTTATCACAGGCGCCGAATCGGCCGCCCTGGGAAGGCATGGCGGAAAGGGCGTGGCATGAAGTTCCACTGGCGAAGGTTTGCTTTGGGCTTAACGGGCCTGTTCCTGGCTCACGGCGCAATGGCCCAGACGCCCCTTAAGCCCCTCATTGAGATCAAGGAAGTTGGCCCTGGCGTCTATGCCGCCCTCGATGGCGAGGATCATCGCGCCGGCTCCAATGCCGGCTTCGTCATCGGCGACGACGGCGTGCTGGTGGTGGACAGCTTCTTCAACCCCGACGCCACCCGCGCCATGGTGGCGGAAATCCACAAACTGACCAAGGCGCCGATCCGCTATGTGGTGAACACTCATTATCATATCGACCACGTGGCCGGGGACCAGGCGCTGCGCGACGCTGGCGCTGTGATCATCGCCCAGAGCCATGTTCGCGCCTGGATTCACGCCGACAACCTCCATCTTCTCGGAGATCGCGTGACCCCCGCCCTCAAGGCCCAGATCGCCGCCCTTCCAGCCCCCGATATCGACGTGGATCGCGACCTCACCATCTGGCTTGGCTCTCGGCGCGTGGAGATCCGTTTCTATCCCGGACACACGGGCGGCGATCTTGTGGTCAGCGCGCCCGACGCCAAGGTCATGTTCTGCGGCGATCTGCTCTGGCGCCATTTCTCGCCGAACATCATCGACGGGACGGTTAGCCGCTGGATCGCCACCGAGGCCGCGTTCGAAACCCTTCCGGGCGCCGCCCAGATGACCTTTGTGCCCGGCCATGGAGGGCTCTCGCGGATTGAGGACGTGACGGCCTTCGAGGCCTATCTGGCCGATCTGGCCGCCTTCACCAGCGCCGCGCGGGCCGCCGGGCGCGAGGGCGGCGCCCTCCTCGATGAAGTCCTGCCACAGATGCGCGCCCGCTATGGCGATTGGGCGTCCTTCGACTATTTCGCACCGAAGGAGATCGCGTTTATGGAAGCCGAGCTGGCCGGAACCAAGCGCATCCCCGTGGCGCCGGCGGAATAGATTTGAATCCCATGAGTTCCTTAACCGTCATCCCGGAAAGGCGCGCAGCGGCTTATACGGGACCCAGGGGACGGGGACGGGTAAGTGGGTTCGCGAACCTTGGCCCCACGCCCAGTCCCCTGGGTCCCGCATCCGCGGTTGGCTGCGTGCGGGATGACGATCCGGGGGGAGACACGAGAGTCCTATCTTGACGGTCTACATCATCGGCGGGGGATTGGCCGGACTTTCGGCCGCGGTGCGGCTGGCCGGCGCGGGCCAGGACGTGGAGCTCATCGAAGCCTCCGCCCAGGCTGGCGGGCGTTGTCGATCCTATGTCGATCCGGTTCTGGATATGACCCTGGACAATGGAAACCACCTTGTCCTCTCGGGCAATCGCGACACCTTCGACTATCTGCGCCGGATCGGAACTGAGGATTGCCTTCAAGGACCGGCGGATGCGCGCCTCGACTTCCACGATATGGCGCGCGGCCTGAGCTGGACGATCCGGCCCAATGATAGCGCGCTCGCCTGGTGGGTCCTGTCAGAGAGCCGGCGCGTGCCGGGGACCCAGCCGGGCGACTATCTCGCGCTGCTCAGGCTTTTGATCGCTCGGGGCCATCGCACCATAGGTCAGACCCTCGCCTGCCGCGGGGCTCTGTGGGACCGCCTGGTTGAGCCCTTCCTCTTGGCCGCCCTCAATACCGAGGCGACGCGCGGATCAGCGGCCTTGGCGGGAGCGATCATCGCCGAGTCCCTGGCCCGGGGGGGCAAGGCCTATCGCGCGCGCATCGCCCACCCCACCCTCGGCGAGGCCTTTATCGCGCCCGCCCTCGCCTATCTCGCCGCCAGGGGCGCGCGGGTGCGCTATGCCTCGCCCGTGAAATCCCTTGGTTTCGCCGAAGGCCGCGCGAGCGCCATTGTCCTCGCCGACGGGCCAATTCCCCTGAGGGCCGATGACAGCGTGATCCTCGCCGCCCCGCCCTGGATCAGCGAGACTCTCATTCCGGACCTGAAGGTTCCCCAGGTCTTCAACGCCATCGTCAATGGCCACTTCAAGATCGCCCCGCCGCCCGGCCTCAAACCCATCGTGGGAGTGATCGGCGGGACGGCCCAGTGGATCTTCGCGTTTCCAGACCGCCTTTCGGTCACGGTGAGCGCCGCCGATGACCTTGCTGATCAGGACCGGGAAGCCCTGGCCCGCGCCCTATGGGCTGATATCGCCGAAGTCCACGGCCTGACAGGCGCTCTTCCGCCCTGGAGGATCGTCAAGGAGCGGCGCGCCACTTTCGCCGCCACGCCCGCGCAGAACGCCCTGCGTCCGGGCGCGCGTACGTCCTGGCGCAATCTCGTTCTGGCCGGCGACTGGACGGCGACGGGACTGCCCTCCACCATCGAGGGGGCGATCCGTTCGGGCAATACCGCCGCCCGTTTGACGCTCAAACTTCGCCGCGACGCATGATAGGAGGGGTTCATGGATGACGCCGCCGACCTCTCCCTGCGATCCGCCGGGGCCCTCGAAACCTCCATTGCCCGCGCCGCCGAGGCCCTGATCTCGCGCCAAAAGTCTGACGGCCACTGGGTCTTCGAACTGGAGGCGGACGCCACTATTCCGGCTGAATACATTCTGCTGCGCGCCTATCTGGGCGAGCCTGACGCGCCGGACCTCGAGCGGAAAATCGGCGTCTATCTGCGCCGCATTCAGGGCGCGCATGGGGGATGGCCGCTGTTCCATGGCGGCGATCTCGATATCAGCTGCTCGGTGAAGGCCTATTTCGCCCTGAAGATGATCGGCGACGATCCCGCCGCCCCGCACATGGTCCGCGCCCGGGAGGCGGTGCTAGCCCGTGGCGGGGCCGGCGCGTGCAACGTCTTCACCCGCCTGATGTTGGCCCTTTTTGGGATCATCGGCTGGAAGGCTACCCCGGAGATGCCAGTCGAGATCATGCATCTGCCCCGGTGGTTCCCCATCCATCTGGGCAAGATCAGTTATTGGGCCCGCGTGGTCATCGTGCCCCTGCTGGTGTTGCGGGACCTGCGGCCGCGGGCCCGAAATCCCCGCGGCGTTGGCATTGACGAGCTTTTCCTCCAGCACCCCACCACCATGAAGGGTCTGCCGCGCGGCGGCCATCAGAAGGAGCCGTGGGCCAGCCTGTTCTTCGCCCTGGACGCGGGTCTCAGGGTGGCGCGGCCGCGCTTCCCCCAGGCCGCCCATGCCAGCGCCATCGACAAGGCCCGCGCCTTCGTAGACGAGCGCCTGAACGGCGAGGATGGCCTGGGCGCCATCTTTCCGGCCATGGCCAATGCGGTGATGATGTATGACGCCCTGGGCATCGGGCCGGAGGACCCCCGCCGGGCCATCGCCCGCGCTTCGATTGAAAAGCTGCTGATCATCAAAGATGACGAGGCCTATTGCCAGCCTTGCCTCTCGCCCGTGTGGGACACAGCCCTGGCCGCCCACGCCCTCCTGGAAGCCTCCGGCGAGACCTGCGAAACCGCCGCGGCCAAGGGCCTCGCCTGGCTAAAGCCCCTGCAGGTTCTGGATTTAAAGGGCGATTGGGCGGAATGGCGCCCCGGCGTGCGCCCCGGCGGCTGGGCCTTTCAGTATCGGAATGATCACTATCCAGACCTGGACGACACCGCGGTGGTGGCCATGGCCATGGATCGGGCGCGCGGCTTGGAGCCGGCGGCGGATAGCTATGACGAGGCCATCGACCGGGGTCGCGAATGGGTGGAGGGCCTGCAGAGCGCCAATGGCGGCTGGGGCGCCTTCGATGCCGACAACACCTATCACTATCTGAACAATATTCCGTTTGCCGACCACGGCGCCCTGCTCGACCCGCCCACGGTGGATGTGGCCGCGCGCTGCGTGAGCTTCCTCGCCCAGCTTGGTGAGCCGGCGGACTCGCCCCGCATGACGGCGGCGCTGACCTATCTGGAACGCGAGCAGGAGCCTGACGGCAGTTGGTTCGGTCGCTGGGGCGTCAACTATGTCTATGGCACATGGTCGGCCCTCTGCGCCTTGAACGCCGTGGGCCTGGAGCCCGATACGCCGATGATGACCAAGGGCGCCGACTGGCTCATCGCCATTCAGAACCCCGACGGGGGCTGGGGCGAGAGCTGCGAGAGCTACAAGCTCGACTATAAGGGCTATGAGCCCGCCCCCAGCGCCGCATCCCAGACCGCGTGGGCGTTACTGGGCCTCATGGCGGCGGGGCGCAGGGACCATCCGGCCGTGACGCGTGGGATCGCCTGGCTCACCGATCATCAGGATGCGGACGGGGTCTGGCCGGAGGACACCTATACCGGCGGCGGTTTTCCGCGCGTCTTCTATCTGCGCTACCACGGCTATTCCAAGATCTTCCCCCTCTGGGCCCTAGCCCGCTACCGCAATCTCAGCCTCGGCAATAGCGGCCGCGTCGCGTTCGGGATGTGAGCTTTAGCGCCCCGTGATCTCTCCCCCCACCGTCATCCCGCGCGAAGCGCAGCGGAGATGCGGGACCCAGGGGACTGGTCGCGGCGCCGCGGTTCGCGAACCCAAACATGCGTTCCAGTCCACTGGGTCCCGGATAAGCCGCTTCGCGTCTTTCCGGGATGACGGTTAGAGGTGGGCAGCGGCGGAGGCCTCATTGCCGTGGTGGGCATGGTCAGCGAGGCGAAGCTGCTGGCGGGCCGCGACGCGCGGGTGATCATCGGCGGCGGGCAGGCGCGGCGCCTTGAAGCGGAGCTTGAGGCAGAGCTGGCGGCGGGGGCCGCAGGCGTTATCAGCTTTGGGCTGTGCGGGGCTCTGGAGCCAGACTTGTGCGTCGCCGATCTGGTCATCGCCTCGGCTGTGGTGACACAGACCCAATCCATCCCCACGGACCCGGCTTGGGTCGAACGTCTGAAGGGGGCGCTTCCCGAGGCGAAGGTCGGAGCTCTGGCGGCGCACGACGAGATGGCGCCCGACGTGGAGGCCAAGGCGGAATTGAGACGCGCGACCGGCGCTCTGGCGGTGGATATGGAATCCCACATCGTCGCCGCCCTCGCCCGCCGCCATGGCGTCCCGTTCGCGGTTCTCCGCGCTGTGTCAGACACAGCCGCCCATACCCTGCCAGAGGCGGCGCGGGTTGGCCTGCGGGCGGACGGCAAGCCTGACCTGATCGCGGTCCTGCGATCCTTAAGCGCAGATCCCCGTCAATTGCCGGCGCTTATCCGCACGGGGCGTGACGCCGGCGCCGCACACAGAGCTCTCAGCCGGACCGTGAGGGAAATCGGCGCGCTTGGTTTTCAGGCGTTCTCCGCCTCAGAGGCTTTTTCCGGTTCAAAGTCGCGGCATGCCGAAACCTGATGCGACAAGCTTGGCCCATAGAGCCTTAGTACCTCAAGCGCGGGAGGGGGGATGGAAGAGATCATTGACTGGTCGACCACGCGCGGCGTGCCAGCGCCCTTCTATGCCCTTCTCTATTTGCCGGGCGGTTTGGCCCAAGGGTTTTGCAATGTCTGTCTGAGTTACGTTCTGGGACGGGCGGGGGTCAGCTATCCCGCCATCGCGGGGATCATCAGCCTGTCGCTGCTGCCCTATACCTTGAGCTTCCTCGCCGGTCCCCTGGTGGATGTGAGTTTAAGACCGAAGTTGATTTTTCTCATCTGCGTGATCGCGCTCGCCAGCGCCCTCGTGGGCTATGCCGTGACCCCCGATGACGCGGCGCACCTCCCTCTCCTCGCCGCCCTGACCCTGATCGCGAATATCGCGGGCGCTATCGGCGTCATCAGCGTCACCGCGGTCATGGCCCAGACCACGCCGCCGGAGAACCGCCCGCCCGTGGCCGGGTGGCGACAGGTCGCCAACTATGGCGGGGGAGCCCTTGGCGGAGGCCTCTCGCTTTGGCTTGCGTCCCACGCCGGGGGCGTCAAGACCGCGGCGCTCACCCTCGCGGCGATATGTCTTCTCACCGGGGCGCCCATTCTGTGGACGCGTCTGCCGCGGTTGGCGGTCGCGGTCGCTCTCGGTAGGCGATTTGTAAATCTTGGCCAGGATCTTTGGGGGTTCGCACGGAGCCGCATCGGCGTCCTGGTGATCTTGCTGAATGTCCTGCCGGCAGCCCTGTCGGCGAGCCCTCCGCTGCTGTCAGCCTCCGCGCAGGCCTGGCGAGTCTCCGCTGATCTCGTGGCCCTGTCCCTTGGCACCTTATCAGGACTCATCGTCATCCCCGGATGTCTGTTTGGGGCCTGGCTCTGCGCGCGATTTCCGAAGCGCACGCTCTACGTCGCCGCCGCGGTGGCCTTCGAGGTTGTCCTGGCGATCATGGCCATCGGGCCCCATACGCCACTGGCCTTTGTCGTCGGCGTGCTTGCGGCGAGCTTTTTCAACGGCGTCGCCAATACCGTGCTCGTCAGCATCACCTTCGAGGCGCTTGACCCCATCAATGCCGCAACCTTGACCTCAGTCCTTAGCAGCCTGTCGAACCTGCCCCTCCTGCTCGTCACCCTGGTTTTGGGCAAAGTCGCGGCGCGCGGCGGCGCGGACGGCATGCTGATCGCCGAATCAGGGATTGGCGTCGCGGCCATGGCGCTGTTCATGGCCATAGCGACCATCTGGCGCCCGTCGCGCCCGGCCTTGGCGACGGACGCTCTCGCCGCTTAAAACCCTACTCCGCCGGCTCCCGCTGCACCTTTCGGGATTTCGGGTTCTTCGCCTTGATCTCCGCCAACATCTTGTCCACGTGGGTGGAGAAGACGAACTCGGCCTTGCGCTCCTTATCGCGGGAGATGTCCTTGGCCATGGGGCCGGTGGTGCGAACGCCGCGGACGCTGAGCTCCAGGGCCTTCAGCGGGTTTTGCATGATGGCGGTGACCGCGCTGGCCTCGAAGCCGGAATGGACCATGCAGTCGGCGCACTTCTCGTAATTGCCGACGCCGTAGGCGTCCCAGTCCGTCTCGTCCATGAGCTCCTTGAAGGTCTTGGCGTAGCCTTCGCCCAGGAGATAGCAGGGCCTCTGCCAGCCGAAGACGGTGCGGGTCGGGTTGCCCCAGGGCGTGCAGTGCAGGGCCTGATTGCCGGCCAGAAAATCCAGGAACATGGTGGACTGGGTGAAGGACCAGGCCTTGCCGCCCCGGCCCCGGGCCAGGATGTCGCGGAAAAGCTGCTTGGTCTTGGTGCGGTTCAGGAAATGCTCCTGATCGGGCGCCCGCTCATAGGCGTAGCCGGGGGAGATGGTGACACCATCGACGCCGACCTTCTTCATCTCATCGAGGAAATCGGCCACCCGTTTGGCGTCCGCGCCCTGGAAGAGGGTGCAGTTGATGGAGACCTGAAAACCCTTGCACTTGGCGAGCTTGATGGCGCGCACGGCCGTCTCGAAGACGCCATCCAGGCAGACCGACTTGTCATGCATGACCTGATCGCCGTCCAGGTGGACGGACCAGGTAAACATGGGATCGGGCTTATATTGATCGATCTTCTTTTCCAGCAGCAGGGCGTTGGTGCAGAGGATCACGAACTTCTTGCGGGCCAGATAGCCCTGGACGATCTTGGGCAGATCGCGATGCAGGAGGGGCTCCCCGCCGGCGATGGAGACCACGGGGGCGCCGCAATCATCAATGGCTTCCATGCACTGGTCATAGGAGAGCCGCTGATTGAGGATATCGTCGGGGTAGTCGATCTTGCCGCATCCGGCGCAGGCCAGATTGCAACGGAAGAGCGGCTCCAGCATCAGCACCAGGGGATAGCGCTTGGCGCCGCTGAAATGCTTGCCGGCGATATAGGCGCCGATGCGCGCCACCGCCTGAAAGGGTATCGCCACGCAGAACTCCTTTTAGGATCTGGTCAGTGAAAGGAGCCGCGCCCCCGCGGCCCCGCCGGTCACGCGCGGAGCTCCGCGGGCAACCTGAACTCGATATTTTCTTCGACCCCGTCCATGGGCTCCACGGTCGTGGCCCCCAGGATCTTGAGGGTTTCGATGACTTCCTGGATGAGCGCCTCGGGCGCCGACGCGCCCGCGGTGAGGCCGATGGAGTGTTTGCCCTCCAACCATGTGGGATCAAGCGCCGCGGCGTCGTCGATCAGATAGCTGGGCAGGCCCTCTTCAAGGCCGATCTCGCGCAGACGGTTGGAGTTGGAGCTGTTCTTGGCGCCGACAACCAGGATCACATCGGCGAGCTTGCACATTTCGCGCACGGCCGACTGGCGATGTTGGGTGGCGTAGCAAATGTCCGTCGTGTCTGGGCCGAGGATATTCGAGAACCGGCGCTTAAGCGCCTGGATCACGGCCTTGGTGTCATCGACGCTCAGCGTCGTCTGGGTGACATAGGCCAGCGGCGCGTCGGCGGGGAAATCCACGCCCGCCACTTCTTCGGGGGTTGAGATCAGGGTCACGGGGGAATCGATCTGGCCGATCGTACCCTCCACCTCAGGGTGTCCGGCATGGCCGATGAGGATCAGGTTGCGACCCTGGCGCACATAGCGCTTGGCCTGGGCATGCACCTTGGAAACCAGAGGGCAGGTGGCGTCGAGGACCGGCAGGCTGCGCGAGGCCGCGGCCTTCACCACCGAGCGGGCGACGCCATGAGCGCTGAACACCACGTGGGCGCTGTCTGGAACCTGATCGATCTCCTCGACGAAGATGGCGCCCTTGGCCTTCAGGTCCTCCACGACGCGGCGGTTGTGGACGATCTCATGGCGCACATAGACAGGCGCCTGATACTTATCCAGCGCCCGCTCGACGATATCGATGGCGCGCACCACACCCGCGCAGAACCCGCGGGGCTGGGCCAGGATCACTCGCATGAAATTGCCGCTCCGCGGATTGAACATGACCTTCGCGGCGGAGCGAATCCCCACCCCCGCGAACGATCGACGCTTTGAATAGCAGGTATGACCGCTTTGGTGGAGTGCAAGAGCCCATAAGGGGTGGGTGATGTCTCTCCGGCGCCACTCAGGTGGGCGATGCGGGCGCGAAAAGGGTAGGATCTGCGGTCGCTCACGGGCGAAAGGCCCATTGATACGCGCGCGGGCGCCCCCCAACCGCTGGGCGGCGGGGGTCCCTCACGTCGTCAGGGGGAGGGGCGGGTAGGCCCCGAATGTTCGCCGCGCGCCCGGCGGCGGCGGTCGGGGCTCGATGCCGGCGGCGGCCAAAAATTCGTGAAGGCGTCGCGTTGCAGGGTCAAGAAGGTGGAGGGGGTCACGCACAGGCTCTCGCGGCGGCCCTGAGGGTGCGGTCCGGCCCGGACTGGGCCCCGGCGCCACGTCGCCCTCGGGCACAAAGAAGCGTATCCAATCCTCGTGTCGGCCACCGGGCGGCGGCGGAAAGCCATCCTCGGTCCACAGGCTCCAGTCAGGCTTCAAACCCAGATCGGCGCAGATCGCGGCCACCGCGTCTTTGAGGGGCCCATTGAGGAGCCGGTAAAACCGCGCGCTCTCACGCTCGTCGCGGAGCCGCTCGCGGAGCTTACGGCGCAGCGCTTCGGCGCGCTCGCGGATTTCGAGGACCTCAAGATCCGTCTCCTGATCCTTCTCGCCAAGGGGCGTCGCCTCCGCAACCGCTTCGGCAAGCTCGCCCACAGGCGTGTTTTGGGGGGGCGTGTTTTGGGGGGGCGTGGCCTTGGCGAAGGGTTCGGCCCAGCTCGGCAGGATGCCGGCCTTCAGTCCCGCGATATCATCTTCGATCTTTGCCGTCAGCGAGAGGGCGAGCTGCAAGGCGCGCATCACGCGCACAAAGGCGAGGAGGGGATCGCCGATAAGGCGACAGACCATCATCGGCCCCTTCGGCACACGCGTCTCGGGCGTCGCCTTCTGGGTGAGGTACTCGCCAAACCGCGTTGTGATGTGAGACAGCGCATCCAACATGCAAACCCACATCCTCGCGCGCGCGATGTGGTGATTGCAGAGGGCGAGGTCCGCGCTTGGGGCGGGAGCCGCTTTTCTGGCTATTTCAGCGACGAGGGTCATTGGGCCCATCATTGCACAGCGTGATGCTATGTCAATATGCAATTTCTTGAATTGCAATTTTGTGGAGCACGCTATGTCGGCGGCGCCGGCAGCCTCGTCTGCGAAAAGTCAATTCCGCGGGCTACTTCCATGCATCCGGCCTGATATAGTTTAGGACATTGGACTGACGTTTGATGCTGTCTCGTGCATCATTGCGGAAGGCCGGAAGGCCCTACATCTCCCTGCGCATCATACACGCGGTCTGATGCGCAGAGGCATTCCGCGAGACCTGGACCAAAATGCGCGCGCACCTCCCCGTAAGCCACACGATCACGGACGTCATCGACCGCCAGCTTGAGATCGTTCCGTTCGCGGGGACCAAATAGGTCGGCGCCACCTCAAGCTTCGCGAGCCGCTCCGCCACCGCCCGCAGCTACACGACCGCCTGGGACACGACCGGATTGTGCCAGGTCTTTCGCCGCGGACGCGCGCCTATGCGAGGCTGCCGCCGTAAATGGATAGTTCCAATTCCACCCCGGCTAGAGCGTGTTCCGATCTGATGGAATCAGATCGGCGCTCTAGATCTTTGTTTTAACGCACGTTTTTTCCGATAACCGGTTCCCACTTATCGGAACATGCTCTAGTGCCGTACCGCCACGGCGTCGACGAAGGCCTTCCAGGCAGAGGCAAAGTATCGCTCCCGGCTTGCCTCGGTTTCCAGAATTGACACTTCAAGCAGGGCGTTAACCAAGGGGCCCGCATTGATCAGAGCCATGAAACTGCGTGAGATATCCTGATCAATGTCTTCTCTGATAAATCCGGATGTCGCGGCGCGCCGAATGTATCGTTTGATCTCGTCCTCTATGCCCTGAACCATCCGTCGGACGTGATCCTTGAGCTCTGGAAACCGGCCGCGTTCCGCGACGAAAAGGCGAAACGTCTCAATGGTGTCTCGCTCGAGCATGAAGTTGAAGGATTGCCAGGCGATCTTATGAAGCGCCTCAAGACCATTTTCCTCGTCGAGGTAGCCCTCGGCCTGAAAGGCCGCCCACTGTTCTTCACTTCGCGCGATGATGTTCTTCATCACAAAGTTGGTGAAGACATCCTTGAATAGGGCTTCCTTATTGGCATATCGCCGATAGAGAGATTGCTTACCGGCTCCCGCGACAGCCACGATCTGTCCCATGGATGTCCCCTCGTAGCCGTGCTCGATAAAGAGCCTGGCCGCGGTCGCCATTAGGTGAGCGTCAAGCTCCAGTGACCCCTGCAGGTCCGGACGCCCTTTTTTCGGTTCCGGTCTCGCCATGTGATCGGCGCCTCCAACGCGCCAGCGCCCTCTGTATGGCAGCATCCGCTACGAATGCAAATAAATGATCGATACGGTCTCGTTCACCATTGACCACTCCAGCTTGGCCGCCTATGTGAACGAGACGGTCTCGTTCAAGGGCGACATGATGTCATCTGCTAGTGGTCTCCGCCGCGTCCTTCCCGCCGGCGCCAGCTTTGGCGGAGCCACCGCCTTGATCCCGGCCATATGCCTCGGCCTCACGGCCTGCGGCGGCAGAGCGCCAGGCGGCCCCCCGCCCATGGGGCCGCCCGCTGTCACCGTCATGACAATTCAGGCCCAGCCGCTGACGCTGGAGGCGGACCTCCCCGGGCGAACCAGTCCCTTTCAGGTCTCGGACGTTCGCCCGCAAATCAGCGGCATCATCAAGGCCCGCCTGTTCGAAGAGGGCTCCGACGTCCGAGCGGGCCAACTCCTCTATCAGATCGATCCCGCGCCCTATCAGGCCGCCTATGACCAGGCCGTGGCGCAACTCGCCAATGCTCAGGCGGCCCTGACGACGGCCAAGTTGAAGGCTGCGCGCTATGGCGACATGGTCAGGATAAACGCGGTGAGCCAACAGGACGCGGACGACGCCAAGGCCGTCTCCGACGAGGCCGAGGCCTCCGTCAAACAGCAGCAGGCGGCGGTGGCAAGCGCCCGAATCAACCTCGCTTATACCCGTGTGACCGCGCCTATCAGCGGGCGTATCGGCGCGTCCAGCTTCACCAAGGGCGCGCTGGTGACGAACGGTCAGACCAGCGCCCTGGCGACCATCCAAAAGCTGGATCCGATCTATGTGGATGTGGCCCAGACGGCCGTCGAGCTGTTGGCCTTGAAGGACGATGTGGCCAGGACGCCGGCAAAGGCGAGGGGCTCACAAAGCGCCCCGGTTCGCCTGCGCCTCGGCGACGGCCGAGACTATCCGATAGAGGGTCAGCTGCAATTTACCGACGTCACGGTGGATCAGACCACAGGTTCGGTGACCTTACGCGCCCTCTTCCCCAACCCAAAGAGTGAGCTCCTACCCGGCATGTATGTCCGCGCCGAGGTTACCGAAGGCGTCGACCCAAAGGGAATATTGGCGCCGCAACAGGCCGTCACTCATGACGAAAGAGGCCAACCGATCGCCATGGTGGTCGACGCTCATGGCCTTGCCCAGGCCCGGGTGCTCAAGGTTGAAGGCGCAATCGGCAATCAGTGGCGGGTCACGAGCGGCCTTGGTCCCGGCGACCGCCTTATCGTGCTCGGGGGCGCCACGGCGCGGCCCGGCCAGCCGGTCCGGGTGATCGCCACCCAATCTCCCACGCCCAGCGCCGCGTCCTGAAGGCGGATGAAATCATGTCACGTTTCTTCATCGACCGCCCCATATTCGCCTGGATGGTCGCCGTGGGCGTTATGCTCGCCGGCGTGATCGCGATCCTTTCGCTCCCGATAGCCCAGTATCCCACCATCGCACCGCCCGCGGTCACCATCACCGCGACCTATCCCGGCGCTTCAGCGGCGACGCTGGAAAGCTCGGTCACCCAGGTCATCGAGCAGCAGCTCAAAGGCATTGACCATCTTCTCTATTTTTCATCGACCAGCGCCGCGAATGGCGTCGCGACGATCACGGCGACCTTTCAACCCGGCACAAACCCGGACACGGCCCAGGTCCAGGTCCAGAACAAGCTGACCCAGGCGACGCCAGAGCTTCCGACGGAGGTTCAGCAACAGGGCCTCATCGTCGCCAAGGCGCAGGCCGATTTCATCATGATCGTGGCGCTCTACGACACCGATGGCCGCCATGACACCACGGACCTCGGCGACTATGTCAACAGCAAGCTGGTCGATCCGATCTCGCGCCTGAATGGCGTGGGCGACACCCAGGTGCTCGGCGCGCAATACGCCATGCGGATCTGGCTGGACCCCTACAAGCTCAACAATTACAAACTCATGCCCTCCGATGTGAGCAGCGCGGTCCTCGCTCAGAACGTTCAGGTTCCAGCCGGCGAGGTAGGCGCTCAGCCCGCCGTGTCGGGCCAGGAACTTTACGCGACGGTCAACGCCCAATCGCGTCTGAAGACCGCTGATGAATTCCGAAACATCGTCCTGAAGACTGAGACCAGCGGCTC
>Ga0116226_10002893_pt1 | contig 15086 bp, 16 predicted proteins | sample S1TSphfallax_FD_89692 | JGI IMG/M metagenome (GOLD analysis project Ga0116226, IMG submission 89692) | Host-associated microbial communities from peat moss isolated from Minnesota, USA - S1T2_Fa - Sphagnum fallax MG | ecosystem: Host-associated > Plants > Peat moss > Unclassified | place: USA...
CTGAAAGTGCAGGAACACAGCTACCACATTCCAGAACTGCTCTCGGTATATCCGGACGCAATCTTCGTGCAACCGCATCGCGACCCTGTCACGGTGATGGCGTCGATCTCCCGTCTGCTGGAATCACTGCGCAGCATGGTCTTCGCCGAACAGGACCGGGCGGCGCTGGGCGAAGAATTGCTGCATTTATGGCATGACGGGCAGGTGCGGCTGATGGCAGAGCGCGCGGCAAACCCAAATCTGCCGATCTACGACATCCGCTATACGGACATTGCCCGCGACCCGGTTGGCGCCGTGCGCTGCGTGTACGAATTTGCCGGTCTCACCTTCAACGATGAGAAAGCCGCAGGCATCGAACATTGGCTGGCGGATAATCCCGCCGACAAGCACGGTCGGCATAGCTACACGCTGGAGGATTACGGGCTGACGGCGGCACGGGTTCGGGAAGTTTATGACGATTATATCAAGGCCTATTCGGAATTTCTTTAATACTGCGCATCCGAACACCGGTTTTTTTTCGGATGTCCACACCGCGATGACGGTATCTGCTTTTAGATCTTGAGGTTTAGCATGAACTGGCAGGATTATCTCGGCACGCTGGCTTCCGCCGAAGCGCTTTTGGAACAGCTCGAAAATCCGGGAGACGAAGCGCTCCGGCAGGAAGCCTTCCGGCTGTTTTTCCTGAGCCTGTCCGCAGGCTTCCTGACCACCTTCGCCGATCCGGATATGCCGGATTTCGTACCCGCCGTGAACACGTATCTGAACGCCAGCTCCGCCAATCCCGATTTCATCTACTATCAGGCGAGCGTTGACGGCACGGGTGCGTATCGCATCTCCGGCCAGCGTGGCGATGCGCTATTCGTGCTGCTGGATATTGCCGCCGGCGGGCTGGGCGTGATGGACGAGCTCGGCCCCTCGCTTGGCACGATCGATTTCGACACGCTGAACTTCGATGAACATGGCGGCTTCGACCTGCTGCTGAGCGCTGAAAAGCCTGCTGGCTTTCAGGGAGATTGGCGCGCACTTCCACCAGCCGCGCGCACGCTGGTGATCCGCCAGGCCGCCTATGACTGGGGGGTAGGGCGCGATGGAAGATTTGCCATTGAACGCGTGGATAAGCCTTTGGCGCCGCGCCGGATGGATGCGGCGGAGACCTCCCGGCGTCTCGCCCGGCTGGCCGCGCATCCCAAGCGTTACGCCGGGCTTTGGCTGCGCCATATGGCTGGGCAGCGCGCCAAAAACCTCGTCAACGCCTTTGAGCATGACGATTGGGCCGGGCGCGGCGGCCTGGCGGCGCAGCATTATTTTCAGGGCCTGTTCAAGCTCGAGCCCGGCCACGCACTGATTTTCGAGACCGAACTCCCGGCGCGCGTGCGCTACTGGAACGTGCAACTCGCGGACCCGCTATGGAATTCCATCGACTGGTTGAACCGGCAGGGCAGTTTGAACGGCGGGCAGGCCCGTTTGGACGCTGATGGCCGGTTCCGCGCCGTGATCGCGCTGGAAGACCCCGGCGTGCCGAACTGGCTGGACCCCGGCGGATGGCGCGAAGGTGCGATCATGCTACGCTGGACGGAGGCAAGCTCCGGCCCCGCGCCGACATTGCGACTGGTGGCCTTGGATGCATTGCGCGGCGCCCTGCCGGCGGATACGCCGTTGGTGAGCCCGGACGAACGGCAGGCCGTGCTGCGTGCGCGCCGGCGCGGGGTGCAATTGCGACGGCGCTGGTAACAGGAGGGCGAAACATGGCAAAACCATTGGGTGTCGGCGTAATCGGCGCGAATTTGCAGGGCAGCTGGGGTGCAACGGCGCATCTGCCCGCTTTGGCGGCGTTGGACGAGGTGCAGGCTGTCGCTGTGGCGACAACGCATCAGGAATCCGCGGACGCGACGGCGAAGCAATTCGGCATCGCGCATGCGTTCAACGATCCGGCGGCGCTCGTGCGCCATCCCGATGTCGATATCGTCGCCATTTGCGTACGGGTGCCGGCACATAAGGCGCTGGTGATGCTGGCGCTGGAAGCTGGAAAACACGTGTATTGCGAATGGCCGCTGGGGCGCGACAGCGCGGAGGCGGCGGCTCTGCACGAAGCGGCCGAAGCGGCCGGAATTGTGCATATGGTGGGATTGCAGGCGCGCAACGCCCCGGTGCTGGCCTATGCGCGGGATTTGCTCGCGCAGGGCGCCATAGGCACTGTGCGCAGCGCCGGATTCACCCATTCGAGCGACTGGATTTCCCAGCCTTTTCCCTCGATTGCTTATTTGCAGGACCGGGCCAGCGGCGCGCATTTTTTGAGCATCCCGGGCGGGCATTCCATCGATGCGTTGTGCTGGCTGCTGGGCGATTTTGGCCGCCTGGTCTCCGTGGTGAAAACGGGCTTGCGGGATTTGGAAGTGATTGGCACCGGTGAGAAGCTTATCCGCAGCTCGGCGGATCAGATTCTGGTCGCGGGCGAGCTGGAAAGCGGCGTTGTGGCCTCCGTGCGGCTTTCCGGCGCATCCTCCCCCGGCACAGGAAGCCGGCTGGAGATCAACGGCGATAAAGGCGATCTGGTAATCAGTGCCGTCCCTGGCGGGCGGGGAATTCAAATGTCGGATTTGCGGTTGCAGCGCACGCGCGGAATGGCGGAGCTGGAGGATATGCCGGTGCCAGCTTCATATTTCACCGCCCCCGCTCCGGTGCGGCACAACCCGGCGCTGAACGTTGCCCAGGCCTATCAGCATCTGGCGGCGGCGATACGGGATGGCGGGGAAGCGACGCCCGATTTCGGCGAGGCGGTGCGGCTGCACCGCCTGCTGGACCGCGTCGAGGCGGCCTCAGGGTAGCAGACCCTCCGGCACGTTGAACCGCCAGCAATTTTCCTCATAGCGCGAGCTGATGCGCCAGCCCTGCGCGGTGCGGAGGAATGCGTCATGATACCAAAGGCCGACGAAAAAAACATGGCCATTCGCCTTGAGCACCATAGGGTTGGTGCAGATCGTCTTGCCTGTGGCGTGGTCACCGTTGACCTTGATCTGGCTGGTCGTGATAATGTGCTGTGTTGCGGATACGGCTTCCATACTCTGGGCGAGATACGCCTTGATTTCAGGGAGCTTGCCTTTCACACCGACCATCTCGGTGTAATCGATGATCGCATCCGCGGTGAACACATGATCCAGAGCGTTCCAATCACGATTGTCGATGGCGTAGCAATATTCCACCATCAGATCCTGGATTTCCAGCCTATCCGATATTTCCTGCAGGTTCATTTTTTTCCTCCGTTGATGCGGCCTGTGCAGGATTGCGCCGGTTTGCGATGCGGCACCCCTCCGGATGGTAGGTGAGAAGGGCGGGGTTGCGGGACGAGAAGCAACCGTCAACAACGCTATAACGGCAAAAAATATTCAGGAGCAGCCATGGGTGGACTTCCCGCTTTTACCGAGGCCGATTTTGTTCTCTCGCCCGAGAAGCGGGCAGAGATCACGGCCGGACTGACGCCACGCCAAGCCTTCATGGTCACGCAATGGATGAACCTGCACGAGGTCATCAACCGTGGCGATTGGGACGGCATGGATAAATTCTTCGATACCGAGAAGATGACCTATGACAACCCGAACCGGCCGGATCTGGGCACTTACAAGGTCTGGAAGACCTCGCCGCAGGGCCTGTACAAGACGTTTCCGCCGTCCATTTACCGCACGCTGAAGGCCTGGGGCCGCGGGGATGACGAGATCTGCGTGCTCTGCCACCATCATGGCAAGCATACAGGTGGAAATTATATGGGGATCAAGCCGACGGGCAACCCGCTGAACGTGGTTTGGTTCTCCTGGCTGCGCTTCGAGGGCGACAAGATTGTGCATATCTACTCGATTTCGGACGTTTATAGCATGTTGATCGATATCGGCGTGGTCAGCGCGCCACAGCCGGTTGATCCGTATAAATAATCTTTGCGCCGGGGCGGCGATGTCCGCCGCTCCGGGTTTTTCATAGGCTGATGCGATGAAAATCAATGTGGGCGTGCCGAACTCCATGCATGTGGCGGCGATGGTGCAGCCATGGGAATATGCGTTGGACGGGGCGCAGATCGGCCAGGCAATGGCGCTGGCGGATTCGCTCGGCTTTCATAAATGCATGCTGGGCGAGCATTTTGTGATTCCGCAGGAGCATGTTGCACTCTCCGGCGATCATTATTTTCATACCGTCGTCGCGCTCGGGTTCATTGGCGGGCAGACGAAGCAGCTTCGGCTCTCCTCCTCGGTCTCAATCGTGCCGTTACAGAACCCGGTGGTGCAGGCAAAGGCGTGGTCCACGCTGGATTTTCTCACGGGCGGGCGGGCCGAGGCGCTGTTCGGCGTGGGGTGGCTTAAGGCGGAATTCGATATTCTAGGCGTGGATTTTCATGAACGCGGCAAGATGGCAGATGAATATATCGCGGCCATGCAGGCGCTATGGACGATGGAAAAGCCGGAATTTGAAGGGAAATACGTGCGCTTCCACGATGTCGGCTTTGCTCCGAAGCCGGTGCAGCTACCGCGTTTGCCGGTATGGTTTGGCGGAGATGCGGAGCCGGTACTCAAGCGCGTCGCGAAATTCGGGGATGGCTGGTCGCCGTTCCGCACGCCGCCCGAGAAATTTCCGGAATGTATCGACTTCATCAAATCTCAGCCTGAATATGACGGGCGGAAGATCGATGTATTTTTTGCCCTTGAGATGCTCAATGTCGGTGCGCATCATGAAATTCTGGATGACGCGCGCGCACCGGGCACGCAGAATAAGCAAAAGATACTCGACCAGATTGGCTGGTTGAAGGAACTTGGGATTACGGAGACGATTGTGCCATTGCCGCCGGGCATCGGTGGCCTTGCGGAATATGGCGACAGGCTGCGCTGGGTGGCGGCGGAGATTATACCAGAGGTTATTTGACGACGAACGATGCGACGAAACGATGGAGTAACGATAGGTGTCAGAGATTCCCTCCCATGTTCCGGCCGCCCTTGTGTATGACTGCACGATTGCGGACCGGAAAGTGTATTTCGAGAATGTGTTCGAGACGCGGATTGCGCGCGAACATGTTGAGAAGCCGCCAGTATTCTGGTGCCCGAATATCTATCCGGATGGTACGGGCGGCTGGGTGGTGCGGCGTGTGGAGGAACTGAAGGAGGTTTATGCCGACGACGATCTTTTCACCAAAAAAGGATTTTCCGGCTTCGCGAAAATGATCGGCGAGGATTGGAATCTGGTGCCGACGGAGCTGACGGGCGAGACGCATCAAAAAGTGCGTCGGGTGCTGAATCCCGTTTTCGCGCCGGCAAAGATGTTCTCGCTCGATGATATGGTGCGCAACCGCGCGCGGGATCTGATCGGGAAATTCAAGGCGAGCGGGCATTGCGACTTTGTCGCCGAATTCGCCGTGCCGTTTCCGGTTTCGATTTTTCTCGACCTGTTCGGGCTGGACCAGTCGCAGATTCCGCAATTTCTGGCCTGGGAACACGCGCTGCTGCACGGCACCGATATGGCGGCGCGGATTAAAGCCACGCATGAGGTGAAGCAATGCCTGCTGGAGGCGATTGCGGCGCGGCGCGAAAACCCAAAGGATGATTTAATCACCCACGCCCTTGATTACGAAATCGACGGGAAGCCTTGGACCAATGAGATGGTCTACGGCTATTGTTTCAACCTGTTCGTCGGCGGATTGGATACGGTGACGGCGAATCTCGGGCTGCATATGTACCATCTGGCAACGCATCCCGCGCAGCAGGAAGAAGTTCGGGCAGACCCCGCAAGGCTGACGCTCGCGATCGAGGAATTGCTGCGGGCTTATGCTGCGGTAACGACGTTCCGCACCGTGACGCGCGAGGTGGAGTTTCACGGGGTACGAATGCTGCCGGGGGATAAGGTCGCGATGTCCACCGCGCTGACGGCGCGCGATCCGGAAGGCTGGCCCTCGCCGGATGTGGTGGATTTCGAGCGCAAGCCGAGCCATCTCACCTTCGGCAGTTCGTCGCATCGCTGCCTGGGAATGCATCTGGCACGGCGCGAATTGCTGATCGCGCAGCAGGAGATGCTGGCGAATCTGCCGGCGTTTACCCTGGATAATTCGGAGCCGGTGCCGTTCTGGATGGGCTCGATCATTCAGGTGCAAAAATTACCGCTGGTTTGGAAAAGCTAGCCTCATCATGCGCTGTGAGGAACTGCGTGTGGATGTGGCAGAGGCAACCGGGATTGCCGGGGCGGCGCTGGCGGCTTCGCTCTATTTGCCGGATGCGGTGCCGGATGATCTGGAGCTACTCGTTTGCCTGCATGGCGGCGGGTATCGGCGGGATTATTGGCACCCAGCGTTTCAGGGCTTTTCGGGCTATAGTTTTGCGGAGGCGTTGACCGAAAAGGGCCGGGCGGTGCTGGCGGTCGATCTGCTGGGCATGGGCGATAGTTCACGGCCAGAGCCTGAAACCCTGCTCGACCGTGCGAAAATTGCGGCGGCGAATGACGTGGCGGTAAAGCTCGTGGCGACCGGGTTGCGGGATGGGCGCTGGGCAAAAGCTTCACGCCTGCGCGTGACGGGCGTTGGACATTCGATCGGCGGGATGATGGTGATCACGCAGCAGGCGGCGCATCGGAGTTTCGCCCGGCTGGCCGTTTTGGGCTGGGCGAATCAGCGAATGGTGTTGGGGGATACCGATCCGGAAACGCTGGCTTTGTCCATTCAACCAGGATATCTGGCCACCCCGCGCGAGATGATGCGGGGGTTGTTCTACGCGGCGGATGTGCCGCTTGCATTGGTGGCGGCGGATGAGGCGGCAGGCTCCACTACGCCCGCCTGCCTGGGGCGCGATGCGCTGCGGCCCGGCATTGTGCATGGCGCCTCCGCCGCGGTGACCTGTCCAGTTTTTCTGGCGCATGGCGTGGTGGATACGAGCCCGGCGCCGCATCAGGAGCCCGGCTATTTCAAGGGGAGTTCCGACGTCACTTTGCTGGTGCTGCAAGGTTCGGCGCATTGCCATAATTTTGCCCGCACGCGCCAGGTTTTATGGGACCGGTTGGATGCCTGGCTGAATTCTGTTGGAGTATAGCGAAAGCGTTACACGTTCCACACCAGAGGCACCTGCACCGGCTGAATAATCCCGCCGAGATGGGCTTCCAGCTTCGCGCCGTCAGCGATTTTGAATTCCGGCAGGCCGGAGAGAACCTCCTCCATGGCGATGCGCATTTCGCGCCGCGCGAGATGCATGCCGACGCAGAGATGCGGGCCGTAGCCGAAGCTGATATGGCGCGGCTTGCGGGTGAGGATGATTTCGTTCGGACGGTCATATTCTTCAGGGTCGCGGCCGGCGATGGCGGTGGACATGGCGATTTTGTCGCCCGGCATCATTTTGACGCCGTTGAACTCGGTTTCCTTCACGCAGGTGCGATAGGTCGTCACCGCCGCGTAGCCGCGCATCAACTCGTCGATCGCATCGGGAATCATCGCGGGGTTCTCGCGGAGCATGCGTTGGTCTTCGATATGTTCGGCCAGATGCCGGAACTGCCAGCCCATATTGGTGGAGACCGTGTCCAACCCGCCGATAAAGAGATTGAAAGCAAAGCCAACAAGTTCGTCATTAGTGAGCTTACGGCCGTCGATCGTGGCCTGCACCCCATAGCTGATGAGATCGTTGCCCGGACTTGCTTCGCGCTTGGCGATTTCGCCGCGCAGATAGTCGACCACGTTGCGCGTGGCGGCAGCAAGCTTGCCCATGTCTGAATTATGCAGCAGGTCCATTTCCCAGGCGAGGAATTCCGGGGCGAGCGCCATCGGCAGGCCCATGAGTTCCAGAAACACTTTAATCGGGAATTCGAACGCAAAATCAGCCATGAACTCGCAATGGCCCTTGGCTTTGAAGCCTGCGACATATTCGCGCGCATAAAGGCGGATTTTTTCTTCGAGCTTGGTCATCGCCTTGGGGGTGAAGATCGGGTTCACGAAGGCGCGGTAGAGCGCGTGCATCGGCGGATCGGTCTCGGCGGGCAGGCTGCTCCAGGTCTCGCCGATGATCTTCGCGAACGGGGCGAAGTCCTTGTTCGAAAAATGCTCGGTATCGAAATAGATTTTGCGCAGATCTTGGGCCCGGCGCACGATCCAGGCCGGGGTGAAGCCGGGATAGGCATCCATCGCATAGAAAACCGGGGGCAGGTCGTGCAAGGCCTTGATCATCGTCTCGAACGGGTTTTGTTCGGTGGTGCCGCCATAGGTGATGGGATAGTCGCGCACCAGCTCGGCGGGCACATGGGCGGGGCGTTGGGCTTGCACGAAATTCATGGGGCGTTTCCTTTAGGCTTAATGCGCATCTGCGCTGGCATAGACATGCATGCGTGCGACATTGGCATGCGCCGGCTGTTCCAGAAGATAGCGCACGGCGCGGGCGATATCCGCGGGCTGCAGCGGTGTCACATATTCATCCCAGCCCGGCTGGCCGTTTGCTTTCATGTCTGAAAAGATTTCGGTGGCGGTGGTGCCTGGTGCGACGAGGCCGACGCGCACGCCGGAGCCCGCGAGCTCGATGCGCAGCGAGTCCGAGAAAATTTCGAGCGCGCGTTTCAGCCCGCCATAGACGCCCACAGTGGCGGCGGTGAGATGCGCGCCGATGCTGGAAATATTGACGATGGACCCGCTGCCGGCGGCCTTCATCGCGCGGGCGAAGACATAGGCGGCATAGACAGGGGCCTCGAAATTCGTCGCGGTCATTTCCCGGATTGCGGCCAGGTCGAACGTTTCCAACGGGCCGACGCGCAGGATGCCGGCATTGTTGATGAGGATATCCGCGCGGCCGAAACGCTCGGTGGCCAAGGCCAGCAGGCGCTCGGCCGTATTCGCATCGGTGATGTCCGCGGCGAGGATGGCGGGGTTGCCGGGAAGGGCGGCGGCGAGGGATTCCAGCCGGTCCTGCCTGCGGGCGGTGAGCACGAGCCGTATGCCCGCAGATGCAAGCTCCTGTGCGATGGCGGCGCCGATACCTCTGGATGCGCCGGTAATGACCGCGACCTTGTCCGTGAGTTCTCCCATATCACCCTTCGTTCTGAGCTGGACTGTTGGGCCTATCAGCGCCCCGAGGCGGGTGCCGGCACCTTTCGTCAGATAGGTTGCGGCGGGCGGTTGCGGCCTATCGTGCACGCAAAGCACGGCGTTTCGATAAACAGATTGAGCGGGATGATATGGATTTTTCGTTTTCCGAGGAACAGGAAGCGTTCCGCGACATGGTGCGGCGCTGGGTGAATGCCGAGGCGCCGAAGGACTGGCTGCGCAAGCTGGAGGCGGATGAGGAGAATTATCCCTTCGCGTTATGGGACAAACTCGCCAAAGGCGGGTTTTTCGGGATCGGGATTGACGAGGAATGGGGCGGGCAGGGCGGCGATATCATCATGCAGATGATTTTCGCGCGCGAGTTTGCCCGCACGGCGGGCGGGCTGCTTTGGACCTGGGGGCTGACGTCTTTCGCCGGGGCGAAATCCATCGGGCTGTATGGCACGCAAGCGCAGAAAGAGCGTTGGCTGCCGCCAATGGCGGCGGGGGAGCTGCGCGTCTCCATCGGGATGACGGAGCCGGGCGGCGGCACGGATGTGCTGGGCGCGATGCGGACCTATGCCACCAAGGTGGAGGGCGGCTGCCGGATTAACGGTGCCAAGATGTGGACGACGGCGGCGCGTGCGGCGGACCGGATTCTGCTGCTGGCACGCAGCGACAAGAATGTCGAGAAGCGCCATCAGGGTCTGACCTTGTTTTTCCTCGATGCGAAAGCCCAGGGGGTGACCGCCACCCTGTTGCCGAAATTGGGTATGCGGGCGATGGGCTCCTGCTCGCTCACGCTTGACAACGTGTTCGTGCCCGATGCGGATGTGCTGGGGGAGCCGGGCCGGGCCTGGTATATGCTTCTGCCGACGCTGAACAATGAGCGGATCATGGTCGGCGCGCAGTGCCTGGGTGCGATCGACGGCGTGCTGGAGGATGCGCTGGCCTATGCCAAGCAGCGCCAGGCTTTCGGCAAGCCGATCGGGCAGTTTCAGATCATCCAGCATTATATTGCGGATATCGCAACCTGGCAGCAGGAGACCGAGCTGTTGCTGAATTACGTCGCCTGGCTGCAGGCGAACGGCAAGGAATGCGGCGTGCAGGCGAATATGCTGAAAATGGTGGCGTCCGAGAATGCCGTGAAGGCGGCCGATCTGGGAATACAAATTCTGGGCGGCATGGGATACTCGGCCGAGACGGATATGCAGCGTTACTGGCGCGACCACCGGATTCTGCGGATGACGCCGATCAGCAACGAGATGGTGCGCAATTCGATTGCCGAGAGCTTCGGCCTGCCGAGATCGTTCTGATGGAGGCGCTGCCGCCGCCGCCGGATGTGGCCGGTGTTTCACTGGACGGCACGGAGATCTACGTGATTACCGCTGCGGAGAATGCAGCGCTATGCGCATCCACCGGGGTGGAAGCGGCGCAAGACGGCACGGCGCATCCCGTCTATTATTACATCGCCACACAGGTTGCGATGGGCAAGACCGTTGCCGGCGTCTGCGAGACTTGCGAATTCAACGTGGAAGACGGGCCGATGATGGGCAGTTCCGGCGTGGTCTTTCAGACACCTTTGCAGGTGGACCTGCCGTACCGCGTGCGTGGTGAAATCATGGGTCTGGTACGCAAACGCAGCAAGAAGCTCGGCGTAATGGACGTGCTGACCTATCGGCTGAGCCTGTACGATGCGGCGGGTGCGGAGGTGTTGCAGACCGAGAATGTATGGGTGCTTCCGCGGAGGGAATTGGCGTGAGCGCTGCAGTGGGAGATGAGCTGAAATTGTTTGTCGTCGAGGCGGTATCCGCTAAAGCGATGAAGGAATGGGCGGTGTTTCTGCGCGATCCGAATCCGATTCATTTGGATGTGGCGGTGGTGAAGGCCAAGGGGCTGGGCGAGCGCGTGATCAACCAGGGCCCGGCGAATGTGGCCTATGTGATGAACATGCTGCTCGCGGCGTTTCCCGCTTGCCGGATTGCGCGGATGGACTCGCGGTTCGTGGATAATGTGTATGCGGGTGAGCGGCTGGAGGCCGGGGGCACGGTGCGCGCGGTGGATGGCAACGCGGTGCAGTGCGAGGTCTGGCTGCGTGCCGATGGCGGGCGCCCCGTGATCGCCGGCACCGCGACGGTTTTGGTTGAATGAACGATAATAGGAGGACGAGATGCCGAGTGGGCCGTTTGCGCATGTATGTTTGCTGGTGAAAGATCTGGATAAAGCGATCGAGGATTGGACGAAGATTCTTGGGATTCTCGATCCGGCCTCGCTGGAGAAGCGCATCGTCAAATATGACGAATTCTCCAGCGGCGAGGACCAGGGAATGAAATGGGCCACCTTCGTGAATGAGTATTCGACGGAGATACAGTTCATTCAGCCTTCCCCCGATACGCCGTTGGGCAAACGGTTGGAGAAAATCGGCGAGCATGTGCATCATCTCTGCTTCAGCACCGATGACGTGCCCGCGGCGATGGCGAAGCTGAAGGAAGAAGGCTTGCAGGTGATCGAGGATGGCAGGACCTATAATGACCCGGATATGCCGTGGCAGACCTGGAGCTGGCTGGGGCCGAAGAGCGCGCATGGCGTGCTGATCGAGGTGGCGAAGCCGTATGAGAGCCGGGACGATGGGAAATGGCATCCGGCACCCGGCAAGTTTGCCTATAAGAAGCAAGCGGCGGCGTGAGCGCCAGCTCTGCCTTTGTCGTCGGCGGCACGGGCGGGCTGGGAGAGGCGATCTGCCGGCGGCTGGCGCGTGATTGGGATTTCGTTGGCGTTGGCTATCGCAGCAGCTTGGCCAAGGCGCAGACATTGTCGGCCGAATTGGCTGGGCAGTGCGATGCGGTGCCGGTGGCATGCGATCTGGCCGATGCACAAAGCGTGCGGGCAGCGCTGAGCGGCTTTGCGGCGCAGGCAGGTGGGCTCGGCGCGGTGGTGTTTGCCGGGGGCGTCGCGATCTCGCAGCCATATGTCAGCAATATTGGCGAGGCGGCGTGGCGTGAGGTGATCGAGACCGAGCTGCTGGGGTTCATTCGCGTCGTGGAGGCCGCATTGCCCTTGTTTCGCGCGCAAGGGGGCGGGAATTTTTTGAGTGTGGTGTCGGTTGCCACCCGTGCCTATCCGCCCGGGGATGCGCTCTCCGCCGTGCCGAAGGCGGGGATTGAGATGCTGGGGCGGGCGATTGCCAAGGAGGAGGGGCGTTATGGCATTCGCGCCAATATGGTGGCGCCGGGGATCATCGATGCCGGTCTGGGGGCGGCGTTTTTGAAGAATTTGTACAGCCCCGAGATCTGGGAGACGCAGCGCAAAAGGGTTGCGTTGCAGCGTTTCGGCGCGGCGGAAGAGGTGGCGGAGGCGGTGGCGTTTCTGGCATCGGACGCGGCGCGCTATATTACGGGGCAAACGCTGATCGTAGATGGTGGTTTCAGCCTATGACGCCTGTGAAACAGGGCGGCGGGATTCGGGGAGATAAACATGACAAAGAATTTGGCGGGCAGGGTGGCGATTGTGACGGGTGCCGCGACCGGAATAGGTGCTGAGAGCGCACGGGTTCTGGCGGAACACGGCGCAAGCGTGGTGGTGGCTGATATTGATGCGCCGGGTGCCGAGCTTGCGGCGGCGGCGATGCGCGAGGACGGGCTTGCGGCGGCGGCGATGGCGCTGGATGTGACCGACGAGGCGCAGATTATTGCGTTTGTGCGGCGGGTTGCTGAGCAGCACGGCCGGATCGACATTATTCATAACAATGCGGCCATTCAGAATGCGGCGCAGCGTGCGGCCGACTTGGATGTGGTGCATCTGGAAGCGCGGGCCTGGGATGCGGCGATGGCGGTGAATGCGCGCGGGCCGATGCTGCTGTGCAAACATGCGCTACCGGTGATGATGGAGAAAAGCGGCGGTTCGATCATTCATTCCTCATCGGGCTTCGGGCTGCTGGGCGAGGCGACGCTGACGGCCTATGGCGCTTCGAAAGCGGCGCTGATCAATTTAAGCCGTTTCATCGCCACGCAATATGGCAAGCAGGGCATTCGCTCGAACGTCATCGCGATCGGGTTTGTGCTGACGCAGACTGCGCTGGAATCGACGCCGCAAGTGGTGAAGGATGTGCTGCTCTCCCACACGCTCAACCCGGCTTTGGGCACGCCGCGGAACATCGCGGATGTGGTGGCGTTTCTGGCCGGGGATGAGTCGGTTTATATCAACGGCGCGCTGATCCCAGTGGATGGCGGGTTTACCGCGCATCAACCGAGCATGGTGCATTTTCAGGAATTATTCGCAGCCGCCGGAAGCAACCAGCTTTAGTGTATTCCGTTAGTCTTCCGGCGCGATGGTGAGCTTCAGCCCATCCAGCTTTTCGGTGAACGGGATCTGGCAGGAGAGGCGCGATTGCGCGTTGCGATGGCTGGAAGCGTCCAGAAGGTCGTTCTCATCGGCGCTCATTTCCGGCAGCAGGGCGGCGAATTCGGGTTCCACGTAAACATGGCAGGTGGCGCAGGAGCAGCAACCGCCGCAAAGTGCCAAAAGCTCATCAATGCCGCCATCGCGGATGATTTCCATGACCGATTGGCCGGTTTTGGCCGGCAGGCTGGTTTGCTGGTTTTCGCGCGTGGTGACGATGATCTGAGACATTGAGACTCCCTTGGTTTTGACGCCTGAATGATTGAATAGGCTGGAAATGTCAAAGTAAAGCGGGTTTGCGACCTTCCCGAAGGCAGGCGGCCGAAAAGATAGGGAAAAGACGGGATTTCCTACCCAAAGATAGGAGTGATAGCGGATTGAGGATAGGTATCTGAAGGTCTAGAGTGCAATGACATTAAGAAGAACCGCTCGCGGTTCGTCTTAATGTCTGAATCGCCCTCTAAAATACACTCTAGGCAATCATAACGTTCAGGAAAATGGCAAAAAGCCAAAAAGGGGAGGATCGGCCAATGGGCTTCGTTTCCACTTCCATCGAACCCCAGCGTCTGGGGCGTCAGGCTGTCGCGCGGGAGCGGCTTCTGGCTCTGCTGGAGGATATCGGCCGTTCGCGCGTCACCACGGTGAGCGCCCCGGCTGGCTATGGCAAGACCTCGGCGATGATGTTCTGGGCGCAGAATATGGCGGCGCAAGGGCGCAAGGTGTTGTGGATTGCGCCACGCAGCGGGATTTTGACGGTCGATAAATTCGTCTCGACGTTGAACGCGGCCTTTGTGCAGGCGGAGTTTGAATGGCCCGCCATGGCGCGGGACCAGTCGCCGGCAGAATATATCGCCGAGCTGATTGCGGCCCAGCCGGTGCGCCCGGTGCTGGTGATCGACGATGCGCAGATGATGGGGCGTGCGGTGCTGGATCTGGTAGCCGAGATCGTCACCGCCGCGCGTGACAGCCTGACGACGATCATCGCCTCGCGCGGGGCGGCGATGATCCAGGTCGCGCGGTTGCATGCGCTGGGGCTGCTTTATGAGGTGCGGGCGGCGGATCTGAAATTCTCCTTGGCCGATGCACAGGAATTTCTGGCGCGCAATGGCGCGGCCATGCCGGAGGCGCAATTGCAGGCACTGGTGGCGGAGACGGATGGCTGGGCGGCGGGCATCGCGATGGCCTGCGCGCGATCGCGCTTCAAATCGGCCGCCAATATGGAGCAATCCGCGAAAGCGGGACCGCTATCGGTCGATCTCGAGCAGTATTTCGCCGAAGAGGTCATGCTGCCGCAGAATGAGCTGGTGCGGAACTTCATCGTCAGCACTGCGATCCTGGACGAGCTGACACCCAATTCCTGCGTTGCCGTAACCGAGCGTGATGACAGCCGGCGGATGCTGGAAATGATCGAGGCGGCGGGGCTGTTCATCGATCTCGTCGATGTCGGGAAGGGCGTCTACCGGTATCATCCGCTGTTCCGTGAGATGGTGCTGCGGCGGTTGAATAATTACGATCCGGAGCGCGCCTTTGCGCTGCACCGGCGGGCGAGTCAGTATTTCGCAGCGCAGGGGCAGCCGGTACGGGCGATTGAACATGCGGCGCGCGCCGGGGACCAGAATTTTCTGGCGGACCAGCTCGACCTGCTGGCCGAACAGCTGACCTATGAAGGGTA
>Ga0116226_10002894_pt1 | contig 15084 bp, 9 predicted proteins | sample S1TSphfallax_FD_89692 | JGI IMG/M metagenome (GOLD analysis project Ga0116226, IMG submission 89692) | Host-associated microbial communities from peat moss isolated from Minnesota, USA - S1T2_Fa - Sphagnum fallax MG | ecosystem: Host-associated > Plants > Peat moss > Unclassified | place: USA...
CTTTTTTCTTCTCTTTGGACCTCTCTTACTTTCAAAGCTTCTAACTTTCTCATTTTTTTTCATTTTAAATGATTCAAAATGTTATAACAGCACCACCTTTAGTTCTACAAATCATCTTTGAACTCTATTAGCAACATAGCAACATACAAAGAATTTTTTAGGTGATTGAAAACTGGTTTTGTAGTGTTTGGTGGTTTGTCTTTTTTTTAGTTCTTGACCCCTTTTACTTTGGGGGGTCATAACTTTCTCAATTCTGATCTGTCTTTGACGATTTTTTGTGCGCCACATGCGCCAATAAGAGGAATTCAAGTTCCTTTTGGACACCAGAAACAGCGGAGCCCTCCCCTTGGATCTGGCCTGCCCTGAGCACTTAAAGTGATCGCTCATGGGTTGTTCTACCCTAGTGCTAGGCTTTGTTACGCCTTTTGCTAGCCTCAGCATCCCCTGCAAAAATACTGGGCCAAAACCATCGTGCTGAGCCAAAGTGACCTGCTTTTACTTTTCTTCATCCAAAAGTTTGCTGTACAGTGTACCAGTGGAGTGAAAACCTTTTGAGAGTACATTATTATGAGATGGAAGGCTAAGTGGCCCACTTACTAGCTGATCCAGGAAAGTCAGATGGCTATGAACAAAGGGAGCAATCCAAGAACGATTGCATGTTTGCTGGGACTATAAAAATTCAGACATTCTAAGAGAAAGTAGGCATACCCATCCTCCCAAATGACTGTCTCATGAACTAATGTTGAAGAATTATTTTGTTTTTGTGCGCATCCACTTGCAACATTCTGAGATCATTACCTCACATGTAAAGGGTGGACAAAGTCTAAGGCCAGCATCATCCATGCACCTGGAATAAAATTCTCTACAGATCTGACCTCCTCCACAGCTAAGAAGTACAATACATGTCTAGTGTGGCTTGGTGGCACTCAAAGTGCACAATTTCACTGCACATGAAAGGTTGTGCTTGTCACTCATGTGTTTGCAGCATGCAAGGTTCTTCTATGCTAGTTCTCCTATGATCCGGGAAGATCTTGGGATATTTCAATTTAAGAGAGGCAGTTCACATAAGATTCTTAAAGTGCATGACTCATTCAAATTTTCATCTCCACACAGGGAGAAGATGATCAAGCTCCCACTGCAAGTCTGCACCCTGCAGTTCGAAGAGTATGAGATATTCACTGGGTTATTGAGCTTTGTCTTATAACTTAAACTTGCACGCATGGGGACAAGGTCATGTGGCATTGGATATCCAAATGTTCTCTTCTAACTAAAGCCTGAGGCTGTGGGTTTTTCCAGAATAAGGGGCCCAGATGAGGTACATCTGAGTGCAGGCCCAACTACTTGGTTGAGGGTTTTACCATGCATAAAAACCTCAGAATATTTTCATTTCTTGAACTGTTGGGAACAGGGAAGTAAAACTAAGAGCAAGTAATGAGGATGGGACAGACTTGTGGTGAAACTCTCCCCAAAAAAATTTAAATGGGTGAAATTTATCAACTTTTTTTTGAAAAAAATAAAGGAATTTTTCTCAAAACATTAAGCAAATGTTGTCTTTTGACGATTTTTCACCCAAATTATTTTTTTTGTTAAGAATTTTAATGTGAAAATCCTCTCTTAAATAACAATTGCTCCTAGCAATGCATGTTTATATTTTGTACTTTTATTTTAAGTAACATTACAAGAAATTACAACGCTCCATAAAGTTCAACTCCATTAAAATGTCAACATTGACCAAAGGGGATGGCTACCTTGATTAAAGGTTTGGGGCGTGCAAAACAACTTTGATTGGTAATTTGATTAAGGTGATTTTTTTTATTGAATGTCAATTTGAACATTCAATCAAAAGGGACAAAAATACAAAAAAGGTCAGTTCAGATGGCCAAGGCTTAATCAAATTGGTCATACTTAGGAAAAAATGCATAGCCTAAACTACCCATTACTACATTGGAAAATTATAAGTAGGTAGGTATTAATCTAATGATAATAGATATAAATATAGCTCCTAAATCATTATTAAATAATTATTATAATACAAAAATTATAATATAATATCTAGGCTAGGTTTTGTCTAGGGATGTAACTGGGTAAATGCATACTATGGTGGCTCATTTTTTAAGATTCTTGTATTTCACAAAAGTTCACATTTTAATGTTAAATTTTCTATTTTTTGTGGTACCATTGGTTAAATGGTAATAAAGTCCATGTATTAAAAAAATAAAATCCATATTAATAGGAGCCCAAATAGAGATTTCAAATATATACACCTTTGGAAAAAAAAATTGAAAATGAATGAAAAACAACGTTATGGACTGATGAAAATATGAATTAATTTAGGGCATTCAAAAGTTCATAGGTAGAATTTGGTTATGATTCTTAAGGAAAAATTTCACATAAAACTATATTATTTCATTATAATTTATATGTTAAGTCACTATAAATAATTTTCACTAAAATTTAAGATGAACCTTTCAATTTTCTATCATTGCAATCAATTGACCAATCCATAATTTTGAACTTCAAAAGTCCCTTTCTATTGGCATATGAATTTTTTATCAATAAACAACTACACAAATATCATCATAATAAAGTTGTTAATTTATACTCAATTACCAATTAATAGATTTAAAAATATACTATTCACCATATGCCTTTGAACAAGGGGTGCCCAGCAAAAAACACCATTGTGACACCAAAAGTGAACCACTATACCTTGCATTCACCCAAGTGGGTAGGCTAAGTTAGGTTTTGGCTAGTTATGTATGTATGTGTATTAGGTAGGTAGATGGTCAATGCACCTACCACCTACAACCTACAATGGGCCTATGTAGCCTCTAGGTACCATAGACAACCAAAGCAATTGATAGGTAGGAAATTAGGTGCCCCAAGTACCTTAGGCAACCTAGACAACCCTTAGGTAGCCCCCCTCAGTAATCCCCTGCGTACATTAGGTACATTCGGTACCTTAAACAACTTGTAAACAAGCCCTTAGGTAGCATAGATAACTTAGGGTAGGTTGAATAGGTCATTTAGGTAGGTTAAACAAAATGTATATAAAAATGCAATAGAAAAGATCTTGTCCATTCCAACCTATGGTTACAACTATAGATGCAACTAATGTCCAAATCAACTACTTTCATGCCTACAATTACATTAGTCCTAAATGTCATTTTGGTTGTAAATGTGTGTAATTATATATGCAATTATAGTAATCACACATGCGACTACAGTGTTGATATAATCAAATGAAGTCACAAATTTGATTATAATTTGTGACTATTACATGTTTGGATGAAATAATAAAATTAAAATGCAAAAATTTTATATGATTGTGTATAAATCCTTGAATGGATGAAAACCTAATTGATTTTGCAATTGGTCATAGTTATTTTGGCAAGTAGGGCCCAATAATTTTTCCATTTACAATATTTTGATGATTAAAATGTATGTGGCATATTTGGAATTATAATAATCAATGTGTGTCTAAGTGTTTATTAGTATTGTGTATTTTTTCTTGATGTTAACAATACAAATTATTATTTTCTATTAAATATATTTGAGTTATGATCTATATATGATGATTATTTAATCATAAATTATAAATTATAAATTATTTAGTTAAATTTTATTTGTCAAATTAAAACATATTATGAACGCAATCAAGTATGATATTTTTTTAATCAAATAGAGGTTTAAGATGTTTAGGAAATATATCATTTATTTGATCATCAAACTTTTACCATAATTTCAAATAAAATTTATATATTATATTTGTAAAGATATAACATTTAAAGTTCCATCAAATTAATTAACTATCTAACATTACTAAATATGATTGAACTTAAAATATAGAATATTTAAAACATTATAAATCGTAAATACTATAACTGATGTAAAAAAATTTATTATATATTTTTTACATGTGATTGATATATTATTTATTTATTAGAAAATTATGTGCATTAATTAAAATTATGACATATTATAATCACATTGTGTAATATGTTTTCTAATGAAATGAAAGATTAATATGTGGGAGACAAATCATTTTTTTAACTATTAAGTATTAGTCCTAAAACATTTTTCATTTATAAATCATGTGCTTGAATTTTTTTTCCAATGAATCATTATCAAAATGTACTTCAACTTAAAGAAATTCAAAAATAATTTATTCAAATAAGTGTACATTTTTGGAAAATATTTAATCATGCATGTCATTGAAAATATTTTAAGAATAAATTTCCATTTGAAAACATATCAAGAAAATATGAAATATTGAAATTGGTGTTTGTGCAATGTTTAAAACCAAGTATGGGGTAAATAAAATGTATTCTATTATATTTTCACATCAAGTGGGGTGGTTTGATAGCAAAGGAATTGATATCCATTCTTGGGATTCAAGGATCAGACCTCACAAATGACATAGTTGTGGTACTATGATGACTCTATGTACCCTACATAGTTAGGCTACTTAACCCTAGGCCTAAATAGTGGACAATGTAGGCTAAGCTCCTAACTAGGCTAGGTTTTAGTTAAATAGTTAGGTTAATAGGGTAAATTACTTACTTACATATCACATAATAAATAGGTAGTAAATGGGTAGGTTAGATTAGGCAAGGTAGGTAGTTGTAGCGAGTAGGTAAATGGCCAATACACCTACCTCGACTTTATAAAAAAAAAGGCTAAAATGTTACCACTCCATTTGTGATTGCACACAACTATATCTCATTTGTGACTATTTGGTGGCTATGTTGCAATTATTATTATTTTCATTCTTCTATGTGTTGGATTTTTAGAATTAAATCCATCAATAAGTAAACTTGTATGTTTCTTTAATCACATTAATAACCAAAATTTAGGATTGCAACTAATTTGTGGACTTAGCCATTAAAAGTATACTATGTTGTATTAAGAACATATTAAGGATATATTTTTAGGGGTGTACATTAAAATTATATTAAAATTATATGTAGGGTATATTGGGGGTATAGTATAAGGGTGAAAACACATTAACCCTCCCAAAATTTGTAGTCACAAGTACAATCTTTCTATAATCAATTTCTTTGGTAATGTATGGACATCACATCTTAAATATTTTTTCTGTTTTTTGAAAGATATTTAATTAGCTTTAGAATTAATATAATAATAAAAAAATTAAATCCAACAAACATTGAAGAACTTGAACATATGGAATATATTTGTGACAAAATAATATTCACCACAACGTTTGAAAAATTGCATATATACTTCAAAATTAAAGTTGTGAGTGGAATGTGACTGGAATTCTTGGATGAATTAATTATGGTGCTTGATATTGATATGCATTTATTAAATTTACAACTACTTAAAAATTTAAAGTTTTTGAATGAAATTTCATTCAAAAATGTGTTTTTTTTGCATTTTTAGCAATAAATGCATAACTAAAAAAAAAAATTAAATCCACTACCTTATCAAAGAATAAGAAATTTATAAATGGACATTGTATTTTTTTTTAGTTTTCTTTTATGTGGTAATGTTTCATGAACCACAAGCATGGGACTCAAAGTGAACTTTGAACTCCAAAATGTTGTTATGTAAATTCTAAAGTTTTTAGCTTGTGTTTAGGATAGGCAAAGGATGTTATCAAGATTTTAGCTTACTACATACTATGATATTTGTTATACATCACCTTTTTTGGTGAAAAGTGGTTCACCCTTAATGTGTTTTCACCCATAAATATATTAAAAATAGTTCTAGGGTTTTATATTAAGGTTTTATTAGGGTACATTAAAATTATATTAAGGTAAACAAATAAGTCAATAGGTAGGTAAAAAGGTAAAAAGGTAGGTAACTATTTACCTAATTCAGTATCTAAATTGGTAAGTTAGTACCTATCTATTTACCTATTTACTTAATTATAATATTTACCTACTTAACTTATTTATTTACCTACCTGCCTGCCTATTTACCTACCAATGTATTCATGTTTAAGTTCAAGTTATTGTGATCTGGACTTGAATTCACACAAAAACTAAACCATGGAAAATTAACGTTTTGTTAAAACTAGAACCTTAAAAAAAATGCTTGAACACAAGTTTAAATTATACGTTATTTAATGCACATGCTAAATTATATAAGTACTTGATTGTTCTAAATGGTTATAAAATTTAGACATGTATAATTCTTCATTTTAATTTATTGTAAAACTTGGTACCTGTACAATTTATAAGGAATGTGTAGTGTGTACATAGAATGAAACCCAAGTTTCAAATTGAACCCAAGGTTCTTACATTTGAAATTTTGTGCCATAACCAAACCATAGGATTAAAAATTTGAAAATCAATCTCCAACCCTCACCCACATAAGCTACCAAAAGATTTTTAATGTTCAAACCATGACAATAGGTTCTTTAAAGTAAATAGGCTTGCAATTAAACCCCAAGGGGGACAATTGGTGTGAAGTGTCCAACCTATGGGATCTACATGCATCAAATGACCATTTTTTGGGGGGTATTAGATAATTGTCCAACATATTTTTTATCACCCTATTATTATCTAATTTTCTAATATATACATATTAAAGCCACTCTATATTTCAGATTATTACATACTCTATATTATAATTAAATTGATTATTTGAGTAAAATGGACCCTATTTTCAAACTAATTAACTTATAATTTTTACCCAACAACCAATATGTTTTTACTCGCATACTTTCTTTTTTTTTACTAGTGACCCCCCCTAGGAATCAAACATTTAATGGGTTATTAAACAATAACATCCTAGTTATCACTCAATTTGTGGCCCCTCAAAAAAAACTTGTAGCCCTTACTAGCATTTCATTCAACACCTCTTGCGAAACAAATTTTGAATTGTTCAAGAACACTGCCAATCTTGCGCCCTTCTTTGTCATAACTTTTTGCTAAACTTCTAGATGATTTGTTGTGAGCTCTAAATCGTCCAATTCCATTTAGTTTTGTAGAAGTCATGCCCTTCCAAAGTAAGGGGGATCTTCCACTTGAAAAAACATTTACCACACACCTAATTCTAAAAAACTTTCACCTTAAAAAAAATCAAAAAATGCCTCGTGTATGGTCAAAATCGTTTTGTTCACCAAACATTTACACATTATATGCCAATCTAATAGCCCATGGAATAATGTTCAATTTCGATCAATGGTCAAAAAAATTGTTTAGATTTAAGGGTTTACATCAATAATGAGGGGGTTTGTGATGTTTATAGTAACCTAAATTTCAAACAAAGATAGGTGCCACCATCAAACAATGATCCCTTTTAGCTTCCCCTATTGCTGATATTGTGTAATGGTTCTTCATGTTCCTATTACATTCAACACCTTATGGTCCTATCGCATTCCCATTCAAACTAGGTGTTATGGACTAAGTTACCTTCATATAGGTTACCAAATATGTTAAAAGTGTTTCTTTTGTTGTTGCAACTTCAATTATGAAATGTCCCTTTTAAGCTTTTCAAGCATCCGTCAACATCTAACACAACCCCCTTTGTGGCTTTAATGATGTTTGTCTCCTTTTGATTTCCATGTTATTACTTTTTAAAGCATTGTTATGTGTGATGTAGGTGGGCAATATGGTAAGGGGCGAATCACAATCGAATGGCTCAAAAATGGTAAAAATTATAATTTGCATGAATCCAAACAAGATTTTTTAAAATGATTCAAAAGGACATTGTTGTTCTTTTAAAAAATGTTATTGTTTTAATACATGTTCAATCACCTACAAACCTTCCCAAATCTATGTGAAATATATATATATAATGTAATTGATGTTATTTTTCAACTTGGAAATCTTAAAAGGAAAACCCAGAAAGTCCATATGAATAATAACCCATGTAAACATTTCAAAAACATATGCTTTTGGGATAAAGAAATTTAAAAATAAACAAAAATTACTTGTATAAACTTATGAAAATATGGTCAAATTTTAACCATTCAAAAGCCTTTAACTATTAAATAGTTAAATTTTTCAAAAAAAAATTTATGATGTGAGTTTATCATTTTATATTTCATCATATATTGAGTCCCAATAACAAATTTGGAATGTAAATCAATAGAATTTTTTCCATTTTGTGATATTCCAATCAAATGACCAGTGCATATTTTTCAACTTCAAAAGTTCATTACTACTAGCAAATGAGTTTTTTTTATCAATAAATAACCACACAATTCTTTGCATAATGAAATTGTTAGTTTAAATCCAAGTCCTAATCTATAGATCTAAGGATATAGTAATCACCATATGCATTTGAATAAAGGGTACCCAAGAAGAAAAAAATGTTTTGTCATGAAAGTGAGCCATTCGATTGTGCATCTACCCTAGGTAGTGTTACTTGGTAAAAATGTTTTAATCTTTTGGCTGTGATGACATTTGTTTCCTTCTTTTGATTTTCATTGGTTGGTGAGATTCATTTGTGTTTCCTTTTTATGATTTGTTGGCAATGTTTGATTCCTTTTTCTAACTCTCATTTGTTAGTGATGTTCATGTTCATCTCCTTTTCATTTGTTGTTAGCTTTGGTGATGGTTGTTTCCTTCTTTTGATTTCATATTGGCTTTGGTGATGGTCATCTCCTTCTTTTCATATGTTGGCCCTAGTGATAATCATCTATTTCATTTGCTCTTCAATTTGTTTTTAACCATCTAATCTCACTTTCCAAATGATGTTTATGTCCTCTTCTTGTGATGAACCCCCATGTTCATTTCCTTTTGATGTGATTGATCCCTTGATGTTCATCTCCTTCTATTTTTTATCAACCCCCATATTTCTAATTTTTTTCAATAGAAATAGCTTCATGCCTAGCTAAAACATGTCTAGTAACTTGCATTCTTGCTTTTGCTCTTGCTCTAACATCTGTTTAGACCTATGTGGTGGCACCAAGGTTGACAACTTGACATTTCTGTACCCTAGTGGGCTAACTCATAACTATGTTACAAAGTTGTTATGAAATTTATCCCTTGCATCCTTAATTGCAATTGCACGACCAAGCTTGCATGAACATTGCCCTTGTTCACTTTTCAATGGACCTTTGAGTTGCATGTCAACAACAATTAAGGTTTTAGCTACCCATTTGGACCTCTTCTTTTCCTTTTCCTTTTGCTTATATTCTTTGATTTCTATTGTTGTTGCCTTGGCCATTATTTTTTATTGTATAATGTTCAAGTATTTTTCAAAAGTGACCACATGGGACATGTCATGAATTAATGGTTCTTAAATTCTTCTCATTTTTCTTGTAAGTGGATGGGTAGCAACAATTACTTGTGAAGAGACATAGCCTTGTGTCAAACTTGGAAGACTCTTCTCTTTTTCTTTTTCTTGTTTTGAAGGGTCTTTTAAGTTTATTATTATTATAATAATGTTTGTTGGTCCCTCCATTTATGTTACAACAAGGTTATGTGGCATGTCCATGTAATAATGAAGCTGTTTTATTGCTTATTCATTAGCTATGTTTGTAGTCTCAGTTGTAGTTATTTGTTGAGGAACTCTTCTATTACTAATTCTTCACCCCATTGTTGATCTTCATATTCCAAATTAGAATGTTTTGTTTCCTCCTTGTTTGTAGGTTGTGTTTTGTATACTTCTACAAAGCTGAATTTTTCATCTATAGCCTCTGGATTCAATGGCAACATCCATGTAGCCTTAAATTCAAATCTGATATATATTTTAATAATGTTTGGTCCAACACCTTGTGTACCCACCTAACCAATGTGACCTTGTTTAGTTCAATATAATTATTTCTCACCATGGCCCCATCTTTCACCTTCTTGAATTCAATTTTGAATGGCTTGAAACTCATGAAACATCCAAGGGTTTTAGAGCATGTGAAGTATGTGATGATAAATAACCATGTTTAAACCAAATTGTTGGGCTTGCTTTATTGCTTGTAAAATAACATGTGATCCATGCTCATTGAAAATTTGATTAAAAAGATCCCACTAGGAACCTACCTCTTAAAAAACTTAGGAATTCTTTGAACAAAATTACTATCATCCAAACCTTTTTATGCATTTCCATACCTGTGCCTAGTTTGTAGTCCTTGATGTAAACTTCTCGCAATTTTCACCCCTAAATAAGAATGTTGGCAAAAATCCTCTCAAAACATTAATTGCACAATTCATAATGACCCCCTCCTTAGATGTTGGAATGGTGATGTAGACTAGTTGTGAATCACATTTTGTTAGCATTTGTTGCCTCTACTTATTTGCCTACTTGAATTCCAATTTCACCACTATTCCATATGTGGTCTACTAGGTAGTAGTTTCTAATGTATACAAGTTGAAAATTGTTGTAGAATATTTGGCAAGATTGTTAAATTAGTCATTTTGTTCTCCATACCTGCAATCATTTTGTTTGACCAATAGACAAATTTGGATGGGGCATAAGCATGTTAAAGTAAACCAAAAAAAATCCTAATAATGTAGAAAAAAAAAATTGTCGACTTTGGAGGTTAGAAAGTAGGACACTTTCTTTTTTAAATTAATGTTTAAACTACATGAGCATATGTAGTATGGCATGAATTTATTTTAATGGTTTAAAATGTTGTGTTTATTTTTTTTCCAACCTACTTTCACTCATTTTTCTTGATTTTGTGCTATTATCCCATTTTACACAAAGTAGACATAAAGTATAATCATGACCTTTCATTTTTAAATTCATTCTTATGGCTCCTTCAAAGAATGTTTAAAGCATGTTTTATCATGTTATAAACACAAAATGCATTTCTAATTCATATTGAAAAATTAAGTTCTTAGCATTTCAAACCAACATAAAGAAAAACTTACTTTTGAAGGGCTTAACATTATCATAATTGAAATATTCAGGTTTCAAAAATTGTGTATCAATATAAATGATGGTTCAAACATTAATAACACATCATTTGAATAATCTGATTTGGAAAAAAATATCAGATATAAATTTGCAATAAATCAATAAAATGACTCAAATGATAATATAGATTGGGGATGACCACATATGGTTTGTTTAATATGGCGAATACACCCCAAAATTTATAACATTGGTAAAAGGTTTAAAATTCAAAACCTACATTCCACCTACTTTTACTTTTTGAGCGAAGATCACCAATTCGTCTTTAACATGCTTGTGTTTGATGGCACTTCTTTAACCAATACCACCAACTAGTTTCTTGGGACCCCATTTTGAAAACTAAAATGGTGTTACTTTAGTTTGAATGATTTCTGCTACCTTTAATTTCAATTTTCATATGTTAATTAATAGACTTGTTTTTTACATAGCCAAAATTCAAGTAACTATTGTAACATTTTCTTTCACTATCAATGTTCCTTCTATTGTCACCAAAAAAAAGGTACTTAGTTAGGAAATGAAACACCTTGATGTAATTGAACATTTCGACAATAAGATCACTAGGTTATCTAATGATCAATGGAATTAACAAAACAATTGTTTCCTAACTTGTATTCCTACAACTTCTACATAAAAATCAACATAAAATCTAAAGACCTCAAGGGATGAGAACTTTCTTGGTTTCATGTCAAGAACCAACTGGTCATGAACATGGCAATTCATTTATGATAAAAGATCCCAAACTTTGGATGATAATCCCATTCCCATCAAATCTTTCACCATAGGAAGTTGGATAGAGAAATAAAAAGGAATTAGTTAGAACAACAAATTATTTCCATAACACCCATATGTGCCTTTAGAATACCATTTTCCCTAGAGCTCCTATAGTAATGTAAGTACTCTTTTCCAAACCTAAATGATTTAACAATTTCCCTCAAGAGCCCCAAAAACCCACAACACAATTGAATAAGCCACATAAACCACTCTTGAAACCTCTAGACTTTGTCATCACTTCCTTTGAAGTGGTCTTTAAATCCTAACATTAAACCTTCCTTTCCTACCCTAAATTCATAGCACAATGGAATAATGCTCCATGTATATGAAAGACCGATAGTGGGGCATTCTTCCCCAACTACACATGAAATTAACACTTTCTACTATAACCACACTGAACTTCACCTATCTCCACCTTTGTAAATAGCAAGAAAAAAAACTTAGTTCTTTTCAATTTGACCACCGAGCTGATTTGTCCCACCAAAATGCCACTCCTTATAGCATGAGTTGTAGCCATTTCTCACCACCATAGAATCTCCAAAACCAATCATTGCTAAGTTCCTCAATCCACCTTCACCCCATCCAAGAACCATATTAATGTAACTATGAAATTGTTCCATCACAAAAACCAACTTAGTAGTGCCACTCCATTGAATTGCAACCATCAAGCACACTTAGTCTACAAACAAACAAAAACACCCAAGTAGAAAGAGAACAAATAAAAAAGGACCTTCACAATCGCAACCATTCATGATGATCAACCATCCCTTAATTTGGCACATTCTACCATTCATTCTCCCTTGACATCCATCATCAACTAGGGTTTCCTCCTTTCATCCATCCACATTCACACAAAAAACTTTTGACATTAGTTTTATGTCACACTACTCCATTCTTCCTTGTTCACGTCTTATCATTTAGATGGTTAAATAGGGAATTTAGGGGTATGCTTTGTAATCCATTTGCCTTCTTCAATGTGGTGTTGTCATTCTCTATTGTATCCATTGTTTCTTCAAATGCTTCATATGTCCACTTCCCTCTCCCATTCACTACTATTATTCTATAAGCTTGTAAGGCTTGCGTATGGGGTTTGACTTGGGCATGATGTTTTTTTGGTTGTTGTTTGGTTGTTGGTGTATTTTCACTCCACTTCATATCTTTTGAAGCTCATGCCATGTCATGGATTCCCCTTCCTTCCTTGCCTTAGCCTCCAACTAGTGGGTGGAGTAAACCTTGCCCCTATAAGAGGTATACTTTTATTCTCCCCATAATCTACCCAAGAGAACAAAAATTATGTTAGTGTTGGATATGTTTGATTTGCATGCCACCTTAGTATGTTAGAGCTAGAGTACAATTTGTAGAAATCTTCCCAAACCAAATTGTGATTTGCTATTGTTGTGCATGCTATGGGAATAAATCTCAATGAACATGGAGCTTGAGCTTGTTGGAACTTGCCCTTTTTTGAATTACTAAGTAGAGAAGATGGGACTACAGACTTGGAAACCCAATGATAATATAGGTACTACCCATATTTTTCATTGTAAATCTTATCCAAAACCTTAATACTTATGTGTATTTTTTCTTCCATGTCTAATTTTTGTACCTACGCCTTGCCTTTCAAATATAATTGCAAACCTTATATGTTAATTTCCTGCACTTCTACATTTTTAGTCAAATTTAATGCTAGTTTTTCTATGGTTATTTTTTTAAAATTACAATTATAATTATATATGATTACAATTGCACTATGCCTACTTATTGTACTTTTGCATCTCTAATCAAATCCTATTTCAATTATTCTATGGCTACTTCCTTCACTTTTACACCTTTGGCCAGATTTGATTACAATCCTTTTATGGTTATTTCTTGCACCATTTATTGTCATCTATTTTATTTTTCAAAACTTTTGAATTAAAGCTTAACCTTTCAAGAAAACATCGGAATGCTCTCAAACTTGCTTCTTTTAAAGACAAAATGTTGAGGAAAACAATATTAAACAAAGAAGAATTATGAGTTATATTGAGGTTTGCCCAAATGCTTATGAATGTGCTGCATTGGTTTTGAAGGAAAATGTGCACACAATTGGCGAGGGCATCTACAAAGTATGAGTTTTAAGTGGTTCATTAATGTCTCAATTTTTAGTATCCTAAATTAAGGCTCATTCCTATTGATGGTAGTTGATGAGTTCACAATTAGGCTTTGAAACAAAAATAATTTTTTCTTCAAATTTGTGATCAGTTACCTCTTTTCAATGGGAAGGCCCCTATGCTCAAGACTAAACAAAGTTTTTACCAATGTTCCATACCCTATATAAAATTGCCCCAAAACACCCCCAACACTTGACAGCAAAAATGCCCCCCTTCTAACATTTCCTTGATTTAATGAACACCCAACCCCCCAATACTACACAAAAACTTCCAAATATACAATGCCTTTTTAAAATTGAACCAATAGCCCTAAAACCAAACAATAACAAACACCTCCCCCTTCTCCCACATGTCCATGATTTCTAATCATTTTACTTTTAATTGTGTTCACAAAACCTCACGTTCCTAAACATTACAAGACCATGAGGTGTGTGAGAATTATGCATGCCCCTTCATTTTTATGTTCGTCAGCAAACATAAAAACCAATATTTTTGCCACTTTTTTCAAAGAATTAAACACATCAATTTCATACCAAAACGTTCAATCATAAACAATTAACTTTGAAACAAAACAATTAGGGTTGTTTCCTTGAAGGTCCTCCCCTAAACTAATAGGGCATTCATTTGTAAGCCTATGTGTGGTGTTGGGCATATTTGTCCTATGAGCCACCACCGTTATTAACTATGCACTTGGTATAAAGGTGCTATCACACTTGGTGTTAGGGATTCTAGTGTTGAGTCTCCTAACACCATGCTAGTCATTAAGGACTTACACCTACTTACCATGAACATCTTATGTTAAATTAATGTTTGCTTAACATTAAGCTATCGCCCATTTAACATTGGGTGCCACCTAGATTTTCATTTAACACTGACTTAACATCAAGTGTGAATGCACCATAAGTGTTATAGCTTATCATAATAGTAGACAATCCTACTTCAGGTCGGAAGAAAATAATACCTTGATATACCTTGTATGTATGCCCTGGGGCCTTAAGTTACATGAAATGAATTATAAGCATTTGCATGTATTAAGGACGGTTATGAAAGACAGATATAACTACAACTGACAGATAAACATTTCTAGAATTAGGATTTACCCTGAACAGCAGGATATGTTCTCTCAAAATTCTATGATATACCCAAAAAAGAGAGGATATATTTCTTACATTGGTTTGAAGCATGCATCCTCTGAAGGACACTGGCAAACTTACCCATGGGATATGCTCATTACTGGAACCTTTTGACTAAATTTTGCCCAAATAAAAAATTAAAATTTCGGAGTTTGGAAATGAAGTGATACTGGAGGTTTTCAATTGCCAGAAGTGAGGGGAAA
>Ga0116226_10002896_pt1 | contig 15080 bp, 17 predicted proteins | sample S1TSphfallax_FD_89692 | JGI IMG/M metagenome (GOLD analysis project Ga0116226, IMG submission 89692) | Host-associated microbial communities from peat moss isolated from Minnesota, USA - S1T2_Fa - Sphagnum fallax MG | ecosystem: Host-associated > Plants > Peat moss > Unclassified | place: USA...
AGCGAAGGCGTCACGGTGATTCACATGCCGGTGCGGGTCAGCGAGTTCCAAGCACCGGTGATCTTCGCCGTGCCCATGCAACTCCTGGCGTACCACGTCGCGGTGCTGAAGGGCACCGATGTGGATCAGCCGCGGAATCTGGCGAAGAGTCTGACGGTGGAGTAGGGGTTCGAGGGATGGCCCATGTCCGCCACAGCACGCGTTCCGCCGGCAAGAAGCCTGCCGCCCGCAAGAAGCCTGCCGAACCGTTCGGGGCCGCGTACTTCCGCAAGTTCTATCTGAATCCCTCGACCCGGGTCATCACGCCCGCCGAGATGCACAGCCGTGCGCGGCTCATCGCCGCGATTCTGGCGCAGGCGGCGATTCCGGTGCGCAGCATCCTCGATGCGGGCTGCGGCATCGGTCTGCTGCGCAAACCCTTCGCCGCCCTGCTGCCGCGAGCGCGCTATCGCGGGCTCGAGGCGAGCGAGTATCTGTGTTCCCGATTCGGTTGGGTTCAGGGTTCGGTGGTCGATTATCGTCCGAAGCAACCCGCCGATCTCGCGATCTGTTATGACGTCTTGCAGTACCTCGATGATCGCGAGGCGGCACGGGCGGTTGCGAACCTCGCGCGGCTGACTCGGGCGGCCCTCTACGTCTCGGCGCTGACCCGCGAGGACTGGCGCGACAATTGCGATCAGGCGCTCACCGATCGAGCGGTGTACCTACGTCCGGGTGACTGGTATCGAAAGCGCTTGCAGCGCCATTTCAACTATCTCGGCTTTGGCGTGTGGCTGCGCAAAGACGTCGCCGCCCTGCTGTGGGATTTGGAACGCGCCTGAGAACGTCGCGGCGCGGGCGCGGGCGCGGGCGCGGGCGCTGCGTGTGCGACGATCACAGGTTGTCCTGCATCCAGTTCACGAGGGCCGCATGGACCGGTTCGCCGGCACCGCCATCGACTCTGGGGTCGTTGATGAGGGAGACCAAGACGAAGGTCTTGCCGGCCGGTGTGGTCACATATCCCGCCACCCCGCTCACGCCATCGATGTGACCGGTCTTCAAGCGCACCGTGCCTGCGGCGGTATTCTTCATCCGTGACCGTAACGTACCGTCGATGCCGGCCAGCGGCAGCGAGGCGATGAATTCCGGGGCATACCGACTGTGATAGGCGGCGTTCAAGGTTTCCGCCATCTGACGCACCGATATATGCGTCGCCCGCGACAGGCCCGAGCCGTTGTCGATATCGATGCCGCGCAGATCGAGGCCGCGCTCCGCGCTCCAGTCGGCAAGCGCGGACGCGCCCTTCGCCGGGGTTGCCGGCCGTCCGAAGCGGCTCTCGCCCATGGCGAGCAGAAGGTGGCGGGCCATCAAGTTGCTGCTGAATTTATTCGTCAGCCGCACGATCTCGGCGAGTGTGAGCGAGTCGAAGTTGACGAACTCCCGAGCCTCCGCGGGGGTCGGACCCACTTTGAGCGTGCCATCGAACTCGCCGCCCAGTTCATGCCACAACGCGACGAAGGTGCCGTACGCATAGTCGGCGGGCCGCAGCAGCACCCGCGTGATGCTGCGTTGTTCGCAGTTCGGGCTGAGCGCGCCGGAAAAGACCACGTGATCCCAGCGTTCGGATGCAACCTCGAAGTCGACCTGGTCGGCGGCGGCGGTGCAGCGACCGGGAACGAAGGCAATCTGATTATCGATCGTGAGGTTGACCGGGTGGGGAATCGTGACGATGTCGATCCGATGCAGAGCGGCATTCGGTACCAGCCGAAACTCGATCGATTGGAAGTTGACCATCAGCGCGTCCGGGATCACGTTATAGCTGCGGTTCGGCCGTCCGTCGAACGCGCCCGGATCCTCGGCCGGCAGCGAGAAGGCGGTGTCGTCGATCACGATGTTCCCGTGAATCGATTGCAAGCCGCGATTGCGCAATTCGTGGGCGAAACTCCACCAGCGTTCCAGCGTCATATAGGGGTCACCGCCGCCCTGCAGAACGAGATCGCCAGCCAGCGTACCGTCCTTGAGCGTGCCGCGAATCCAGGCGCGTGTGTGCCAGACATAGGTGGGGCCGAGTAAATCGAGCGCCGCGAACGTCGTGACGAGCTTGATCGTGGAGGCGGGGCTGCGCGGGACGTCGAGATTCTGGCCGGCCACGACCCGCCCGGTGTCTGTCTCGAGAATCGCGAAACTCACGCCGCTCTCGGACAGATGCTGAGCGGTGATGATGGCAGCGACCGATGCCGGTGCCCCGGGTAACGAGGCTCCGGCTACGGCCCAAACCGGTGCCACAACCAGGATCGCAAGCAGCATGAGCGGCGCGCATTTCATGATCACAGCCTACACGTCAATTGACCGCAAGTATCACCCGGCGCCAGACCGCCGAACGCCATCTCAAGAACAGCATCACGCCCAAGCAGCAGATGTAGGCCACGGCTGCGAGCCAACCACCGGTCGCGCCCAGACCAAATTGCGGCAACCCGGAGACCCAGCCGCCGCCGGGTGGGAAGGACAACATGTGAGCGAGCGGTACGAAGAAGCCCCAAGACAGCGCCAACACCATCACGGACGGAACGCGCACGTCGCCAGCGCCGCGCAGGCATGCGCCGCTGCCCAAGTTCAAGCCGTCGAACACTTGATACGCCGACGCGATCCACAGCAGACGGCAACCGCTGGCGATCACCGCCGCCGCGGAGCCATCGGCGGAATGAATGAACAGCGGCATCAACCAGGGTCCGGATGCCGCGAGCAGCAGACCAGTCACACCCATGAATACCACCGCGAGCAGGATGATGCCGGTTCCGACCTTACCGGCCCAATCCAGATGGCCGGCGCCGATGGCCTGTCCCACCAGGGTGGTCCCGGCCATCGCGATGCCGAACGCCGGCATGTAGCAGAACGAGGTCAACATCATCACGATCTGGGTGGCCGCGCCTTCGATAGTCCCCAAATGCACCTGCATCAATTGAAACAGGGCATAGCCCGTGATGTCCGCCGCATACAGCACCCCCATCGGCAATCCCAGGCGCAACTGCGCGGCCAAGAGCCGTGGTTTCAGTCGGGTGGTCAAATGCGAACGAAATTCGAGTCGGGTGCGTGAATCCAGAAATTTGAGCAGCGCCAGAGCGACGCCGACCGATTGAGCGGCGCCGGTTGCCCAGGCGGAGCCCGCCACACCGAGACCCTGGTCGACCACGAGGAGTTGATTGAGCAACGCGTTCGCGACGGCGACGATGAGCGTCACGCGCAGGGTGACCATCGGCCGGCCCACCCCATTGAAGAACCCCAGAATCGACCACAGCGCAATGCCGAGCGGTGCGCCGAGCATTCGCGGCGACCAATACTCGAGCGCCAACCGCATGACTCGCGGAGCAATGTCGAATGGGGCGAAAATCCATGCACCGGCGCGTGCCAGGACGATGAATATCGGCACCGTCAGCAGCGATGTCCAGAGCGCGGTCCAGACCGCCTGCGACGCGCGCACGTAGCGTCGCGCGCCGAACGCCTGCGCCACCACGGTCTGGACCGACAATCCCACCCCGCCGAAGAGCAGCACGCTCACCAGAATCGGCCAGTACACCGCGCCGATTCCGGCGGTGGCCTCGGGCGATAACCGGCCAATGAACCAGGTATCGGTGGTATTGAGTACCGCCTGAACGGCGCTGTTCAGCATGAACGGAAACGCAAGCCGGGCCACTGCGGCATAATCGAGGCGCGGGCGGCCGCTCGAACTCAAGGTCTGACCCGCTGGCAGGGCCGTGGTGGTTTGCAATGCGCGAGGCCTCCGTAAGGCAGCGAGAGTATCCGAACTTCGAGGTGGCAGGATGACAGCCAACACGCGGGTCACGGTGACAGGACCGTTCGTCGCAAGCCAACTCAAGACAGGGGTCTGGTGGCTCGACGCCCGTGATTCAGCCAAGCCTAAGATCCTGCTGCGCGGCGCCGGGGCTGACGCCGATGCGGCCTTGGATCGCGGCAGCATCTCGGGCTTGAGCCTCGAATGGCAACGGGAGGCGGTGCAGGTTGCGTTGAGAAATCCGGAAGGCGTGCGCACCTTCAGTGTGCGCAGTGCGCTGCTGCATGAGCCGCTGCCGCGCCTGTATGAAGCCCTGCCGCTGGCGGGTTTCGATGCCGGGGCCAGACGCTTCTGGCGGCGCGTCTTCATGCTGATGCGGATACCGGGAGGGCGTTTGCTGCTGCGCTTCATCGCGCGGCGCCGCGGTCGTTCCGCCTGAGCGGCTAGTCACACCACTGGCACTGAATCTGTCAATTATCTAAAACCTTAAAATATAAGCAGAGAATTGCGACATTGGTCAATGTGCCGGCTGCCCGGATACAGCACATTACGGCTTGCTGTTCCATAAGAAGTAGAAGTCATCAGTCAGATGGCTACCGCACTGCATAGTTCGCCGCGTTCGACCGAGGCAGCGCTCCGTAAGAACGTATCGTTCGAACCGTATGGCCGTCTGCTGCGGGCGCTCATGCCGGCGCTGCGCGGTATTTGCGTGCATGATGGCGGCGCCAGTCGGGTCTGGGCGGCGGATGAATGGGACCTCGACGACAACCCGCAGATCGTGCGCGACACCATCAGCACCGCGTTGGTGGAGCCCGAAGCGTTCCCCGGTATCGTCCGCGGCCTCGATGCCGACAGGCTGGTTTATGCCTTCGCCATGCGCGCCGACGGCAGCCAGCTGCTCGGGGTCGTGAGTCTCTTGGTGCGCCTCCCGGCGCTCAAAGCCGACATGCGGCCACTCGATACCGTGCGGCAGCGGGTGCAGCCTGCGCTCGAATGCCTGCGGCGGGAGTTGGCGCTGCGCGCCCGATTGGGCTCCCGGGAACTCGCCCTCGGCGGACGCGAGCGTGACCTGTCGCTGATGCTCGAGATGTCGTCGCGACAAGCCACCGCCGACAGCGATACCGACGAGTTCGAGCTGATCTTGAAGACCGCCCTCGAACACATGAAATGTGCGGTCGCCGCGTTATGGGTTCCCGACAAGCACGTGGAGCTGCAAAGAACGCGCAGCGGCCAGCCGATGGCGGGCGCTTCGCTCGCGTCCGCGCAGAAATACTTGCTCGGGTGGATGCAGCTGCAACAGCGCACCATCGTCGTCAATCGCATCTCGGCCGTGCCGAGTCAATCCGCGGCGCCCTATAAGATCCTCGCCTGTCCGGTGCGCCATCCGTCCGAGCGAGTGATGGGAGTGCTGGCGCTGTTCAATCCGCCGGGCGCGGATGATTTCGACTCGCATCAGACCCGGATCGCCGAGTTGCTGGCCAAGAAGGCGACGATCGTCATCCAATCACAATACGATCCGAGCACCGGTCTGATGACTCGTCATGTCTTTGAACGGCAAGTCGCCGCGCTGCTGGCGGGGCCGCCGTCGTCGTTGGCGGATTGCATCCTTTACCTCGATATCGATCGGCTGCACGTCATCAACGAAACGTTCGGTATGCATGTCGGGGACGATGTCATCGTTGCCGTGGCCGACCGGTTGGCAAGGACGTTGCCCGCAGGCTCACTATCGGCGCGCATCTCCGGTGATCGGCTCGCTGCGCTGGTCCCGCAGGCGGGCATGGAAGCCACCATGCAAGTCGCTGAAGACATCCGTGCGGCCGTCGCCATGATCTTGCCGCGAGCCGGTAAGGGAGCATTCGAAGTTTCGGCCTCGCTCGGCGTGGCGCCTGTCGGTAGGTCGGGCAACGCGCTCGCGCATGCACTCGCCACCGCCGAAGTCGCCTGCAAGGCCGCCAAGGACCGCGGCCGCAACCGCGTCGAGGTGTTTCAGGAGTCGGATCAGAGCATCATCCGGCGCCACAACGATATTTTCATGGTCGGCCAGTTGCGCGATGCGTTGGAGGCCGACAAGTTCAGGCTCGACGCGCAACCGATACTGCCGCTGCGCGGTGCCCGTGGCCACCCGCGCTTCGAACTGCTGATCCGGATGGTGGGCGAGCACGGTGAGACGATTCCCCCCGCAAAATTTCTGTCGGCCGCGGAGCGCTATCAATTGATGCCCGCCATCGACCGTTGGGTCGTCGCGCACGCCTGCGAGGTGTTGGGTGCGCATGGTGCGGCGGTGGGGGAGGAATTTGGCCGCTTTGCCATCAATTTGTCGGGCCAATCGCTGCAGGACGATGCGTTCCTCGAATTCGTCATGGAATGCATCACCCGCAGTCGACTCGCCCCCGGCGTGTTGTGCTTCGAGTTGACCGAAACGGCGACCCTCGGCAACCTGACCAAAGCGCAGCATTTCATGCGCACCCTGCAGGCGCGTGGGTGCCATTTTTCGCTCGACGACTTTGGCACTGGCGTCAGTTCGCTGGCCTATTTGCGGGACTTGTCGGTGAACTATCTGAAAATTGACGGCAGTTTCGTCCGCGAAGCCTTGGTCAGCAGCCGCTCTGAGTCGATGGTCAAGGCCATCGCCCAACTGGCGAAGGTCATGTGCATGGAAACGATCGCCGAATATGTCGAGACCGACAATCTTCGGCTGCGGATGGCGGATCTCGGCGTCGACTATGGTCAAGGCTTTGCGATGGGTAAATCGCAGCCGCTCAAGGAGTTGTTGGCGGAACTCGCCCTCTACGAGGCGACGGTCAGCCATGGGTCGTCAGCCGAGCGCTCCACCGGGTTCGCAACCGGGCCTTGAGACCGCGCGCCCGTCATGTCAGTGCCTGTCCTACAGAGGATCATTCTGGAGACCCACATCCGCCAAATTCCTGCGCGTTTACAGTCACATCACATCCACAGCGAAACGCAACTATGCTGATACTAACTCGACGGGCCGGTGAAGCTTTGCGAATCGGCGACGACATCGAAGTGACGGTCATGGCCGTCAACGGCACTCAAGTGCGGATCGGCATCAAAGCGCCCCGCGACGTGGCCGTGGACCGCGAGGAGATTGCTGAACGCAAGCGTCGTGACCGGGAGAATGGCTCGCTGAACCCTGCCAAGTAGCGCCATCGGTCTCTTGAATTCGGCGTCGGCTTCGAGTACACAGGGGGGGTACATCACGCTGGTTCTCGGTATCCATGACCCAATCGATCGCCCTCGCCCCCGAGCTGCAAGTCCAAACCTGGTATAACACCGATCAACCGCTGCTTCTCTCCGCCCTGCGCGACCGGGTCGTCGTCTTGGTCGCTTTCCAGGTGCTGTGCCCGAAGTCTCTGTCGTGCGGAATTCCGCAGGCCCAGCGCATCTTCGAGACCTTCGAACCCACCGACGTCACGGTCATCGGCTTGCATGCCACGTTCGAACATCACGATGCGGTCAGCCCCGCCGTGCTGAAGGCCTTCATCCACGAGTATCGGTTGAGCTTCCCGATCGCTTTCGATCTTCCCAGCAGCGGGAGTCCGATTCCTCACACCATGGACCGCTACAAGATGCGGGGCACCCCGAGCCTGGTGCTGATCGACAAGCAAGGATTGGTGCGCAAACACACGTTCGGCGCGGTGGACGATTTACGCATTGGTGCGGAGATCGGCGCGTTGACCCAGGAATCCGTCGACAGCGTGGCCTTGTCGCGCAGCTCGGCCGCGTGACTGCCGGTCGCGCATGCTGAGTGCGGTAGCGCACCGCTAGGCCATGCCCGCCTATACCCATGTGTTCGGCTCCGAGAGGCATGTCTTCGAGGATTTGAAGTCCCTGCTCGCCTGTGCATCGCCGCTGCGGTCCGGGGACGAATTGGCCGGCGTCGCGGCCACCAGCAACGCGCGGCGGGTGGCGGCGCGGTTTGCATTGGCGGACCTTCCTCTGAAGACCTTCCTGAACGAGGCGCTCGTTCCCTACGAGAGCGACGAGGTGAGCCGACTCATTCTCGATACGCATGATGCCGATGCCTTCGCACCCATCAGTCATCTGACGGTCGGTGAGTTTCGCGACTGGTTGCTGTCTTACGATACCGATACCGCCGTGCTCTCGAGACTCAAGTCTGGCATTACCCCGGAGATGGCCGCGGCCGTTTCCAAAATCATGCGCAACCACGATTTGATGGTCGTGGCGGCGAAATGCCGCACCGTGACCAGCTTTCGCAGCACGTTGGGTTTGGCGGGTCACCTGGGAAGCCGGTTGCAGCCGAATCATCCGACGGACGACCCCGATGGAATTGCCGGTTCGGTGCTCGATGGCCTGCTCTTCGGCATCGGTGATGCCGTGATCGGAATCAACCCCGCGACCGACAATCTGAAAGCCACCATTGCGCTGCTCGAGTTGTTGGACGCGGTGCGCTCGCGCTTCGATATCCCGACGCAGACCTGTGTGCTCGCCCATCTGACGACGACGCTGCGAGCCATCGAACTCGGCGCACCGGTCGACCTGGTATTTCAGTCGATCGCGGGCACTCAGGCCGCGAACTCAGGCTTTGGTATTTCGCTCGCGCTGTTGGCCGAGGGTCAGGCCGCAGGCGAGGCGCTGTGTCGCGGCACCGTCGGCAATCATGTCATGTACTTTGAAACCGGTCAGGGTAGCTGTCTGTCGGCCGGCGCTCATCACGGCGTCGACCAGCAGACTTTGGAGGCCCGCGCCTATGGAGTGGCCAGAGCGTATCGGCCGCTTCTGATCAACAGCGTGGTCGGCTTCATCGGCCCGGAGTATCTCTACGATGCGAAGCAGATCATCCGTGCCGGTCTCGAGGATAATTTCTGCGGCAAGCTCCTGGGATTACCGATGGGCTGCGACGTGTGCTACACCAACCACGCCGAGGCGGATCAAGACGACATGGACTCGTTGATGACGTTGCTGGGTGTCGCAGGCGTCAACTTTCTGATCGCGGTGCCGGGCGCCGACGATGTGATGCTGAATTATCAGAGTCTCTCGTTCCATGACGTGCAAGGCTTGCGGCGCTCGCTGAACCTGTCTCCGGCGCCGGAATTCGCCGCCTGGCTGGCACGCATGGCGCTGGTCGGCGAGGGTGGGCGCTTGACCGCTCCCGGCATGGGCAATGCCTTGGTCCGCGGCCTGCTGGCCTGATGCCGCGACGCGACCTCGATCCGCTCTGGCAACGATTCGCCGCCGTCACGCGTGCGCGGATTGGCTTGGGTCGCGCGGGCGATGCGTTGCCGACTCAGCATGCCCTGAATTTTCAATATGCGCATGCCTGCGCGCGCGATGCCGTCGCCGCGCACGTGAATTTCGAACGGCTGGCTGCCGCGCTCGAGCCCACCGCGAGTGTGTGTGTGCGCTCGGCGGCGCCCGACCGCGCGAGCTACCTACGCCGCCCGGACTTGGGTCGACGCCTGGCGGCGGACTGTCGTTCGCTCTTGCCGAGCGGGCCCTACGAGGCCGTTTTGGTGATCGCGGATGGACTGTCCGCCCTCGCCGTTCAGGAGCATGCCGCGCCTCTGATCGAGGCCATCGTCGCAGGTCTGCCAGGATGGGTGCTGGGGCCGGTCGTGCTGGCCAGCCAAGCGCGTGTCGCCTTGGGCGACGAAGTGGGCGTTCTGATGGGCGCTGGCATGGTGGTGGTGGCGATTGGCGAGCGCCCCGGACTCACGGTACCCAATAGCCTCGGACTGTATCTCACGTATGCCCCGCACGTAGGCCGGAGCGATGCCGAGCGTAATTGCATCTCCAACATTCACGCCGACGGCTTGTCATACGCCGCCGCGGCGACCAAGCTTACATGGCTGATGTCCCAGGCCCGGACGCTGCGCCTCTCCGGAGTTGCGCTGAAGGAGGACGCACCGCAGCCCGACACGGCGCTGGGCCTCGACGCGGCGCCGAAAGCGCTGGACAGTCCCCCCGCCGAATTGCGATCCTGATTCTTAAACTCAAAACTCGAGGGGATGCATCCATGCAGAGATTTCGCAAGCAGCGCGGCGGGCTGACTCGATTCGTGGCGGTGGCGGTAACGATCGGTGCCGTGACGATCGGCACGTCGTGCCTGACCGCAGCGGCGGCTGCGCCCGCTGCGCAGATTGAACGATTGCCGTTACCCGACGGCAATCCGTTTCCCATCTCGGCGGCGGTGACGGTGCCCGCGGGCTTCGATACCGTCTACGTGAGCGGCGCACTGCCGAGCGTCATCGACAAGGACGCGCCGAAGGGCAGTGTTCAAGCATACGGCGACACCGAAACACAGGCCGTGAGTGCGCTGACCGCGATCAAGGCGTCGCTCGCCCGACTCGGACTCGGGATGGGTGATGTCGTGAAAATGACGGTGTTCATGGTGGCGGACCCGACCAAGGACAACAAGCTCGACTTCGCAGGCCTGATGGCCGGCTACAGCAAGTTCTTCGGCACGACCGAGCAGCCGAACAAGCCGGCGCGCAGCGCCGTGCAAGTAGCCGCGCTGGTGGCACCGGGCGCGCTGCTCGAGATCGAGGTCGTTGCCGCGAAGCCCCACAAGGGCAAGCACTGACCGCCAGCACGGCAGTGAACTTGGGCGCCCGGCGCCACGCGGACGGCAAGCGGCGCTGTGCCTGGTGCACCGATGATCCGCTCTACGTGGCTTACCACGACGTGGAGTGGGGCGTTGCCGTGCGCGCCGATCAGCCCCTGTTCGAGATGCTGTGTCTGGAGGGCGCACAGGCTGGGTTGAGCTGGCTCACGATCCTGCGCAAACGCGAGCACTATCGACTCGCGTTCGATGGCTTCGATGCCGAGAAAATGGCGCGCTATGACACCGTGAAACGCCGGCGGCTGCTCGCCGACCCCGGCATCGTGCGCAATCGTCTCAAGGTGGAGGCATTCATCGGCAACGCCAAGGCCTATCTGGGTTTGCGTGATCGGCCCGGTGGTTTTACCGACTATCTGTGGCGGTTCACCGACGGCGAGGTGATCCGTCGCCGCCCGCAGTACGCCAGCGGTATGGCGACCACGACTCGCTACAGCGAAGCGATGAGCCGCGACTTGAAACAGCGCGGCTTTCGCTTCGTCGGCGCCACCATCTGCCACGCCTTCATGCAGGCCGTCGGTATGGTGGACGAACATCAGCGCTATTGTTGGTGCGCGGCGCGCGCTCGCATCTAAGCGGCGCGGCCCTCGAGCGGCCGGCGTCAGCCACCGCGCCTCGTCATGACGGCTTGGCCACCGACGTGGCGGTCTGGCCGAACAACACCTTCTTGGCTGCCTCGCTCATCGTCGTGTCGGTGCGGTATTGGGGGGCGAGGTCGTAGGCCCGGATCGTTGCGGGCCGCGCCTTGATGGTCTCGAACCAGCGCTTCAAGTCGGGAAAGTCATCGAGATTTTGGCCCTGGGCCTCGTAGGGCACGATCCAGGGATACGCCGCCATGTCGGCAATCGAATACTCCCCCGCGATGAACGCGCGCCCGGCGAGGCGTTTGTTCAATACGCCGTACAGGCGGTTCGTCTCCTTCACGTAGCGCTCCGTGGCATACGCAATCCGTTCCGGCGCGTAGCGTGAGAAATGGTGATTCTGTCCCGCCATGGGTCCTAAGCCGCCGACCTGCCAGAACAGCCATTCGATGACGGCGGTTCGACCGCGCAGGTCCGCCGGGATGAACTGCTCGCTCTTATCCGCCAGATACAGCAGGATCGCGCCCGACTCGAACACCGACAGCGGCGTGCCGCCACCCAATGGCTGGTGGTCGACGATGGCGGGCATGCGATTGTTCGGGGAGATGGCGAGGAATTCGGGCTTGAATTGCTCGCCCTTACCGATGTCCACCGGAACGATTCGGTGAGGCAGGCCTGTCTCTTCGAGAAACATCGTCACTTTGTGGCCGTTGGGAGTGGGCCAGTAGTAGAGATCGATCATGGGTGGTCCTCCGGTGGTTCGAGGGGTAAGCCGTGCTCGCGTAGCAACGCAATGCAGACATCTTCTTCCCGGGGCAGGGCACGCATTTTCGCCAATCTCATTCGGGCGCGAGCATTGCGCAGCCAAGGCAGCAACGGGGTGTCCGCCATGTTAGCCGAAGAGACCCGCCACTCGAGCAGGCGACGGCGCTCATCGAGCCCTTTTTGTTCCTTGCTGTCCGCCGCGGTCAGCCGCCGCTCGATGGCGAATCCGACCAGTTGGGTCATGACGGCATCGCCTCTCTGCATGATCTTCGACAGCTTGACGCAGGTCTCGCGGCGCTCCGGCGACGCCGTGTCACGGCAGGCGTTGATGAGAGGCGAAAAAGACGGCACGATCGCCGCTCCGGCGACACCGATCGCTTCCGTGAGCCGAGTCAGATCCGACGCGGCATAACGGGCGGGCAGACTCGAGCGGGCGCGGTGCAAGGCGTCGAACATCATGACCGTGGTGAGATTGCCATAGATATCAAAGCGCCTGCCTTGCGCCATGTCAGTGAGTATCCGGTCGACTTGCAGTGCATCTCGATCCTTCTGCGCCGCTGCCAGCGTGGGCAGCCAGGCTGCCGCATTGTCGGCATCCACCCAACGCATCGTGGTAGCCGCATCGCGGGTATCACAGGCGATTGCGTTGGCGCACAGGTGCAGCCGCAGCCAGGTGATGGCGGCGTTGTCGGGCGCAAGGTCGCTGGCGCGCGCCGCATAATCCACCGCACTGGTGGCGGCCCGCGCCACTTCCGCCTTCGTGCGCCACGGAGCGCCGACGAAGGTGAGTGCGGCGGCGGTGGCGAGCGATGCCGAATCGTGACGCATGCCGAGCGTATGCGCCGCCTGTGCGCGCCACAACGTGTACGTGTCGAGCTCGGACCGCGCGGGCACGCCCGCGGCGGCGGTTGTCGCCGATACCGGGCTCGAGTACAACACCACGAGGGTCACGATCCCGAGGGCTTTATTGATCCAGTGCAAGGCGCGCTCGACGTCGTCTAGAGCGCGCGGCTGCCGGCGGTGAGGCCCGCGGTAATCGCCAGACGCATCGCGTCTTCCACCGAGATGTCGAGCGCTTGGATATTGTCGCGGGGCAGGTACAGCGTGTAACCGCCGAAAGCATAGCTCATCGGGAAATACACGGTTACCCAGTCCCGGCCGCCATGGACCTCGAGCGGTGCCGGAACGTCCTCGCGGGTGACGAAACCGATCGCATGCACGGCGCCGAAGCGCGCCAACACGACTCTCTGAAGATCGCGTTTCTCACCGCTGCCGGACGGCAGCAGGCTCAGCACATCGCGAAAACCCCCATAAAGAGTCTTTACGAAGGGGATCCGGCCCAAGAAATCGTCCCAGTACTTGAGCAGGATCCGGCCGGCATAGGCGTTGACCAGGCTGCCGACCGCGAGCAGCATGAAAAACCCGGTGATCAGCCCAAGTCCCGGCCAGTAATGTTCCGGACGCACGACCCCGAGCGCAATCAAGGCACGATGCAACCAGCCCTCGACGGTATTGACCAGCCACCAAATCACATACACCGTCAACGCCAACGGGAGCACCGTGACCAGCCCGCTCATCGTCAGTGCGAATATCTTGCGCATCCGCCTATCATCGCACGATCGGGCCGGCCCGGTGCGGCGCGCGCGCCGCTTTAGCCGCTCATGCGAATCGCCCCGCCTCGTCGAAGCTCAAGCGCGGATTGCGCGGCCACACCGATTCGGGCTTGCCATGGCCGATGGAACAAATGAAATTCGATTGGATCTTGGTTCCGGCGAAGAACTCCTTGTCGACGCCCGCATTATCGAATCCCGACATCGGACCGCAATCGAAGCCAAGTGTGCGCGCGGCGATGATGAGGTAGGCCCCTTGCAAGGTGCCGTTACGCGACGCCGTCGCCTCGGTCACTCCCGGCATGGCGAACCACTGCTGCATCATCTCGGCGCGGGCGGGAAACAGCTGCGGCATCTTGTCGGCGAAAGCCAGATCGTTGCCAATGATGACCGTCAGCGGGGCCGCCAGGATCTTCGGTCGATTCGCGTCCATCGCGAGCGCTGCGAGGCGCGCTTTTCCCTCCGCACTCCTGACCCACACGAATCGTGCCGGGCAGGAATTGGCCGATGTGGGGCCCCATTTCAGCAGATCGTAGATCGCATGCACGGTGTCATCATTGATCGTCTCATCGACCCAGTCGTTGGGGGTTCTAGCGGTGCGAAACACTTGGTCGAGCGTGGCGGCTGAGAGCGGAGTGGTCACGGTTGAGGCTCCTCATGGTGGGGTAGTGACGTACGGGTGGTGTAAACTAGTAACCGCAGGCTATTTTATTGACCGATGGTGCGCAAGACGGCACCGTATTGATACTCAAGGAACATCGAAGTGACTCCGGCAGGCGGAGTCACCGGGAACGCGAGACAGGAGCACGAGCACGATGACTACCGGAAGCGAAGTTCACACTGGCGATTGCCAGAATGTTGCTCGCGTGCTTGCCCGCATCGGCGACAAATGGAGCGTGCTCATCATCATGATGCTGGCCGAGAAGCCGCTGCGCTTCAACGAATTACGGCGCGTCATCGGCGGCATCTCGCAGCGCATGCTGACGCTGACGCTGCGCGGACTGGAGCGCGATGGCCTCGTCACGCGCCATCTGACGCCGGTGATTCCGCCGCGTGTCGATTATCAGTTGACCGACCTGGGCCGCTCGCTGTTCGTACCGGTGAGAGCGCTGGGCGCATGGGCCAAAGAACATGGCGCAGAAATCGAGCGAGCGCAGGTGCACTTCGATCGGACCAAGGCGGCAGACGCGGAGTCGTCGGGCGGCGTCAAGTCGTCGGGCGCGACCCCGATGCGGGCGTACCCGCCGATGGATTCGCCATGAAGGGCGACATCGAGATCAGCGCCGCGCGCGAGGCCGATGTTCCGTTGATCCTCGCATTCGTGAATGAACTCGCCGACTTCGAGAAACTGCAACATCAGGTGGTGGCCAGCGAAACCTCCCTACGTGACGCGTTGTTCGGCCCACATCCGTCCGCTCATTCGGTGGTCGCGCGCTGCGCCGGAGAGCCCGCGGGCTTCGCGTTGTACTTCTTCAATTTCTCGACTTTCTTGGGCAAGCCCGGGCTGTATCTCGAGGATCTGTACGTGCGTCCGGCGTATCGCGGCCGTGGCATCGGTAAGGCGTTGCTGACCCATTTGGCGCGGCTTGCACTCGAACGCGATTGTGGCCGGTTCGAATGGGCGGTCCTCGATTGGAACCAGCCGGCCCGCGATTTCTACCAGTCGCTGGGAGCACAGGCGAATCCGACCTGGATCAACTATCGAGTCACGGGCGAAGCGTTGCGAAGGTTGGCCGGGGCGGCACCTTAGTTCGCCT
>Ga0116226_10002897_pt1 | contig 15079 bp, 15 predicted proteins | sample S1TSphfallax_FD_89692 | JGI IMG/M metagenome (GOLD analysis project Ga0116226, IMG submission 89692) | Host-associated microbial communities from peat moss isolated from Minnesota, USA - S1T2_Fa - Sphagnum fallax MG | ecosystem: Host-associated > Plants > Peat moss > Unclassified | place: USA...
AGAAGGGGGCTAGCTGGGGTTCATCACCCCGACTAGCCCCCTTCTCATATCAACCCTTAAGTAGCGGGGATCAAAGGGGCTCGGCCCCTTTGCGGGTCCAGGGCAGAGCCCTGGCCTTCCTTACTCCACCGTCTCCTGCTCCTTGTCCGTCCCACCCTCGTCGCTATCGTTATCCGTCTTGGCGACCACAGGCGGCGTCACCGCCTCGACGATCTCAAACTCCAGCTTGCCGTCCTTCAGCGCCACCTTCACCGAGCCGCCCTTGGTCAGCTTGCCGAACAGCAGCTCCTCGGCGAGCGGCTTCTTGATATATTCCTGGATCACCCGGCCCAGCGGCCGCGCGCCATACAGCCGATCATAGCCGCGCTCCGCCAGCCACTCCTTGGCCGCCGACGACAGCTCGATCGTCACGTTGCGATCGGCCAGCTGCGCCTCCAGCTGCATCACGAACTTCTCCACCACGCGCCCGACGATCTCCTGCGTCAGTGCGGCGAATGGAATGATCGCATCCAACCGGTTGCGGAACTCCGGCGTGAACATGCGCTTGATCGCATCCTCATCCTCGCCGGCGCGCCCTTCCCGGCCAAAGCCGATCGCCTCCTTGGCCATATCCGCGGCCCCCGCATTGGTCGTCATGATCAGGATCACATTGCGGAAATCGACGATCTTGCCGTTGTGATCGGTCAGTTTCCCGTGATCCATCACCTGCAGCAGGATGTTGTACAAATCCTGATGCGCCTTCTCGATCTCGTCGAGCAGCAGCACCGCGTGCGGATGCTGATCGATCGCGTCGGTCAGCATGCCGCCCTGGTCGAACCCGACATAGCCCGGCGGCGCGCCGATCAGCCGCGAGATGCTGTGCCGCTCCATATATTCGGACATGTCGAAGCGGATCAGCTCGATGCCCAGCGTGCTCGCCAGCTGGCGCGCCACCTCGGTCTTGCCCACGCCGGTCGGCCCGCTGAACAGATAATTGCCGATCGGCTTCTCGGCATCGCGCAACCCGGCGCGCGACAGTTTGATCGCGGCGGCCAGCGCCTCGATCGCGCGATCCTGGCCGAACACCATGGAGCGCAGGTCGCGCTCCAGATTGCGCAACGTCTCCTTGTCGTCGGCCGACACCGACTTCGGTGGAATGCGCGCGATCTTCGCCACGATCTCCTCGACATCGCGCAGCGTCACCGTCTTGCGGCGCTTATTCTCCGGCAGCAGCATCCGGCTGGCACCGACCTCATCGATCACGTCGATCGCCTTGTCCGGCAGCTTGCGGTCATGGATATATTTGGTGGACAGCTCCACCGCCCCGCGGATCGCCTCGTCGGTGTAGCGCACCTTGTGGTGCTTCTCGTAATTCACCTTCAGTCCGCGCAGGATCTTTACCGCGTCCTCGACCGACGGCTCATTGACGTCGATCTTCTGGAAGCGCCGCACCAGCGCGCGGTCCTTCTCGAAGTAGGTGCGGAATTCCTTATAGGTGGTGCTGCCGATGCAGCGCAGCGTGCCGGAGGCCAGCGCCGGCTTCAGCAGGTTCGAGGCATCCATCGCCCCGCCGCTGGTCGCCCCGGCGCCGATCACCGTGTGGATCTCGTCGATGAACAGCACCGCGTTGGGCTGCGCCTCGAGCTCGGTGACCACCGCCTTCAGCCGCTCCTCGAAATCGCCGCGATAGCGCGTGCCGGCCAGCAGCGCACCCATGTCGAGCGCATAGATGGTCGACTTGGCCAGCACCTCCGGCACGTCGCCCTCGACGATGCGCTTGGCCAGCCCCTCGGCGATCGCGGTCTTGCCGACGCCGGGATCACCGACATACAGCGGGTTGTTCTTGGTGCGCCGGCACAGGATCTGGATGGTCCGCTCGATCTCGGTTTCCCGCCCGATCAGCGGATCGATCTTGCCGGACATCGCCTTCTTGTTGAGGTTCACGCAATAGTTGGACAGCGCGTCCTGGCCGCGCCGATTGGGTTTTTCCTCCCGCTCGGGCTCGCCACCATTATTGCCGGCCTCGTTGGCCGAGCCCTGCACCGGCCGCTGCGCGCTGCGGCCCGGCGCCTTGGCGATGCCATGGCTGATGAAATTCACCGCGTCGAGCCGGGTCATGTCCTGGGTCTGCAGGAAATACACCGCGTGGCTCTCGCGCTCGCTGAACAACGCCACCAGCACGTTGGCGCCGGTCACCTCGTCCTTGCCGGAGGATTGCACATGGATCGCCGCCCGCTGCACCACCCGCTGGAACCCGGCCGTCGGCTTGGGGTCGCCGGGCCGATCGGTGGCCAGGCCGGCCAGGTCCTTGTCGAGGAATTCGGTCAGATCGGTGCGCAGCTTGTCGAGATCGACCCCGCAGGCGCGCAGCACGGTGGCCGCGTCACTGTCGTCGGTCAGCCCGAGCAGCAGATGTTCCAGCGTGGCATATTCGTGCTTGCGATCGCTGGCGAGCGCCAGGGCGCGATGGAGCGTCTGTTCGAGATTGCGGGACAGCATGGAGGCGCTCCTCAGAACATGGATCTCGAAAAGCCCACTCGCTCCGACATTCGCCCCCTCGCATCAACGTCGCGAGGACGAACGGGGTTGCAGTGGCAGCCGCCACGTCGTAAAGACCCGGCGAATCCAAGGCACGACTCCCTAGTGCACCTGCGCACGGTCATCATTCTTTCAAGAATGTGACCGACACGCACGCGCATTCTGGTCCGTTAAACTTAAAATCTTGCAAGCTTCGGTAAACCCGGGCGGATGGCCGGGCGCGGGCGCCTCGGCCAGGTGCGGCGTCTCGCCCGCTATTCCTTCTCAATCGTGCACTGCAGCGGGTGCTGGTTCTGCCGGGCCAGATCCATCACCTGGGTCACCTTGGTCTCCGCGACCTCATAGGTGAACACGCCGCACACACCCACGCCGCGGCGATGCACATGCAGCATGATCCGCGTGGCCTCCTCGCGAGTCTTCTGGAAAAACCGCTCCAGCACGTGCACGACGAACTCCATCGGCGTGTAGTCGTCGTTCAGCATCAGCACCTTGTACATCGCCGGCTTGCGGGTCTTCGGCCGCGCCTTGACCACCACGCCCGTGTTGGGCGCGTCACCGTCGGTCCGCCCGCCGTCACGACGCAGATCGTCCTTGCGCCCGTCATCCTTACGACCGTCGTCTTTCCGCCTGTCACCGTCGCTCATGATCTCGCATTGCTCTTGTTCGGCCCGACCATCGCAGGGCGCGCCCGTGACGTGGCATGTCGCAAACTCGCGCATGCCCTGTATCGCAGAAGTGGGGCATGACGCCACCACCGGCAAGACATGCCGGCAGTGACCGGCCAAATGTCTGGTGGTGCCCCAACCCGAAACGCAACAGGCCCGCCGAAACGCAAAAGGCCCGGGACGTATCCCGGGCCTCAGCGCATCCGATCGCGAAGCGGTCAGCGATTACACGCCGCGGCTGAACTTCTCGACGGCCAGCGTCACGCGGGCGGTCAGCGGCGCGATCGCCTGCTCGGCCAGCTTCATCGAGGCGTCGGTCAGCTTGCTGCTCTCCTGCACCATCGACTCCATCGACGAGCGCGCCAGCGAGGACTGCAGATCCATCGCTTCCTTCAACGACTTCACCGCGCTGAGCGCCTTCCAGGTCGACATGGTCTGGTCCATGTGCGCCTGGGCCGACGCGGCCAGCGACTTGGTCAGATCCTGCATGCCGGTCGCCCAGATCTGGCTGGACTTGATGGCAGCCTCGAGATTGCCCTGGCCGAAGGACACCATTTCTTCCGCGGTCTTCATCGCCTTCTCCATTTTCAGCTTCACGTCGGTTTGGGTCTTCTCGAAACCGGCAACCGCCCCGGACATGCCGTCCTTGATGGTCGAAACGGTCTCGGGAAAACTATCATTGGCCTTGGTGGCCTCGCCGATCTTCTTGATCGCCATCTCGTTCGGTCTCCTTGAGCGCTGTGTGATTCGAGCGGTAAACATGGGCGGTAGGCATAAGGCCAAGCCCGCCTGACACGCAGCGTCCTGGCCGACTTCGCAACACGCGATGCTGCACTGCAACACGCAATGATGTATAACTATGGAAGCTTTCGGTCAATACGGGTTTGTGCAGCGCAACACATATTTTGCTGCCGGATCGAGCGCGCCAGAGCGCCCCGGGCCCGCGCCGCGAACCGCCACAGGAAACCGCATTAACTCGTTCATTTACACAGATTTACAGACCTTTCGAGTAGACACGGCCGCGGCGTGGCCGCTAGTGTCCGCCATCATTTCGCGAGATTTTCGAATGGCGGCAGGTCTGCGTATGGGCTGGTTTGGGCTGTTTCCCGCCGTTTGCCCGCGAATGATGTTTCGCCATGTTTCAAGCATCGGCCTCGCGGTCATCGCCGGCCTGCTGCTCACCGTGCTGGCCGCGGCACCGGCGCGGGCCCAGATCGGCTCGGAACGCTACAGCTCCATGGTGATCGACGCCGCCACCGGCCGCGTGCTGCTCAGCGTCAACGCGGACGAGCCCCGCCATCCCGCCAGCCTGACCAAAATGATGACCCTCTATATGGTGTTCGAGGCGCTGCGCGACCGGCGCATCAGCCTCGACCAGCCGGTGCCGGTGTCCGCCCACGCCGCCTCGATGGAGCCCTCCAAGCTTGGCCTGGTGCCCGGCATGCACATCACCGTGCAGGAAGCGATCCTCGGCATCGTCACCAAATCGGCCAACGACGCGGCCTCCGCCCTGGGCGAGATGCTCGGCGGCAGCGAGGACCGGTTCGCCCTGATGATGACCCTGCGCGCCCGCGCCTTGGGCATGACCCACACCGAATATCACAACGCGTCCGGCCTGCCCGACCCCAATCAATGGACCACGGCGCGCGACCTGACCACGCTGGCCCGCCATCTCATTCAGGACTACCCCACGGAATATCGCTATTTCAGCACGCCGGGCTTCCGCTTCCATGGCCGTACCGTGATGGGCCATGACCACATGCTGGAAAACTATCCCGGCACCGACGGCATCAAGACCGGCTACACCGACGCCTCCGGCTTCAACATGGTCACCTCGGCGGTGCATTCGAACGTCCGGCTGATCGGCGTGGTGATGGGCGCCGCCCACGCCGGCGAGCGTGACCTGCACATGGCCTCGCTGCTCGACCAGGGGTTCGAGCAGATGGACGTGCCGAACATGGTCCTCGCCCGCCGCGCGTCCCCGCCTAACCTGGCCGGGCCCAACCTGTCCGGGCCGAGCCTGTCCGTGCCGAGCCTGGTGCAATCCGCCCAGGCCAGCACCCTGACGCCCGCCATGCGTCCCCGCCCGGCCCGCTGGTTCGTGCAGATCGGCAGTTTCCAGAGCGAAGCCGCCGCCCGCCAGGCGGCCATCGCGGCCCGCCACCTGGCCGGCAGCGGCGACGTCGCGGTCGAGCGATCGAGCCTGCGCGGCAAAACCATGTGGCGCGCCGAACTGATCGATCTCAGCGATGCCGAGGCGCGCGGCTCCTGCGCCGTGCTGCTCCGCCACAAGCAGCCCTGCACCCCCGTGCGCGCCGATCCCGGCCAGATCGCCAGCCGCTAAGAGTCGGTTTGCAAACTCGCTAGGGTGAGCAAGCTGGCGTGTTTTTCCGAGCACCGAAGCGGAGCGACCGATGGGTCGTGAGTATCGGAGCGCAGGAAAAGCGCGTCAGATGGCCACCCTAGGTGAGTTTTCAAACGGACTCTAAGCGGCCTTAGCCGGGCCTCCCCACCCGCCGTCGAGGTGCCGCCCTCTTGCACCCGCCGGATGGCTTGCGCATGTTGCAGGCGGGATTTGTCACATAACCGCGGCCATCAGGCCGCGGCCGGAGCGCAATGACGATGGATGGCGGGACCGACTCACGACGCATCACCCTCCACGCCCCCGAGGATTTCGCCGGCATGCGCGCGGCCGGCCGGCTCGCCGCCGAAGTGCTGGACATGATCACGCCGCACGTGCGGCCAGGCGTCTCCACCGATGAGCTCGACCGCATCTGCCATGATGTCATGATCGCGCGCGGCGCCATCCCGGCCACGCTGAACTACCGCGGCTACCCGAAATCCACCTGCATCTCGATCAACCACGTGGTCTGCCACGGCATTCCCGGCGAGCGGAAACTCGAATCCGGCGATGTGCTGAACATCGACGTCACCGTGATCCTGGACGGCTGGCACGGCGACAGCAGCCGCATGTACTGCGCCGGCGTTCCCTCCACCAAGGCGCGCAACCTGATCGAGGTCACCCACGAGGCGCTGCTGCGCGGCATCGCCGCCGCCCGCCCGGGCGGCCGCCTCGGCGACATCGGCCACGCCATCCAGGCCTATGTCGAGGCCAACCGCTTCAGCGTGGTGCGCGATTTCTGCGGCCACGGCATCGGCCGGCGCTTTCACGAGGCGCCCAACGTGCTGCATTTCGGCCGCCCCAACGAGGGCCCGCTGCTCAAGCCCGGCATGTTCTTCACCATCGAGCCGATGGTCAATATCGGCCGCCCGGAAGTCAAAGTGCTCGATGATGGCTGGACCGCGGTCACCCGCGACCGCAGCCTCTCGGCCCAGTTCGAGCACATGATCGGCATCACCGAGGCGGGTGTGGAGGTGTTCACGCTCTCGCCCGAGGGCATCTTCAAGCCACCCTTCCCCACCGCCGGATGATCACCCGTGAAATCGCGGGATTGATTTCGGTTTGATTTCAAGGACCAGCCGGCGCGTGGGACAGTTCCGGCGATGTCCAAGCCAAGCGCAGGGTTTTCCGACCAGCCCGGGCGCAGCGCCGCCGACCTGTTCGCGATAGTCCCGCCCGAACCCGCCTCCCACGGCACCGAAGGCCATCGCGGCCGCATGCGCCTGCGCCTGCTCACCCACGGGGGAGACGCCCTGGCCGACTACGAACTGCTGGAAATGCAGCTCTTCCTCGCATTGCCGCGCCGCGACACCAAAGCCATCGCCAAACGCCTGCTGGCCCGCTTCGGCAGCTTCGCCGCCACCATCGCGGCCCCGGTCGACGAACTCCGCGCCATCGAAGGCATGGGCGACGCCGGCACCGCCGCCCTCAAAACCGTGCAGGCCGCGGCCCTCCGCCTGGCCCGCGCCGACATCGAAAATCGCCCCCTGCTGACCAATTGGGCCCGGCTGATCGACTACCTCACCGCCGTCCTCGCGCGCGAACCCATCGAACAATTCCGCGTCCTGTTCCTCGACACCCGTAACCGCCTGATCGCCGACGAGCCGCAATCCCGCGGCACCGTCAACCATACGCCGGTCTATCCCCGCGAAGTCGTCCGCCGCGCCCTGCAACTCCAGGCCACCGCCCTCATCCTGGTGCACAACCACCCCAGCGGCGATCCCACCCCCTCGCGCGAGGACATCGTCATGACCCACGACATCCGCGACGCCGCCATCGCCCTGTCGATCGCCCTGCACGATCACGTCATCATCGGCCGGGGCCACCACACCAGCTTCCGCCGCGAAGGGCTGCTGTAGACGCCTGTTCAGCGCGTTGGCACACTCACATACGCTCTGTGAGAGGCCGCGACATGCAACGACGCGACATGCCAACCGCCCTCGGCGCCGCCCTGCTGGCCAGCCTGGCCACCCCAGCCGCCGCGGCACCCACGCCCACAATCGCCGCCGCCCGCCTGGTCGCCGCCCGCCTGGTCGCCGCCCGTCTGGTCGCCGAACGCTTCGCCGCAACCCTCACCGCCCACGACATCAAAGGCTTCGGCGCCCTGTTCGCCGACAACTACGTCAACCATCAGACCAGCGCCGCAGCCCCCCCGCCCCCCGCCGGCATCTCCGCCAAACAAGGCAGCATCGCCTTCTTCCAGGCCCGCCTGACGGGACTGCCCGACCTGCATGTCGGCATCGAAGCCATGGTCGCCAGCGAGGACATGGTCGCCGCCAGCTTCATCTACACCGGCACCCACCGCGCCCCCTACTTCGGCGTCCCGCCAACCGGCCGCCATCTGACCTTCACCTCCTGCGATATCTTCCGCCTGGACAACGGCCTGATCGCCGAACACTGGGGCATGGGCGACATCGCCGGCACCCTCGCCCAACTCAAGGGGTGATGCGGTTGGGGGCACTGAGGAAGCAAGCAAGGCTGGGCTCTGCCCAGACCCGCAAAGGGGCACACGCCCCTTTGAACCCCCAGACTTAAGGGTGTTTGAGGAAGGGGGCTGACACCGAGGTTGCAACCTCCGAGTAAGCCCCCTTTCTCAAACACCCTTCACAGCTAAGGTCCAGGGGCTTGGCCCCTGGCGGGTCCGGGCAGCGCCCGGCTTACTTGCTTCCCTCAGCGCCCCCCAACCACATCACCCCATGTGGGTCAGGATATCGGCGCTGCCGTCCCAGATCAGTTTCAGGGCGATATAGAGCACGATCAGCAGGCCGATCCAGGCGATCCAGCGGTAGCGTTCCAGCAGGCGGGCCACGTAGTTTGCGGCGACCCCCATCAGCACCACCGAGATCGCCAGGCCGATCACCAGGATCGCCACATTGCCTTCCGCGGCGCCGGCTACTGCCAGCACGTTGTCGAGGCTCATCGACAGGTCGGCCAGCACGATCTGCAGCATGGCCTGGGCCAGGGTTTTGCGCACCGGCACACTGCCGGCCCGGGCCGGGTGGTGGCGCAGTTCGCGGAACATTTTCCAGCACACCCACAGCAGCAGCACGCCGCCCGCCAGCAGCAGCCCGACGATCGCCAGCAGGTGCACGGTGATGGCGCCCAGCAGGATGCGCAGCACCGTCGCGGCCGCGATGCCGAGGATGATCGCCGGGCGTTTCTGGTGCGCCGGCAGTCCGCTGACGGCCAGCCCCACCACCACCGCGTTGTCGCCCGCGAGCGTCAGGTCGACCAGCAGCACCTGCAGCAGGGCGGCGCCTTGATGCAGCAGCACGGCAGTATCCATCAGCGGTTCCTTGCCGGGCGAACGCTGCCGACGTAAGGGGAGCGCGGCTGCTTCATGGAGCGAGACATGATTCCCCGTTACACGAGACCGGCCATGGCGGCCATCTGGGCGCCCGAGAACCGTTATCGCATCTGGTTCGAGATCGAGGCGCTGGCCGCCGAGGCAATGGCCGAATTCGGCGCCATCCCGAAGGAATCCGCCCGCGCCATCCGCGAGAAGGGCGGTGCGAGGATCGCCACCATCAACCCAGCCGACGTCGCGCGCATCGACGAAATCGAGCAGGAAACGCGCCACGACGTCATTGCGTTCCTCACCTGGCTCGCCGAATCGATCGGCCCGGACAGCCGCTTCGTGCATCTCGGTCTGACCAGCAGCGACGTGCTGGACACCTGCCTCTCGGTGCAGCTCACCCAGGCCGCGGACCTGCTGCTGGAGGACATCGATGCCGTGCTGGCCGCCCTGAAGCGGCGCGCCTTCGAGCACAAGCACACCGTCACCATCGGCCGCAGCCACGGCATCCACGCCGAGCCGACCAGTTTCGGGCTCAAGCTCGCCGGCCACTACGCGGAATTCGCCCGCAACCGGGCGCGCCTGGTTGCCGCCCGCGCGGAGATCGCGGTCGCCGCCCTGAGCGGTGCCGTCGGCACCTTCGCTCACGTCGATCCGCGGGTGGAGGCATTCGTCGCCGCCCGGCTCGGTCTGTCGGTGGAGCCGATTTCCACTCAGGTGATCGCGCGCGACCGCCACGCCGCGTTCTTCTGCGTGCTGGGCGTGATCGCCTCGGGCATCGAGCGGCTGGCCACCGAGGTGCGGCATCTGCAGCGCAGCGAGGTGCGCGAGGCCGAGGAGTTCTTCCACCCCGGCCAGAAGGGTTCGTCGGCGATGCCGCACAAGCGCAACCCGGTGCTCAGCGAGAATCTCACCGGCCTCGCTCGCATCGTGCGGTCAGCCGTGGTGCCGGCGCTGGAGAATGTGGCGCTGTGGCATGAGCGGGACATCAGCCATTCCAGCGTCGAGCGCGCGATCGGGCCGGATGCGACGGTCACGCTGGATTTCGCGCTGGCCCGTCTCGCCGGCATGATGGACAAGCTGACCATCTATCCCGAGCGGATGGCGGCCAACCTCGAAAGCCTGGGCGGCGTGGTGCATTCCGGCGAAGTGCTGCTGGCCCTGGCCCGTGCGGGGATTTCCCGCGAGGATGCCTACCGCATCGTCCAGCGCAGCGCGATGGCCACCTGGAGCGCGATCGGCACCCCGGACGCCCGGGATTTCCGCGCCCATCTCGACGCCGATCCTGAGCTGTCCGCGCGCGTCCCAGCGGCGGCGCTGGATGCCGCGATGGATGCCCGCCTGCATCTCGTGCAGCTCGACGCCTTGTTCACCCGGGTGTTCGGCGAGCCCGGTCCAGCCGCCTGATGGGCTTGCATCGGCCCTGCATGGCGGGCGTGGCACAGGGGGGATGCGGCTGCTATACCGCCCCCACGGGCCGCTTGCTGCGGTGCGGCACGCCGGGAGGCCTCCGGGCGGGATTCAATCATGGAAGCGCATAATGGCCCGACGCCGCCAGCTCTATGAGGGCAAAGCGAAGATCCTGTTCGAAGGGCCCGAACCCGGCACCCTGGTGCAATATTTCAAGGACGACGCCACCGCCTTCAACGCCCAGAAGAAGGGCATCATCACCGGCAAGGGCGTGCTCAACAACCGCATCAGCGAGTATCTGATGACCCGGCTGGGCGAGATTGGCGTGCCCACCCATTTCGTGCGCCGCCTCAACATGCGCGAGCAGCTGATCCGCGAGGTCGAGATCATCCCGGTCGAGGTGGTGGTGCGCAACGTCGCCGCCGGCAGCCTGTCGACGCGCCTGGGCATCCCCGAGGGCACCCGCCTGCCACGCAGCATCATCGAATATTACTACAAGAACGACGCGCTCGGCGATCCGATGGTGGCCGAGGAGCACATCACCGCGTTCGGCTGGGCCGCCACCCAGGACATGGACGACATCGTCGCCCTCACCTTGCGGATCAATGATTTCCTCACCGGCCTGTTTCTCGGCGTCGGCATCACCCTGGTCGACTTCAAGGTGGAGTTCGGCCGGCTGTGGGAAAACGAGGACATGCGCATCGTGCTGGCCGACGAGATCAGCCCGGATAATTGCCGTCTGTGGGACTCCAAGACCAACGAGAAGATGGACAAGGACCGCTTCCGCCGCGACCTCGGCCGCGTCGAGGAAGCCTATCAGGAGGTGGCGCGTCGCCTGGGCATCCTGCCCGAGGCCGGCGCGCGCGACATGAAAGGCCCGGAAACCATACAATGATCAGGAGGGGCCAATGAAAGCCACGGTAACGGTGATGCTGAAGGAAGGCGTGCTGGACCCGCAGGGCAAGGCGATCGGCCAGGCGCTGCAGGGCCTCGGCTTCGGCAATGTCGGCGAGGTTCGCGCCGGCAAGGTGATCGTGCTCGATCTCGACGAGCCCGACGCCGCCCGTGCCCACGCCCAGGCCGAGGACATGGCCCGCAAGCTGCTTGCCAACAGCGTGATCGAGAGCTTCAGCGTGGAGGTCGGCTGATGCGCGCCGGCATCGTGGTGTTCCCCGGCATCAACCGCGAGCGCGACATGGCGATCGCGCTGGAGCTGAGCAGCGGCCACAAGCCGCGCATGCTCTGGCACAAGGACAGCGACGTCACCGGGCTCGATCTGATCGTCATCCCCGGCGGCTTCAGCTACGGCGATTATCTGCGCTGCGGCGCCATGGCCGCCCAGTCGCCGATCATGGCCGGCATTCGCGCGCACGCCGAGCGCGGCGGCCATGTGCTCGGCGTGTGCAACGGCCTGCAGATCCTCACCGAGGCCGGGCTGCTGCCGGGCGCCCTGCTGCGCAACGCGGGGCTGCGGTTTCTGTCGATGGATTGCCATTTGCGGGTCGAGCGCGCCGACACCGATTTCACCCGCCATTATCAGCGCGGCCAGGTGTTCCGCGCGCCACTCGCCCACGGCGACGGCAATTACATCGCCGATGACGACACGCTCGACCGGCTGGAGGGCGAGGGCCTGGTCGCGTTCCGCTACGCGACCACGGAGGGCGAGATCACGCCGCACGCCAACCGCAACGGCAGCGCCCGCAACATCGCCGGCATCTATTCGCCCAATTTGCGCGTGCTCGGCCTGATGCCGCACCCCGAGGATCTGGTCGATCCGCTGATGGGCGGCACCGACGGCAAGCCGCTGTTCGACGGTCTCGTCGCGGCGCTGGCTGCGTGATGGCCCGCGACGTCAACCAGGCGCTGGCCCGCGAGTTCGGGCTCAGCGCCGACGAATATGCCCGCGTGCTGACCATCATGGGCCGCACCCCGAGCCTCACCGAGCTCGGCGTGTTCAGCGTGATGTGGTCGGAGCATTGCTCATACAAATCCTCCCGCGTCTGGCTCAAGACGCTGCCGACCAAGGCGCCCTGGGTGATCCACGGCCCCGGCGAGAATGCCGGCGTGGTCGATATCGGCGAGGGCCTGGCCGCCATCTTCAAGATGGAAAGCCACAACCACCCGAGCTTCATCGAGCCCTATCAGGGGGCCGCGACCGGTGTCGGCGGCATTCTGCGTGACGTGTTCACCATGGGCGCGCGCCCGATCGCCAACCTCAACGCGCTGCGCTTCGGCGATCCCGCGTTGCCCCGCACCCGGCGGGTGGTGGACGGCGTGGTGCGCGGCATCGGCGGCTACGGCAATTGCGTCGGCGTGCCGACGGTCGGCGGCGAGATCGATTTCCACCCGTCCTACAGCGGCAACCCGCTGGTCAACGCAATGACCGTCGGCATCGCGCGCGCCGACCGCATCTTCCTCAGCGCCGCCGCCGGCATCGGCAATCCCGTCGTCTATGTCGGCTCGAAAACCGGCCGCGACGGCATCCATGGCGCGACCATGGCCAGCACCGAGTTCGGCAAGGATTCCGAGGAAAAGCGCCCGACCGTGCAGGTCGGCGACCCGTTCGTGGAAAAGCTGCTGATCGAGGCCTGCCTCGAACTGATGGCCACCGACGCGATCGTCGCCATCCAGGACATGGGGGCCGCCGGCCTCACCAGCTCGTCGGTCGAGATGGCCGGCAAGGGTGGTGTCGGCATCGCGCTGGACCTCGACGCGGTGCCACAGCGCGAAACCGGCATGTCCGCCTACGAGATGATGCTGTCGGAAAGCCAGGAGCGGATGCTCATGGTGCTCAAGCCCGAGCGCCAGGCCATGGCGCAACAGATCTTCGAGAAGTGGGATCTGGATTTCGCCGTGATCGGCCACCTCACCGACACCGGGCGCATCGTGGTGACCCACCAGGGCGTGGTCGAGGCCGACATTCCGCTCGATCCGCTGGCCGAGCAGGCCCCGCTTTATCACCGCCCCACCGTCGAGACCCCCAAGCGCCCGCCGCTCGGCGAGGTCGCCGATCCGGTCGGCATCATGGCCGGCCTGCTGACCCTGGTCGGCTGCCCCGATCTCTGCTCCCGCGCCTGGGTGTGGGACCAGTATGACAGCACCGTGCTGGGCCAGACCGTGAAGCGCCCCGGGGCCGCCGACGCCGCCATCGTCCGCATCGAGGGCCATGCGCGCGCCTTGGCGCTGACCACCGACTGCACCCCCCGCTATTGCCTGGCCGACCCCGAGGCAGGCGGCGCGCAGGCCGTCGCCGAGGCCTGGCGCAACATCACCGCGACCGGTGCCACACCGCTCGCCATCACCGACAACATGAATTTCGGCAATCCGGAAAAGCCCGAGATCATGGGCCAGTTCGCCGCCAGCATCCGCGGCATGGCGGCGGCCTGCACCGCGCTCGACTTCCCCGTCGTGTCCGGCAATGTCAGCCTGTACAACGAGACCGAGGGTCAGGGCATTCTCCCCACCCCCGCGATCGGCGGCCTCGGCGTGCTGGAGGACGCCGCCCACGCCGTCGGGCTGGCGCTCACCCCGGGGCTCGATCTCGTGCTGATCGGCGAGACCACCGGCTGGCTCGGCCAATCTCTGTGGCTGCGCGAGATCACCGACCGGCAGGAGGGCCCGCCCCCCATGGTCGACCTGCTCGCCGAGCGCCGCAATGGCGATTTCGTGCGCGCCCAGATCCTCGCGGGCGCCGTGCGCGCCTGCCACGACGTCTCGGACGGCGGCCTGTTGGTGGCGATCGCGGAGATGGCCATGGCCGGACATACCGGGGTGTCGGTGACCGCGGCTCCCACCGCGCCGGCGCACGCATTCTGGTTCGGCGAGGACCAGGCCCGCTACGTGCTGGCCACCGCTGACGCGCCTGCCGTGCTCGCCGCCGCCCGCGCCGCGGGCATCCCGGCCGTGCATCTGGGCAAATCGGGTGGGGATGCTTTGACACTGGCCGATGGCGACACCATTTCGCTTGATAAGTTGCGTGCGACCCACGAAAGATTCTTCCCGGCCTGGATGAACGGGCTGGAAGCATAGGGGACTGTCGGAATGGCCATGCCAGCCAGTGAAATCGAGGCCCTGATCAAGGCGTCCCTGCCGGACGCCCACGTGACCATCGAGGATCTGGCGGGTGACGGCGACCACTATGCGGCGACCGTGATCAGCGCCATGTTCGCCGGCAAATCCCGCGTGCAGCAGCACCAGATCGTCTACGCCGCCCTGCGCGGCCGCATGGGCGGCGAACTGCACGCCCTCGCCTTGCAGACCTCAGCTCCCGTTTAAGGAACCCGATCCATGACCGCCAACCCCGTGTTCGACCGCATCCAGGCCGACATCACCGACAATCCCGTGTTCCTGTACATGAAGGGCGTGCCGCTGTTTCCGCAGTGCGGCTTCTCCGCGCGCGTGGTGCAGATCCTGACCCATGTCGGCGTGCCGTTCGCCAGCGCCAACGTGCTGGAAGATCCGGCTTTGCGTGACGGGATCAAGGAATTCTCCAACTGGCCGACCATCCCGCAGCTCTATGTGAAGGGTGAACTGGTCGGCGGCTGCGATATCGTAACCGAGATGTTCCAGTCGGGCGAACTGACCGAGATGCTCACTGAAAAGGGCATTCCGCATCAGGCGGCCGCGTAGCCGGCGCGGTCGGAAGTAAGGAAGGCTGGGCTCCGCCCAGACCCGCCAGGGGCCAAGCCCCTGGACCTTAGATGTGAAGGGTGTTTGAGGAAGGGGGCTGACACCGAGGTGGCAACCGCCTTGTAAGCCCCCTTCCTCAAACACCCTTAAGTCTGGGGGTTC
>Ga0116226_10002898_pt1 | contig 15078 bp, 9 predicted proteins | sample S1TSphfallax_FD_89692 | JGI IMG/M metagenome (GOLD analysis project Ga0116226, IMG submission 89692) | Host-associated microbial communities from peat moss isolated from Minnesota, USA - S1T2_Fa - Sphagnum fallax MG | ecosystem: Host-associated > Plants > Peat moss > Unclassified | place: USA...
CGTGTTTGAACGCTTTCTGGGTGACGAAACGAGTCTGCGGCATCGGGCCGTCGACCGCATCGACCAGCAACAGCACGCAGTCGACCATGGCGAGCACGCGCTCGACCTCACCGCCAAAGTCGGCGTGGCCCGGCGTATCGACGATGTTGATCCGATAATCGCCCCAGGTGATGGCCGTGTTCTTCGCCAGAATGGTGATACCCCGCTCACGCTCGAGGGCGTTCGAGTCCATGACCCGCTCCTGAAGGTCCTTGCGGGCATCCAAGGTGCCGGACTGGCGGAGCAATTGGTCGACGAGCGTGGTCTTGCCATGATCGACGTGCGCGATGATGGCGATGTTGCGAAGTGTCTGAGTCACAATGAGGCCCCGGCGAAACCGCCCATTATAGAGTCAACCGGGGACCTCCGCCGGAGTTTTCAATTCGATGCGGTGGCGGGCGCGGCCGTGGCGGGCGCCCCCGCCACCAGCAAGGGCAGCGAAAATGTCCGCACCTCGGTCACGCCATCATGACTCAACGTGACTTCGATGCCGATCAGTTGCACGCCTTCCCCCGTGGGCACGGTCGGGATGGTCACCTTGTACGCTTGCGTGGGGTCGACGGAGGCCAAGTCGACGTCGGCGCCCGCGGCAGGAACCGCGAGGCCTTCGGAGCCGCTCACCTTCAACGACGCCGACCCGCTCGCCTGACTGGTGAGCGCGAGCACCACATCGAGCGGCTTGCCGACCACCGGCCGGGAGGTCAAGTCGAATTTCAGCGCCACCGGCACCGTCGATTTGCCGACGGTGGCCGCCTCGACCATACCCGCGGTCATTTCCGCCGGCGTGCGAGCGCGATGCGCCTTCTTCGCGATATGCGTGACCGTTTGCTGCGGGGCGGCATCGCCATGGCACCCGGCCACGCCGAGCAGGGCGCAAAGCGGCAAAATGGTGCAAACCCTCATTCCGTTGTCTCTCCTAAAAACCTCGACCGTCCTTCACAATTCGAGCGCCGGACCCTCCACGGCGGCCAATTGATCCTCGAGGGCGCGGTAATGCTCTTCCCAATACCGCGGTTCAGCGAACCACGGGAACGCTCGAGGAAAGGCCGGATCGTCCCATCGGCGCGCCAGCCAAGCCGAATAATGGACCATACGCAAGGCCCGAAGCGGCTCAATGAGTCCCAGTTCCGAGCGCTCGAACGGCAAAAACTGCTCATAGCCTCGCAAAATATCCGTCATCTCGGCGCGCATCTCAGCCTGCCCCCCCGACAGCAGCATCCACAGGTCCTGGATGGCCGGCCCGGTGAGGCAATCGTCCAGGTCGACGAAATGCGGACCCGCATCGGTCCACAGAATATTGCCGCGATGACAATCGCCCAAGATCCGGCCTAGGCGCGCGCCGCCCCAGCCCTCGGCCCGGGCGTCAACGGCATCGAGTAGCGCATCGGTCAACTGCGCATACTTGTCGGCCAGGTAATCGGGCATCCAATCGCCATCGAGCACGAAATCCCGGGCATTGCGGCCGAGATCCACGAGGTCCAGTTGGCGGCGGTGTTGGAAGCGCGCGGCGCGTCCCACGCCATGGATGCGGCCGAGAAAACGGCCCACCCACTCGCGGTCGGTCGCCGTGCCGAGTTCGGGCCAGCGGCCGCCGCGGCGCGGGAACACGGCATAGCGGTAGCCAGCATGCACGAACAGGCTGGTGCCAGCGCGTGACAGCGGCGCGACCACCGGGATTTCCTGCGCGGCGAGTTCGGCCGCGAACGCATGCTCCTCGCGCAGCGCAGCGTCGCTCCAGCGCCCGGGACGGTAGAACTTGGCGATCACCGGTGCGCCCTCCTCGGTCCCGATTTGGTACACGCGGTTCTCATAGCTGTTGAGCGCGAGCACACGGCCGTCGCACGCGTGGCCCACCGCCTCGAGCGCCGCCAGAATCGTGTCCGGCGTCAGATCCGCATACGGCGCACCCAGACTCATGACGCTGCTAGAATGTTTGGCATGCGATTTCCCCGGCCCAAGTCATTGAGCGGATTGATGCTGATCGGTTTTACGATCGTGGTCGCGCCGCTGCTGTTCGCCATCGTCAATGCAGCGGTGCAGATGAGTCGGCTGTCGAATCGCAGTCAGCAATTGGTCGTGCATGGCATCCAGGGTACCCGCAACAATCAACGGATGTTCGAGGAGATCGGCGCACTCGAGCGCACCGCGCGCCTCTACCAGATCATCGGCAACACGGAATTGCTCGACGTTTACAACCGTAATGAAGCGCGCTTGACCGCGAGCGTGGAGGAGTTGCTGGCGCTGCCGCTCGATCCGCAGACGCGGCAGGACGCCCACGCGCTGCTGACCGAGGCGGACCGGATCGCGGAGGCGCTCAAGAAGGCGCCACCCAACTCATCGCGCATGGAACAGATCATCGGCGGCTATCCGCATGTGGCCGAGATGGCCTCGGATGTTTCAAACCGCATCCGCGCGCAGATCGATCAGGAATTGACCAATCTACAGGCGGCCGCGCAACTGGCGCAGAAAAAGCTGTTCTGGCAGACCCTGATCCTGTTCCCGATCACGCTCATGGTGGTGGGCGGCTTCACCTACCTGTTCGGCCGGCCGATTCGGGCCATTGATCGCGCCATCAGCGAGTTGGGCCGGGGCACGTTCTCGAGGCCCATCGCGATCTCGGGACCGGCGGACTTGGAGAAGTTGGCGGCGCAGCTGGAATGGCTGCGCGGCCGTTTGCTCGAACTTGCCCAGGAAAAGAACCGCTTTCTCCGGCATATGTCGCATGAATTGAAGACCCCGCTCGCCAACATCCGCGAGGGGACCGAACTTCTGATGGATGGCGCGGTTGGCGAGCTGCAAAGCGCGCAGCGGGAAGTCACTGCGATTTTACGGGAAAATGGTATGAAATTGCAGCGATTGATCGAGAACTTGCTGTCTTTTAGCGCCTGGCAGGCGAAGAGCGTCGGCTTGGAGATTTCCGAATTCAAACTGCGGCCGTTGGTCAAGACGGTCCTCGAGAATCAGCAACTGACCCTGGTTGCACAGCGGGTTCGACTCGACGTCAGCGTCGAGGACCTCACCGCGCTCGCCGACCGCGGCAAGGTGCGCCTGATTCTCGATAATCTTCTCTCCAATGCCATCAAATTCACTCCGCGCGGCGGTACCATTTCCATGCATGTCCGAGCTGAGGGGGTGCAGCTGGTCATGGATGTCATGGACAGCGGCCCCGGCATTCCGGCCAGCGAGCGCGATCGGATCTTCGAAGCGTTCTATCAAGGTAAGACACCTCAGGGCGGTCACGTCAAAGGCACTGGCATCGGCCTGTCGGTCGTGACCGAGTTCGTCAATGCACACGGAGGAGGCATCAAGATTTTTGAATCCAAGTCGGGGGGCGCCCATTTTCAGGTACGGCTGCCGTTACGGCACACGACAGTCTCCAACCGGGCAGCGACGCATGTGGCGGCTTGAGTCCCGAGCGTGGGGTCTCTGGGTACTCCTCGCGGGGCTCATCGCGGGCTGCACATCGCTCGGCAGCAAGCACGCGGTCCCGAAGGCCGCACCGGCACCCTCGGAGCGGCCACCGCCGGACTTGAGCGTCGTCACTCCCGACCTCGATATGATGCAAACGCTGGCCTCGGGAGACCCGGCACGCCAGGCTGAGTTGTTTCAGGAGGCCAAGGATGCCGCGACTGCCTCACCCACGACCAGCAACAAACTGAAGCTTGCATTGGCGCTCGCGACGCCGGGCCATGCGAGCTCCGATTCCGTCGCCGCACAGCGACAGTTGTCTCAGTTGCTCGCCACCCCTGAGACTCTGCTCCCACTGGAGCGCCTGCTGGCAACCGTCGAGCTGCAGGACATCGACGAACGGCTGATTTTGCTCGAGGAAAACAAGCAGCTCAGAGAGGATGTGTCACGCGAAGGCCGGGAAAAGCTCGCCGCCGCCAATCGCCGCTTGGCGGTCGAATCGGATGAGAATGCTCGACTGCGCAAGGCGCTCGATGAGGCCCAGGCGAAACTCGAAGCGGTCACGCATATCGAGCGGTCCATCACCGACCGGGGCACCACCGGACCCCACACGCCTTAAGGAGAGTCAGTGAACGCTTTTTCGACCGCCGCCACCACCCCGCTGGGATTCGGGCTGCAATCCGGATCTCGCGACACCGCCAGCCCTCAGAAACGCAAGGCGCGCATCCTGGTGGTCGACGACGACCCCGGCTTGCTGCGACTCTTGACGATTCGGTTACGGGCCGAGAACTACGAAGTGGAAGCGGTGGAGAGCGCCTCGGCCGCGCTCGCCGCCTGCACGCGCTTCCGTCCGGATCTCGTGATCACCGATTTGCGCATGGATCACATGGACGGCATCGGTTTGCTGAAGGAGCTGCACAGCCGCTGGCCCGGACTGCGGGTCATCATCCTGACCGCTCATGGCACCATTCCGGACGCGGTGCATGCGACCCAGAGTGGCGCCTTCGGCTTTTTGACCAAGCCCGTGGACAAGCAAGAGCTGCTCGATCATGTACAACGCGCGTTGAAGGTGTCGGGCTTCGCGCATGTCGACGAGGATTGGCGCGCCAACATCATCACGCGCAATCACGTGATGGAAGACAAGCTCGCCCAGGCCAACATGGTGGCCGGTACCGATGCACGCGTGCTGCTCACCGGCGAGAGCGGTACCGGCAAGGAATTGCTGGCGCATGCGATTCACGAAGCAAGTCCCCGGCGCAATCGTCCGTTCGCCTCGATAAATTGCAGCGCGATGACCGAGAGCCTGCTCGAATCGGAATTGTTCGGTCACCAAGAGGGCGCCTTCACGGGCGCGACCCGGGCCCAGCAGGGCTTGTTCCAGTCGGCCGACGGCGGCACGCTGTTGCTCGACGAGGTGGGCGATCTGCCGATGCGCCTCCAAGTCAAGCTGCTGCGCGTGCTTCAGGAGAACCAGATCCGCGCGCTCGGCAGCGATGAGCCGATCCCGATCAACGTCCGCATCATCTCGGCCACGCATCGCGACTTGCATCAACTGATGCTGAGCGGTCAATTCCGCGAAGACCTCTACTATCGGTTGAACGTGGTGCATATCGAGATGCCATCGCTCGGACGTCGCCGCGAAGACATTCCGCTGTTGGTGGCGCATTTCCTCGAACAGATCGCGAGGGAAACCGGTCAGCACAAGATCTATGCACCGGAGGCCGTCGAACTGCTGGCGACCGCCGAATGGCCCGGCAATGTGCGCCAGCTCTACAGCGTGGTGCGCCAGAATGTCGCGCTCTCGCATGGCGCGATCATCACGGCCGAACTGGTGCAGCAAACACTGGGAGGGGGCAGCACCCGGCTACCGTCCTTCGACGAGGCGCGCGATGAGTTCACGCGCAATTATCTGTCCCAAATACTCCAGATCACGGGCGGCAACGTCAGCCAGGCGGCGCGGCTCGCCAAGCGCAACCGTACCGACTTTTATAAGTTGCTGTCACGACACCAGCTGTTGCCGGACGACTTCAAGAAGGCCTGAAGAACTCCGCGATCCGGTCGACGACGTGGCGTAACTGCGCCTCGGTGAGCTCAGGGTAGATCGGCAGCGCGAGCGTCTGCGCGGCGGCTCGTTCCGACTCGGGGAACGAGCCCGGCGGATAGCCCAAGTAGGCGAAACATTCCTGTCGATCGAGCGGCACGGGATAGTAGATTTCGGTGCCGATTCCCTGCTCGCCCAAGTATGTCTTCAGCGCATCGCGCCGCTCGGCACGGATGACGTACTGGTTGAAGATATGCCGCTGTCCGGCCATGGCGCGCGGGGTGACCAGCCTCGCCCCCAAATCAGCGGCCGCGAACGCCCGCTCATAAAATGCCGCGTTGCGTTGCCGCGCCTCGCTCCAGCCATCCAGGTATTTGAGTTTGACGCGCAGCACCGCTGCCTGGAGCTCATCGATGCGAAAGTTGCCGCCGATCAGCGCGTGAAAATACTTAGGCTTGCCGCCATGCACACGCAGTGTGCGCAGCACCTCGGCGAGGTCGGCATCCTGGGTCGTACAGAGGCCGGCATCACCGAACGCTCCCAAATTCTTGCTGGGGAAGAACGAGAAACAGCCGATGTCGCCGATCGACCCCACGCGCGCGCCATCCCGGTACTCGGTGCCGATGGCCTGCGCGGCATCTTCGATGACCCGCAGCTGATAATCGCGAGCGATCGCCATGATCGGCGCCATGTCCGCCGATTGGCCGTACAGATGCACCGGCATGATGGCCTTGATGCGGCCGCCGGTGCGACGGTTGCGGAGCGCGCCATCCGTCCGGGTGCAATCCCGTTCGATGAACGCCCGAACGGCGGCCGGCGAGAGATTGAACGTGACCGGATCGATATCGCAAAATACGGGCCGGGCACCGGTGCGCGCGATCGTGCCGCCGGTCGCGAAGAAGGTGAACGGCGAGGTCACCACTTCATCACCGGCACCGATGTTGAGCGCCATCAACGCCAGCAACAACGCGTCAGTGCCGGAAGAGACCCCGATGCCGAAAGCAGACCCGCAATAGTCCGCCACTTGCGCTTCGAGTCCGCGGACGTTCTCGCCCAAGATGAATTGCTGGCTGGCGCACACCTCTTCGATGAGCGGCATCACTTCGGCTCGGATCTGGGCGAATTGCGCCTTAAGATCGAGTAATGGCACGATTGTCATGTCTTACTAGAATAACATCAACCCGCCAATTTAACGTTAGTGAGATCGGTCACGCATGGTCGACCGCGGATATTGCATAATGCGATCGAACAGGATTTGAGATGACCCAGCCGGTCCTTGCCAAGCAAAGTCTTTTGATCGCGGTATTGGCCGGCGCCCAGGCGATCATGCCAGCGCTCGTGGCGATCGGCGCGCTCTACGCGACCATCATCCTACTCGGCAACTCCTTCGACCCGTCCTCCTCCGCGATCGTCATCGTGGTGGTGCTCTGCCTGGTCCTGGTCCAACCGCCCCGCGAGGTCACCTCACAAATCGCCTCCTCCCGACTCACCGCGGTCATCGACGTGATCTTTCGGTGGCTGCTGCTGCTCGCGGTTTTGCTCGCCATCGGCTATGTCACCAAGTCGCCGCTGCAGGCCTATCCGCGCCGGGTGTTTCTGACCTGGGCAACCGTGACCCCGCTGGCGCTGACCGTCTCGACTTTGGGCATGCAAGAGCTGATGCGCCGCTTCCTCATCAATGCCTTCGACAGCCGCAGCGCCGTCATCGCCGGCTATAACACCAGCAGCTTGGAACTCGCCCGCCGCTTGAAGAATAATCCCGGCATGCGGCTCGAGGTGACCGGCTTCTTCGACGACCGCAGCACCGAGCGCTTAGGGGTGGAGGCGGACGCCACGCTGGTGGGCAACTTGAGCGACCTCGGTACCTACGTGAAAGAGCATCGTACCGACGTGATCTTCATCGCGCTGCCGATTCGGCATTTGAAACGGGTGATGAATCTGCTCGACGATTTGCGCGACACGACGGCCTCGATCTACTACGTGCCGGACATCTTCGTGTTCGATCTGATCCAGGCGCGCTCCGGCGAGATCCATGGCATTCCGGTGGTCGCCATGTGCGAGACGCCGTTCTACGGTTATCGCGGAGTGACCAAGCGGCTGACCGATGTCGGCTTCTCGGTGCTGATCCTGCTGCTGCTGCTGCCGCTGCTCGCGCTGGTCGCGATCATGGTGAAGATGTCCTCACCGGGTCCCATCATCTTCAAGCAGCGGCGCTACGGACTCGATGGCCGCGAGATCGCCGTCTACAAGTTTCGAACGATGCGGGTGACCGAGGACGGGGCGACCATCCGCCAGGCCTCGCGCACCGATAGTCGCATCACCCGGATCGGCGGAATTCTCAGGCGCACATCGCTCGATGAGTTACCCCAGCTCATCAACGTGCTCCAGGGACGCATGAGCTTGGTCGGTCCGCGGCCGCACGCCGTCGCGCATAACGAGGAGTACCGCAAGCTCATCAAGGGCTACATGGTCAGGCACAAGGTGCTGCCCGGCATCACCGGGCTCGCCCAGGTCAACGGCTGCCGCGGCGAGACCACCGAACTGAAGGACATGGAAGCGCGCGTGAATTTCGATCTCGACTATCTACGCCACTGGTCACCGATGTTGGACATCAAGATCATCCTGCTCACCGTGGTGAAGATCTTCCGGGATGACAAGGCCTATTGATCGGCACCCGCGACGCTTAACGCCGCTCGAGCCCGACCCCGGCGCTCACCCGGCCGTCGTGAATGACATAACGTCCGCTCATCGGCAGCGCCGCAAAGCGCGACCAGCCGATGGGCCGCGTCGCTTGCACCGAAAACTCCCCGCGCGCCGCGCCCCCCTCGCCACCCCAATCGCGCACACTGATCCGCAGGTCATGAAAATCCAGCCATTCCGTCGTCAACGGATACTGGCATTTATAAAAAGCCTCTTTGGCCGCGAACAGCACGGTCACCGCGGCGGCCCGCGCCGCGGCCGGCAGCGAATGACACCAGGCCAGCTCATCGGGCTCACAGATCGTCGACCAGAGGTCCGGCGATGGCGCGCCCGAGAGCTCGGTGTCGACCCCCAAAGCAAGCCACTCGCTCTTGCGCGCAACCACCGCCACACAGAAACCGGCGGTATGGCTCAAGCTCCCGACCAGCGGCTCCGGCCAGATCGGCTGGCGATCGGCAGCCGCCAGCAGCGGACTTTCCGGAAAGCCGAGTTGAGCCATGGCATGCCGGGCGCACATGCGGCCTGCCGCGAATTCCCGCACGCGCTTGTCAACCGCGCGTCGGACGCTCTCGCGTTCGGCCGGGAAGAGCGCGTCAGGCGTGCCCTCGCCGCACAGTTCCACCGCCACCACGCCGGCGGCGAACAGCGCCCCCACCGCCGCAGAGTTTGCCGGGCGATCCGGCGGGCGCTTTGATTCTGTCGACATGGTTGCGACGCAGTCCTATTAAATTCTGGGCCAGCTTACGCTAGGCTGGTTTATGGTGATCAACATGCATGGCGCCAAAGTCTATTCGAATCAGCACGCCAGCCGCCCCCCCGGTGCTCTGCCCCTGGGCGCCGCGGACCCGGGCGCCCTCGCGCTGCCCACCGGCGCCGCGCTGCCCACCGGCGCCGCGCTGCTGCCCGCCGACGACCAATTCAGCGCGAAGTTCAACCGCTCGGACTTCCTGTTCGACCATGGCCTTGGCGGTCATCCGCTGTTCAGTGTCTCAGCGCTCGGCGAACTCGCGCAGCGCATCCCTCGGTACGCGGACTTCGTCTACTGGCAAAACGGCCGAGTTCAGGTCAATGACAAGTGGGGCGCGAATCCCGCGCCGCGTCTGTCGCTCGAACAGACCATCGCGGGCATCGCTCACAACGATTCTCTGGTGATCCTCAAGCATGCGGAACAGGACCGCATCTATGGGCCGGTGCTGCAAGAGATCTTGCAGCGTATCTACTCGTTCCTGTCGCCGGATGCGCGCGCCGACGTCATCTTGGGCGAATCGCTGATCTTCTTGAACTCTCCGCACCGAAAAACCGCCTATCACCTCGATCTGGAATCGAACTTCCTGCTGCAAATCGCCGGCGTCAAGCGCGTGCGGGTGTTCGATTGCGCGGACCGCACGCTCACGCCGCATGAGGAGCTCGAGAACCATTGCGGTGGTGATCACAACGCCGCGATCTACAAGCCGGAACGTGAGGCCTCAGCGCATTTCTATGAACTCACGCCGGGTCATGGCGTGCATTTTCCGAGCACTGCGCCACACTGGGTGGAGAATGGCGATCAGCTCTCCATCTCGATCAACATCAATTTCGATCTCGTCTCGGTCCATCGCCGCATGAAGCGGGTGTATCGGGTCAATCGACTGCTGCGGCGTATCGGGCTCGAACCGACCGGGCCCGGCGCCTCCGAACTGCGGGACCGACTGAAGGAAACTCTGGCCGGTGGCTTGAGCGCCGTCGCGGCCCCCTTCAAGAGCGGCGCGCGACGCCACGAGGACGCCGCGGCGGCGGCCTATCCGGTGTGGCGCCCGACGCCGATCACCCCCGAGCGCAGATGACCGGGACTCATCGCTTCGGGCCCTCGAGCTGCATTTCGCGAGTTTTCGAACACCAAGCCGCGGCGACGCCCGCCCACATCGCGATCACGTTCGGGAATCAGAATCAGAGCTACCGCGAGCTCAACGAACGGGCGAATCGACTCGCGCACCATCTGATCGAACGCGGGGTGGGACCGGAAGTCCTGGTCGGCGTGTGCCTCGAGCGCAGTCTCGAGCTCGTGATCGCGCTGCTCGCCATCGTGAAGGCGGGCGGTGCCTACGTCCCAATCGACCCGCACTACCCGAAGGAGCGCATCCGCTTCATCCTCGAGGATTCGCGCGCGCCGGTGCTCATCACGCAGCGCGCGCTCGCGGGCGCGGTCGGCGCCAACGCGGCGCACATCATCATGATGGATGAGCATGCCGCGTCGATTGCCGGGCAGCCCGCCACCAACCCACCGCCCCGGACCCGGCCGGAGAACCTGGCCTATGTGATCTACACCTCCGGCTCGACCGGGCAGCCGAAGGGCACCTTGATCGAACACCGCAACGTGATGCGGCTGTTCGACTCCACTCGAGACTGGTTCGATTTCTCGGCGCGCGACGTGTGGACGCTGTTCCATTCGAGCGCTTTCGACTTCTCGGTCTGGGAGCTCTGGGGTGCGCTGCTCTACGGCGGCCGGCTCGTGATCGTGCCGTTCGACGTCAGTCGCACCCCCGAACTGTTTCACCGGCTGCTGGCCGAGCAACGCGTGACCGTGCTGAACCAGACACCGTCGGCCTTCAAACAACTGATCCGCGCGGATGAGGCGGCCGCGGCGGCCGGCGAGGGCGGCCAACTCGCGCTGCGGCTCATCATCTTCGGCGGCGAGGCGCTCGATTTTGCCAGCCTCACGCCCTGGTTCGCGCGCCATGGCGACCAGCAGCCGCAGCTGGTCAACATGTACGGCATCACCGAAACGACGGTGCATGTCACCTACCGGCCGATCCACGCCGACGAGACGGTGGCCGGCAGCGTGATCGGCGTACCGATTCCGGATCTCATCATCGAGCTGCGCGACGCCGCGGGCCGAGCGGTGGCGCCCGGGGAGCCGGGCGAGATCTACGTGGGCGGCGCGGGTGTGGCACGCGGCTATCTCAACCGACCGGAACTGACCGCGCAACGCTTCATCGCCGATGCCTCGACGCCGCCCCGCCGCTGGTATCGATCCGGTGACCGGGGACGGTTCTTGCCGAACGGCGATCTCGAATATCTCGGCCGCCTCGACAATCAAGTGAAAATCCGCGGCTTTCGGATCGAATTGGGCGAAATCACCGCGGCCTTGAATCGCAATGCGGACATCGTCGAGAGCGCGGCGCTGGTCGCCGAATTACGCCCAGGTGAGCCGGCGATCCTGGCCTTCCTGGTCATGCGCGCCGAGACGGCCATCGACCCCGCGGCACTGCGCCAGAGCCTGCGCGAGACTTTGCCGGAGTATATGCTCCCCGTGTCATTCACCCGCGTCGAGCACCTGCCGCTGACCGTCAACGGCAAACTCGACGCCGAGAGCCTGGTCCGGCTGGCCCAGGCGCAACGCGCCGCGGGCTCGCGCGAGACGACGCCGGGCGCGCCGGGCGCGGCGAGCGCGGCGAACGCGCTCGAGACTCAGATCGCGCAACTCTGGTGCGAGGCATTGGGCGTTCCCGCCGTCGGCTGGGATCAGAATTTCTTCGATGTCGGTGGTAATTCCATCCACCTGGCCCAGGTGCATCGCGGGCTTCAGGCGCTACTCGGAAAGCCGTTCTCCATCACCTTGCTCTTCGCGCATTCGACGGTACGGGCGCTCGCCGCACACTTCAGAGCACCGGACCTGTCGGCATCCGCGGCGCCGTCGAGCCCGCGGCCGGCCGAGCGCCACAGCGACATCGCCATCATCGGGATGGCGGGACGTTTTCCGGGCGCGCGGACTCTCGATGAGTTCTGGCGCAACCTCTGCGCCGGGCTCGACTCCGTCAGCCATTTCAGCGACGACGAATTGGACGATGCCTTCCCGCCAGAGATTCGCGCCGCCGATCACTTCGTCAAAGCACGGTCGATTCTCGACGCCATCGATCAGTTCGACGCGGGGTTCTTCGGCATGTATGGGCGCGAGGCGGCGCTCACCGACCCTCAGCACCGGGTGTTTCTGGAAATTTGCTGGGAGGCTCTGGAGGACGCCGGCTACGATCCTTTCGCCTATGACGGGGCGATCGGAGTCTTCGCAGGCGCGAGCCCCAATACCTATTTTCTCAATAATATCTGCGCCGATCGACGTACGATCGAGGAATTTACCAGCAATTACCAGGTCGGTAATTACCCCATGCTGCTCGGTGCGGGTCAGGATTTCCTGGCCACTCGCGTGTCGTACAAGCTCGATCTGAAAGGCCCGAGCCTGACCGTTCAGACCGCCTGTTCGACCTCCCTGCTCGCCATCGCCAAGGCCTGCCAGAGCCTCGAATTACGCGAAGCGGAGATGGCGCTCGCGGGCGGCGTCTCGATCACGTTGCCCCAGAAGCGCGGCTACCAGCATCTGGACGGTGGCATGGTCTCCGCGGACGGCACGTGCCGACCCTTCGACGCCGATGCCACCGGCACGGTTTTCGGCAGCGGGGCCGGGGTCGTGCTGCTGAAACGCCTCGCCGATGCCGAGCGCGATGGCGACCCGATCTACGCCGTGATTCGCGGCTGCGCCGTCAACAACGACGGCGCGGCCAAGGTCGGCTTCACGGCACCGAGCATTGACGGCCAAGCGGCCGTCATTCAGATGGCCTTGGCGAACGCCGAGGTCGACGCACGCTCGATCTCCTATGTCGAATGCCATGGAACCGCGACGCCGCTCGGGGATCCCATCGAAATCGCGGGGCTGACCCAGGCTTTTTCCGCCAGCACCCCGGATCGTGGTTTCTGCGCGCTCGGCTCGGTGAAGAGCAACGTAGGCCATCTGGACGCGGCCGCCGGCGTCGCCGGCGTCATCAAGACCGCGCTCGCGCTCAAGCATTCGGTGCTGCCGCCCACCGTGCATTACCGGCGCCCTAACCCTAAGATCGATTTCGACAGCACGCCGTTCTTCGTCAATGACCGCCTGCGCGACTGGTCCTCGTCGACCGGGCCGCAGCGCGCCGGCGTCAGTGCCTTCGGCGTCGGCGGCACCAACGTGCACGCGGTACTCGAACGCGCGGCACCGCGGCCGCTGCGCACCGGCGCCGACCGATCGGAATTGCTGGTGGTATCCGCCCGCAGCCTGAGCGCACTGGCGGCGGCCTGCCGCAATCTCGCGGCGCACCTGCGCCGTCACGATGAATTACCCATGGCCGATGTCGCCTACTCGTTGCAGGTCGGGCGCCGCGCCTTCGCGCACCGGAGCACCGTGGTCGCGCGCGACGGCGCAACCGCAGCGGCGCAACTCGACGCGGCGGCGGCCGCACTCGCGACCACCTCCGCGACCACCGCCGCGGCCCCGGCCGCTGCACCGGCCGCCGGGTCACCCAGCGCCGCCATCCCGACCGTCAGCCGCATCGTCTTCATGTTCCCGGGCCAGGGCTCGCAGTATCCCGACATGGGCAAGGGCCTCTACCAGAGCGAAGCGGAATTTCGCCAGCACGTCGATCAATGCGCAGACCTGCTGTTGCCGCTCATGGGTGAGGACATCCGCGAGCTGCTCTATCCCACATCAAACGCCGCGGATGCGCACCAGCGCCTGATGGCCACGGTGGCGGCCCAACCGGCCCTGTTCGTCGTCGAGTACGCGTTGGCGAAGTTATGGATGAGCTGGGGCATCCGTCCGCACGCGATGATCGGTCACAGCGTCGGCGAGTTCGTCGCCGCCGTGCTCGCCGGCGTGTTCGCGCTGCCCGATGCGCTCAGACTCGTGGCCGTTCGCGGCCGTCTGATGCAGGAGTTGCCGGGCGGCGCGATGCTCGCCGTGCGGCGCAGCGAAGCGGAGCTTCGACCGATGCTGCCGCCGGAGCTGTCGCTGGCGGCGATCAACGGCCCTACCCTGTGTGTCGTGTCGGGTCCGAACGAGGCCGTCGCCGGCTTCGAGCGCGCGCTGACCGAGCGCGACGTCGTGAGTCGTCGCCTCCACACCTCGCATGCCTTCCACTCGCGCATGGTCGAGCCCATCGTCGCGCCGCTGTGCCGGGAAGTGTCGGCCATGGCGCTGCACGCACCGCAGCTGCGCTACGTCTCCTGTGTCTCTGGCGATTGGATCAGCAGCGCCGATGCGACCTCGCCCGACTACTGGGCCGCGCACGCACGCGAACCGGTACGCTTCGGTGACGGGATCCGACGGGTGTGCGACGAGACGCCCACACTGTTGATCGAAATGGGACCCGGCAATGCCCTGTCCACGCTCGCCCTGCAAAACACCAAGGGGCGCAGCGTCAGTGTCGTCTCGGCCATGCAGAACGCGGGCCGCGCCCGCGACGATCGAGACACCGTGCTCGACGCCGTCGGCCGCTGCTGGATAGCCGGCGCGATTCCCGACTGGCGCGCGCTCCATGTCGAGCGCCCCGCCAAGGTCTCTCTACCCCCGTATCCGTTCGAGCGCAGCCGGCACTGGATCGATCCACCCGGTCGCGCCGTGATCTCCATGACAGCCGAGGATGTTCCCGCGATGCCCACCCCTGCGAACAACGACCGCGCCGCCGACCTGCGCGCCATGCTGGCGGCCATCTTCGAGGACTTGTCGGGCGAGCGGCCGGACGCCAACGACGCCGAGACCACGTTCTTGGAAATGGGTTACGACTCGCTGTTCTTGACCCAGGTCGCGCAAAAGATCCAGCAGCAGACCGGCGTCAAGATCACGTTCCGGCAGTTGCTGGACGATCTGTCAACCATCCCGGCGCTGGCGGCGTTACTGGACGAACGCATGCCCGAACGCGCCTCACCGCCCACCGCCGCGACACCGCCCACGGCCGCGGCACCGCCCACCGCCGCCGCACTGCGCAACACGGCGGCGCCGCCCACCACCCTGGCGCCTCCCTCCACCCTGGCGCCGCCCCTGCCTGCCGACAGCGCGATGGCGAGCCTGTTCCGCGAGCAGCTCAACGCCATGAGTGCGCTCATCA
>Ga0116226_10002899_pt1 | contig 15069 bp, 10 predicted proteins | sample S1TSphfallax_FD_89692 | JGI IMG/M metagenome (GOLD analysis project Ga0116226, IMG submission 89692) | Host-associated microbial communities from peat moss isolated from Minnesota, USA - S1T2_Fa - Sphagnum fallax MG | ecosystem: Host-associated > Plants > Peat moss > Unclassified | place: USA...
AGATTGACGCGAATCCGCGTCAATCTAATGTCTGAATCGCCCTCTAAACCATTGAATTAGAGACTGATTCAGCTAATAGATTTAATCGCAAAGCGATTCAATCTATTAGCATCAGGCTCTAGACTTCCGCCAACTCCAATTCTTCCCGCAGATGCGCCGCCTCCTGCTGGCGCCGCCACATGCCGGCATAAATCCCTTCCGCGGTCAGCAGCGCTTCATGGCGGCCGCGCTCGACGATGCGGCCCTGTTCCAGCACGAGGATCTCGTCGGCATCCACCACGGTCGACAGCCGATGGGCAATGACGAGCGTGGTGCGATCTCGGGAGACCTCACGCAGGGATTGCTGGATCTCGCGTTCCGTATGGGTGTCGAGCGCCGAGGTCGCCTCGTCGAACAGCAGGATCGCCGGCGCCTTCAGGATGGTGCGGGCGATGGCGACCCGTTGTTTCTCACCGCCCGATAATTTCAGCCCGCGCTCGCCCACTTTGGTCTTGTAGCCTTGCGGCAGGCTGATGACAAAATCATGGATCCGCGCCAGGCGTGCGGCCTCCTCGACCTCTTCCCGCGTCGCGCTCGGGCGGCCATAGGCGATGTTGTAATAGATGCTGTCATTGAACAGCACCGTATCTTGCGGAACGATGCCGATGGCGGCGCGAAGGCTCTTCTGCGTCACGCTGCGGATATCCTGGCCGTCAATCAGGATCGCGCCGGACCCCACATCATAGAAACGGAACAAGAGTCGCGAGATGGTGCTCTTGCCGGCGCCCGATGGGCCGACGATGGCGACGGTGCGGCCGGCCGGCAGAGTGAAGCTGACATCCTTGAGGATTTCGCGGTCGGGGCCATAGCCGAAGCGAACCTCCTCGAAACGAACTTCGCCGCCCCTGAGGTGGAGCGGCGGCGCGTCCGGCAGATCGGCGATCTCCTTCTGTTCGGTCAGCAGGACGAACATCGCCTCCATATCGATCAGGGACTGCTTGATCTCGCGATAGACGAAGCCGAGAAAATTGAGCGGCAAATAAAGCTGGATCAGATAGGTGTTCACCAGGACGAAATCGCCGACCTGCATCTTGCCTGCGACCACCTCGTCGGCGGCCATCAGCATGATCCCCGTCAGGCCGCCGGCGATGATCGCGCCCTGGCCGATATTCAAGAGCGACAGGGTCACCTTGCTGGTGGTCGAGGCCTGTTCATAGCGCTGCAGCGCATGATCGAAGCGCTGGGACTCATGGGCCTCATTGCCGAAATATTTGACCGTCTCGAAATTGAGCAGGGAATCGATCGCCTTGGCGCTGGCCTCCTGATCGGTCTCGTTCATGGTCCGGCGATATTTGGTACGCCATTCGGTGATGCTGAGGGTGAAGCCGATATAGACGCTGATCGTGAGCAGCGCGACGATGGCGAAGCGCGCGTCATAAAGGCGCCACAGGACGGCGGTGACCAGCCCGATTTCCAGCAAGGTCGGCAAAATATTGAACAGCATGAAGCCGAGCAGAAATTCTATCCCCTTGGTGCCGCGCTCCACCGCCCGGCTGAGCCCGCCGGTCTGGCGGTCAAGATGGAAGCGCAGCGAAAGCGAATGGAGATGCTGGAACACGGTCAGCCCGACCACCCGGATCGCCCGCGACCCCACCTTGGCGAACACCGCGTCGCGTAATTCGCCCAAAGTCTGTGAGGTCACCCGCGCCAGACCGTAGGCCAGCACGAGCCCGAGCGGCACCACCAGCAGCATCGACCCATGCGGCGTCAGGGCGTCGATCGAGCGTTTGAACAGCATCGGCGTGGCGACGCTGACCAGCTTGGCGCCGACCAGAAATATCATCGCCAGGATCACCCGGAGGCGGAGCTCGGTCTCCTTCGGCCAAAGATAAGGCGCAAGCGACTTTAGGGTCTGCAGATGATTGCGGCGCCGCTTTTTGAAACCTTCGGGCGCGGCAGGTTCAGGCGACATGGAACGCATGATGAGACCTATTCAGGGCGGAGGTGACAGATAGGCGCAAACGCAGCGGCTGATGGCAAGAGACTTTATGGCTCAGCGGGGCGCTTTAGAGACTAATGCTAGAGCCTGATGCTCATAAATTGAGTCGCTCCGCGATTAAATCTATCAGCTGAATCAGTCTCTAGTCGCCGTCGGGCCAGAATGCGTCGTCCATAATCTCTCCCAATGACCAGGGGCAGGCTTGGGGGAAGGTCGACTCGGCCAGGCCCGTCTCACCGGCAGCGCCAATCATGGCATTGCCGTAAGCCTTATCGACCGCTTCCGGCAGCTTCGCCGCCAAGCTCGGATTGTCGGAGAGATGACTCTCAAGCTCGCGGCGCTGAAGGCGGACCTTGCTGCGCCAGCTGTTGCCGCGCAGGCCGGGCTGATAGCGCCATTTCAGCAAATGAATCAACAGAACCGAAAGTCGGCTGATCAGCGCGCGCTTTTCGGTTCGGCCCATGCTCTCAATCTCCTCGGCGATATTATCAATATCGGCCGCGCCCAGCTGACCCGTCCGCAAGAGAGCGGCTTGCTCATTTGCCCAAGCACAAAAATCGGTATCGTAAAGAATGCTATTCGGCATGGACCGCCATTCCAATCAAATCACCGACCATAATGCCTGTGTCATCGCTGAAAGTCAGCTGCCACACCGCTCAGGACTTCTCCCTCGCCCGCAGCAACAGCAGAATATGCGATGCCGCGTCCGGAATATTCGTCCCCGGCCCAAAAATCGCCGCGACGCCCACTTGGCTCAGAAAATCATAATCCTGCGTTGGGATCACTCCGCCCACGATCACCAGAATATCCTCGGCGCCTTCGGCTTTCAGCGCCTCGATCAATTGCGGCACCAGAGTCTTGTGGCCGGCGGCCTGGGACGAGACGCCGACGATATGGACATCGTTCTCGATGGCCTGCCGAGCGGCCTCACCCGGAGTCTGGAAGAGCGGGCCGACATCGACGTCGAAGCCGAGATCGGCGAAGGCGGTGGCGATCACCTTGGCGCCGCGATCATGGCCGTCCTGGCCCATTTTGATGACCAGCATACGCGGCCGTCGGCCCTCGGCTTCGGCGAAGGCGACGACCTCGCGCTGGATCCGTGCAAAGCCTTCATCGCCGGCGAAAGCGCCGCCATAGACCCCCGAGATCGAGCGGTTCTGAGCGCGATGACGGGTGAAGACGCTTTCCAGCGCGTCGGAAATCTCGCCGACCGTGGCGCGCGCCCGGGTCGCCGCTATGGCGAGATCGAGCAGATTGCCGCTGCCGTCGCGGGCAGCAGCGGTCAAGTCGGCCAGCCTCGCCTGGGTCACGGCATTGTCGCGCCTGGCGCGGACCTGCTGCAGGCGCCTGATCTGGTTGTCCCGGACCTTGTCATTGTCGACATCGAGGATTTCCATCGGTGTCGCCTCGGTCGGCGGATATTTATTCACGCCCACCACCACCTCCTCGCCGCGATCGATGGCGGCTTGACGCCGCGCCGCCGCCGCTTCGATGCGCATCTTGGGCATGCCGGTCTCGACGGCGCGGGTCATGCCGCCCAGTTCCTCGACTTCGGCGATCAGCTTGAGAGCCTCCGCGGCCAGGGCCGCGGTCAGGGACTCGACATAATAGCTGCCGCCCAAAGGATCCACCACATGGGGGATGCCGGATTCCTCGGCGATGATCAGTTGCGTATTCCGCGCGATGCGCGCCGAGAAAGGTGTGGGCAGCGCGATCGCCTCGTCGAGGGCGTTGGTATGCAGACTCTGGGTGCCGCCCAGCACCGCCGCCATCGCCTCGATGGTGGTGCGGATCACATTATTGTAAGGATCCTTTTCGGTCAGGCTGACCCCCGAAGTCTGACAATGGGTGCGGAGCGCAAGCGAGAGCGGGTTCTTCGGTTCGAACTGGCGCATCAGCTGGGCCCAGAGCAGGCGGGCGGCGCGCAATTTGGCGACTTCCATGAAGAAATTCATGCCGATCGCGAAAAAGAACGACAGGCGCGGGGCGAAATCATCGATCGCCAGCCCTTTATTCAGTGCGGCGCGGACATAATCGAGCCCGTCGGCGAGGGTGAAGGCCAGTTCCTGGACGGCGGTCGCGCCGGCTTCCTGCATGTGGTAGCCGGAGATCGAAATGCTGTTGAATTTGGGCATATTTTTGGCGGTGTAGTCGATAATGTCGGCGACGATGCGCATCGAGGGTTCCGGCGGATAGATATAGGTATTACGGACCATGAACTCCTTGAGAATGTCGTTCTGGATCGTCCCCGAAAGCTTGTCGGCCGACACGCCCTGTTCCTCGGCGGCGACGATATAGCCGGCCAGAACAGGCAGCACCGCCCCATTCATGGTCATCGAGACGCTCATCTGATCGAGCGGAATACCATCGAACAGGATTTTCATATCCTCGACGGAATCGATCGCCACCCCCGCCTTACCGACATCACCGACGACGCGCGGATGGTCGCTGTCATAGCCGCGATGGGTCGCCAAGTCGAAGGCCACCGACAGACCCATCTGTCCCGCGGCCAGATTGGCGCGATAGAAGGCGTTCGAGTCCTCGGCGGTCGAAAAACCGGCATATTGGCGGATGGTCCAGGGCCGGTGGGCATACATGGTGGCACGCGGCCCGCGGAGATAAGGCGCAAAGCCGGGCAGACTGTCGAGATGGTCGAGCTTGGCGAGGTCCTCGGCGGTATAGAGCGGTTTGACCGGGATCCCCTCCGGCGTGTGCCAGGTCAGGCCATCCAAGGATGCGCCCTTCATATCCTTGGTTGCCAGACTCTGCCAATCCGGCAGCGACTTTTTCTCGAATTCGGCCATTTCCCGGAGGTCCTTATCATTCTATTGCGGCGCAGTGTACAAAGTGGTCTGACCGGTAACAAGCATGGCTTGACCGACGAGGTTGCCGCGGTCACCTTTACGACATGGCTTTGATCGATCATCTGACGCGCTGTAACCGCTGGACGCCTGGCCATTTCCAAACTTTCTGGATAGACGGGGCGGCGGTCGGCCGGATCCATGGCGAGATAACCAAGCGCTTGCGTGATTTCCCCGCCGTCTTTTCCCATCATGAGCGTGGCGTGAGCCTCTCGGACCGGCTGTCCGACCCATCGGCGCGCAGCGAGTCCTTGCGCGAGGTCGCCGCCCGACTGGCGCAGGATGGCCTGATCGGGCCACTGCGCGGCGAGGATTACCGTGTCGTCGCAGAGTGGGGCGAACAGAATTTGCTGCAGCTTGACCGTGCCGCCATTCCGGCCTTCGGCCTCAAGGCTTTCGGCATTCACGTGAATGGCGTGGTGCGCCAATCGGACGCCTTGTTCCTCTGGATCGGCAAGCGCGCCAGGGATAAGAACGTTGAGCCCGGCAAGCTCGATAATATGGTGGCCGGCGGCCAGCCGACCGGTTTGTCGCTGCGCGACAATCTGCTCAAGGAAGCCGCCGAGGAGGCCGGATTGGCGCCGGAGCTGGCAGGACGCGCCGTACCGGTCGGCGCGCTCACCTATTGCATGGAAGAGGGCTTTGGCCTCAAGCGCGACACCTTGTTCCTCTATGATCTTGAGATGCCGGCAACGGTGATCCCGGTCCCGGTGGATGGCGAGGTCGAGCATTTCACGCTGTGGCGGCCACCGATCTGCTCGAGCAAGTGCGCCAGGGTTTCGCTTTCAAATTCAATGTTGCGCTGGTGCTGATCGATTTCATGCTGCGCCGCGGGCTACTCTCTGCCGATGATGAGCCCGATTACCTCGCCCTGGTCGAAGGGTTGCACCGGAACATTTCAGGAGATCTGCCCGTGAGTGTCAAATAATGACCGTCAAGCCCCCGCAAAAATTCTACCAACCGCTGGCCATCGGCGCACCGACGCCGCTCCGCGAGCTGCCGGTGGCGCTTGAACGGATGATCCATTTCTTCCCGCCGCAGAATGAGAAACTGCGCGACCGGTTGGGCGAGATGATCGGACAGGTCGATGTGCTGCTCGGCAATCTCGAAGACGCCATCCCGGTGGATGCCAAGCAGCAGGCCCGCAAAGGCTTCATCGCCGCCGGACGTGCCCATGATTTCGCCGATACCGGCCTTTGGGTGCGGGTCAATTGTCTTAATTCTCCGTGGTTCCTTGATGACGTGACCGAGATCGTCGCCGCGCTCGGCGACAAGCTCGATGTGATCATGCTCCCCAAGGTCGAAGGGCCGTGGGATATTCATTTTCTCGACCAGTTCCTGGCGCAACTGGAAGCACGCCATCAGGTCAAGCAGCCGATCCTGATCCATGCCATCCTCGAGACCGCGCTTGGCGTCACCAATGTCGAGGCGATCGCCGGCGCCAGCCCGCGTATGCATGGCCTGAGTTTGGGGCCGGCCGATCTGGCGGCATCGCGCGGCATGAAGACGACCCGGGTCGGCGGCGGCCATCCCGCCTATGGCGTGCTGGCTGACCCGAGCGGCACCGCGGAACAGCGAGGCTTTTTCCAGCAGGATCTCTGGCACTATACCGTCGCCAAGATGGTCGATGCCTGCCAGGCCTTTGGGATCAAGGCTTTTTATGGCCCGTTTGGCGATTTTTCCGATGACGCCGCCTGCGAAGCGCAGTTTCGCAATGCGTTCCTGATGGGCTGCGTCGGCGCCTGGACGCTGCATCCCAAGCAGATCGAAATCGCCAAGCGCGTCTTCAGTCCGGCGGTCGATGAGGTGATGTTCGCAAAGAAGATCCTTGCCGCCATGCCCGACGGGTCGGGTGCGGTGATGATCGATGGCAAGATGCAGGATGACGCGACCTGGAAACAGGCCAAGGTCATCGTCGACCTCGCCCGCCGGGTCGCGGCGCGCGAGGTCGAGATGAAAACCGCCTACGGCTTTTAGGATCGGCCGAGAGGAATCGGGGCGGCGGTCTAATGCGCTACCGGCGTCGGCGGCACGCCGGGCGGCAGAGCTGACGGCGGCGGTGGCGCGGCCGGGACTGGGCGGAAGGGCGTGCTACAGGTCGCCACATAGGGATAATAGCCCGCCGGGTTGTCGCAATAATAGTACATCGGCGCGCCGGCACTTTGGGGTGGCGGCGGCGCGGCCATCGGCTCGACCACGGTCACCTCGGACACGACGGTCGGATAGGGATAGATCGGCGTGTCGTAGAAATACCAGACACCGCCGGCGAACCACCACCAGCCGAAACGACCATTGTGCCACTCGTGATGCCAATGGCCACCCAGCCAGATATCGCGCTCCACGCCGCGAAAATGAGCGACATCGCGCCCATGGAACACATGATGGGTGAAATGCTCCTCGGCCGCCGCCGGCAGAGGCGTGGCGAGGAGGGACACGCTGGCGCAAGCCGCCAGCAGGCTTACTCTGAGAAGGCTCTTCACGATCTACCTCCAAGAATGAAGATGACTTTATAAGGCGCCAAAATTTTGGCAAAAAAATGGTGATCAGCCGCCCATCGCCAGGAAAAATTGCACCAAATCCTGTAATTGTTGCACTTGGCCGCTGGCCAGACTTTGGCGCGCTGCCGCAAAGGCCCGTTCCGCCGTCAGTAGTTGCAGTAGGCTGGTTTTGCCGACCGCGTAGCTGGCCCGCTGCAGGACCAGGGACTGGTTGGCGATGTCGAGCGCCGCTTGCGCCGCCACCACTTGTTCGGCGTCATGCTCCAGTGCCCGCAGACTGTCGGCGACCTGCCCGAAGGCCACCACCACGGTCTGTTCATAGGTCGCCAATTGCGCCTGAAACGCCTCGACCGCCGACTGCTTTTCGGCGTCGAGGAGTCCGCCGCTATAAACCGTCTGGTTCACAGTGGCGCCGACGCTCCACAAATTATTGATGCTGTTGAAGAGCTGTCCCGGATCGATGGATTGCTGGGTCACCGCCGCCGACAAGGTGATGGTGGGATAGAAATTCGCCTGAGCGACGCCGATCGCGGCGCTGGCGCTGTGCAATTGCGCCTCGGCGGCGAGAATGTCGGGTCGATGCCGTACCAGCTCGGCCGGAAGGGAGACTGGCAGATCGGGCGGCAGAGTGAAGTCGCCGATGGCAAACTCGGGCGGCGCCCAATCAGCCGGGGAACGGCTGACCAGAACGGCAAGGGCATGGCGGGCGACGCTGAGCTGTTGGCGCAATTGCGCCAATTGCGATTGATCGCCGACGAGTTGGCTCTGCGCCGTCAGCACGTCACTGCGGGCGGCCTTGCCTACCGTGAATTGCCGCTGCACCAGGGTAAAATTCTGCCGGTCGCTGGTAAGGATTTCCTCGGCGCTGGCGATCTGCAGCCGGGCGCCGGCGATGGCGATGGCTTCGGTGGCGACGCCGCCCGCCAGAGTCAGTTCGGCTTCGGCCAGTTCCATCCGCTGATAATCGGCCTGGGCCCGGCTTGCCTCGACGGCGCGGGCGGTGGCGCCGAATAGATCCGCCGTATAGCTGAGGGTCGGGCCGAGGGAGAAGAAGTTCGAGCTGGTGCCGCCCCCTTGCGCCGTGAAGCCGCCTGCGCCGTTCCGCTGCACCCCGCCGCTGAGGGACGCTTGCGGCCAATAAGCGGCCTGGGCTTCGATGATCGCCTGCTCGGCCTGGCGCAGGGTCGCCTTGGCCGCGATCAGCGTGTTATTGGCGGCCAGGGCCAATTGTTCGGTCTGGTCAAGCGACGGGCATTTCAGCAGCCGCCACCAATCGGCCGGAAGAGCGCCGGCCTCATGACGCGGGCCGGTTTCCTTGACTCGTTCCTCGACCGGTAGGTTGGCAAGATCATAGCCGCTTTGATTGGGCGCAGCCGGCCGCTCGAAATCCGGCCCGACCGTGCAGCCAGCCAGCAGAAGCGTCATTCCCGACAGAAGAATTCTATTCATAGCGCAACGCATCGATGGGATTGAGCATTGATGCTTTACGGGCGGGATAGAAACCGAAGAAGATGCCGATCATCGCCGAGATCAGGAAGGCGCTGACGATGATCAGGGGCGACAGCAGGGTCGGCCAGCCTGCCGCGGCGGAGATGATCTTGGCGGCGACGATCCCCGTCGCCACGCCGGCGGCGCCGCCGATCCCGCTCAGCAGGACCGCCTCGACAAGAAACTGCAGCATGACATGGATGCGGCGCGCGCCGATGGCCATGCGGATGCCGATTTCGCGGGTCCGCTCGGTCACCGACACCAGGAGAATATTCATGATGCCGATACCGCCGACCAGCAACGCGATCGACGCGATGGCGGCGAGCAGGATCTCGAGCACCTTGCTGCTCTGCTCCGCGACCTCGGCGATCTCCGACAGATTGCGGACCGTAAAGTCATCCTCGTCATCGGGCTTGATGCGGTGGCGCCGCTCCAAGGTTGAAGTCACCTGCTCAAGCGCCTCAGGCACCTGTTCCGCGCTGCGCGCCTGGATATAGATGCCGTTCACAAAGCCGGCAAGGCGCGGTTGGATGCCGAAGGGATTGCTCGCGCTGATGGTTGGCATGCCGCTGATCACCACGGTGCCTGCGGCAGCAGAGGCCGCCGCCCCACCGCCGGTCGGAGTCGAGACGCCGAGAATGCGCTGTTGCGAGGTCGAAAAGGGTACCAGCAGCAGATCATCCTGATCCTGCCCGCCGGCCGAATTCCCCTTGGCGGTCAACACCCCGATCACGGTCAGCGGCACCGACTTGACCACCACCGTCGCGCCCACCGGGTCGGCGTCAGGGCCAAACAGATTGTCCACCACGCTTTGGCCGAGGATACAGACCAGGGTCCCGTCATGCTCGTCGTCGCGGTCGAAATCGCGGCCATGATCGATGGTCCAATTGCGGATGCTGAGATAGCTCGGCGTGACGCCCTGGACGCTGGTGCTCCAATTCTGATCGCCATAGATCACCTGGGCATTCTGGCGGTTGATATAGGCGACATCGGTCACCGCGGGGTCTTCCTCAAGAATCGCCGCCGCATCGGTGACCTTCAGGCTGGACGCGCTGCCCGACCCGCCGCGCACGCCGCCCGAGCGGTTGCTGGCCGGCGTGGCGATCAGCAGATTGGTGCCCAGACTTTGCAGCCTTTCCTTGACGGCAGCGCGTGCGCCCTCGCCGACCGCGACCATGGCGATCAAGGCCGCGACGCCGATGAAGACCCCCAGCATGGTCAGGGCCGAGCGCAGTTTGTTGCGGCCGATGGCGCGGAGCGCAGCCAGCAGGGCCAGAGCGATGAAAGAGCGCAATTCTTCGGCCCAGTCGGTCTGAACGGGATTGGGCTGGCTCCGCGCAACCGGAGGCGACCAGTCCCGGTTGCGCTGATCCGAGAGCACCTGCCCGTCCTTCAGGGTGATGATGCGATCGGCATAGGCCGCCATCGCCTTCTCATGGGTGACCAGGATGACCGTCAGTCCCTGCTCGCGATTGAGACTGGTAATCGCGGCCATGATGTCTTCGGCGGTCTTCGAGTCGACATTGCCGGTCGGTTCATCAGCCAGCAGGATCGAGGGATGATTGATCAGGGCGCGGGCGATGGCGACCCGCTGCTGCTGCCCGCCCGAAAGCTGGTTAGGGCTGTTTTTCAGCCGCTCGCCCAATCCCAAGGCCGCCAGACCCAGCGTCGCGCGTTCGAGGCTTTCGCGCCGCTGCCCGGCATAGAACAGCGGAAGCGCGACATTCTCAAGCGCTGAGGTGCGCGCCAGCAGATTGAAATTCTGGAAGACGAAACCGATCCGGCTGCCGCGGATACGCGCAAGACTTGGCTCGTCAAGATGGGAGATATCGACGCCATCCAGCGCGTAGTGACCGCTGGTCGGCTGATCGAGGCAGCCCAATAAATTCATCAGGGTCGATTTGCCCGATCCCGAGCTGCCGACGATGGCGACGAACTCGCCCCGCTCGATGGTCAGGCTGACATCACTGAGCGCCTTGATCTCGACATCGCCCAGGCGATAGAAGCGGCTCACCTTGTCGAGCCGGATGACCGGGAGGCTGGTCACAGATGGAATCCGCCCGGCCCTTGCGGTCGGCGTTGTTGCTGTTGTGGCGTTGAGATGCGCCGCGGCGCCGCGTCCTGGGTCTGCACCTGCGAAAGGACGACTCGGTCGCCTTCATGGAGTGCGTCGCTGGTGACCTCGACCAGGGTGCCGTCATCCAATCCCACCGCCACCGGCACGGGGGTCAGCTGGTTGTCGCGCAGTACCCAGACCCGATTGCGCCGGTTCTCACCGCGGCCTTCCCCCCGATTTTCTGGCGTCCGGCGCTCGCCGCCATTTTCTGTTGACCGGCGCTCGCCGCCAGGCGCGCCTGGTCGGCGGAAGCGGCCGATCGGCGTAAACCGCAGCGCCGGCAGCGGTACGCGCAAAACCTGATGGCGTGACGCGGTGATGATATGGGTATCGGCGGTCATGCCGGGGAGCAGTTTTCGGTCGGGATTGTCGACCGCCACCACCACGTCGTAGGTCACCACGCTTTGCACCGTCACCGGGGCTTGGCGGATCTGTTTGACGATGCCGGTGAAATTTCGGTCCGGGAAAGCCTGGACGGTGAAATTGGCTTCCTGGCCGACTTCCACCGCGCTGATATCGGCCTCGGCGACATTGGTCTCGACCTGCATCCGGGTCAGGTCCTTGGCGATCAGGAAGAGGGTCGCGCTTTGCAGATTAGACACTACCGTCTGGCCGACATCGACATTGCGGGTGATCACCGTGCCGGTCACCGGTGAGATTATGTCGGTATAGCCAAGATTGACCTCGGCCGAATGGAGGACGGCTTTCTTTTCCACCAAGGTGGCGTCATCGAGCCCGATCTGCGCCTCGGCCTGGGTGAGCACATTGCGGTCGCTGTCGACCTGATCGGCGGAAACGATCCCGTCCTGCAACAGCTTGCTGTCCCGCTCGAAGGTCAGGCGGGCATAGGTCAGTGCGGCCAGGTCCTTGCGGCGCTGGGCTTCGCTGGTCGTGATATCGGCCTTGTTCTGTTCGACCACCAATTGAAAGGGCGCGGGATCGATACGGGCGCAGACCTGGCCGACCTTGACGGCGCTGTTATAGTCGCAGGCGACCTCTTTGACGATCCCCGAGACATAGGAGCCGACCTGCACGGTCTGCACCGGCTCCACCGTGCCGGTCATGGTGACGCTGCGCTCGATATCACCAAGGGTCACCGACTGGGTCACATAGCGCGGTTGTCCCTGGCTGCCCTTGAACCAGCTGTAAGCACCCAGGATGCCGCCCAAAAGCACAAGGACAGCGACACCGATCAACCAGGTGCGCCGTCTGATCGGAAGACGTCTCATAGTAAAAGATTTGCCCTCGTAGCTTTAACTATCGTCGGAGTTTGGCCTTGCGATGTTTCCCTGTAATTCTCGGATTGTGACAAAATGTATCATGCACTGACATCTTCCGACTTGGCCGGCGGGGGAGGGACGCCCGCTTCTTCGTCTTCTTCTTCTTTGGGAAGACTCAGAATACCCGATGTGTAGTCATAATCGAAGATCTCCGCATAGCGGCCCCAATTGATAACCTGCTCCAGGACCCGCTCGGCCTCGTCATCGGTGAGGTAGTCCTCCAACTCCTGGATGAAACGATCTTCCGGCGCGCGGTGATCACGCCGTTCGTCGAGTACCCGGCGGATATGGCTGGCCAGCGAGATATTGCCGAGCAATTGTTCGGCGAACACGCCTTTGCGCTCGGCGGCATTGCCTTCGACATAGGCGTGACCGCGCGGCAAGAGATGCACATCGCCATGCTCGACCTTGATGAATTGGAACAATCGCCCGGCTTCGAGCAGATGGAACAGGGTGTCGTCCGGCAATTGCAGGATATCGGCCAGCGCCGGCAGATCGGCCTTGCCGTTCAGCGGCTCCTCGGCCAGGGCGTCGAGCATGCCTTCCAGCTTGTAGGGTGTCGCTTCGGGCAGGCGATAGCCGAGCGACAGCGGCTCGGCACCGGCGCCGCCGGCGCGCTGCGGATGCTGGGTCATGATGGAATAGATTTCGTCGACGATATGTTTGAAGGCCGGCGCCTCGGTATCGCGCGGATGGGGTAAGGCTACCGGGATTTCCGCCTTCACCCGGCCTGGATCGGACGAGAAGATCAAGACCCGGTCGGCGATGGTGACCGCCTCCTCGATATTATGGGAGACAAACAATATGCCCTTGGTCGGGATCTTGTGCTCCTGCCACAATTCCAGCAGATCGCCCCGCAGGGTCTCGGCGGTCAGAACGTCGAGGGCCGAGAAGGGTTCGTCCATCAGCAGCACATCGGGGCGCATCACCAGGGCGCGGGCGAAGCCGACCCGCTGGCGCATGCCGCCGGACAGCTCGCGTGGGAAGGCGGATTCGAAGCCGCCCAGACCGATGATATCGATGGCCTCGGTGGCGCGATCATGGCGTTCGTCGGGTGGCACCGCCATGGCCTCAAGTCCCAATTCAACATTCTGCTGCACGGTCAGCCAGGGAAACAGGGCGAAGGATTGAAACACCATCGAGATGCCATTGGCCGGACCATTGATCGATTTGCCGCGATAGAGCACATCGCCGCCATTGGGCGGGATCAGGCCGGCGATGATCCGCAAAAGCGTGGATTTGCCGGATCCGGACTTGCCGAGCAGGGCAACGATCTCGCCCTCCTGCAAACGGAAATTGACCTCGTCCAGCACAACCCGCTCTGTCCGGTCGGGGGCGCGAAAGCTTTTGCGGACATTGGAAAGATGGATCAGCAAATCGTGCTTTTGCATTGCGTTCATGGCTTTGGCCTCCGTCATTCAATCCGCCAGCGGTTTTCCGCCAATTTATAGAGACGCCGCCAGATCTGCCGATTGATCAGCATAACGAATACGCACATCATCGCCGTGCCCAAGGCAACCCGATGAAAGTCGCCGCTGTCGGTATTCTGTTTGATATACGCCCCGACCCCATTGGCAACCAGGTTGGTGTCGCCCCAACTGACGAACTCCGAGACGATGCTGGCATTCCACGAACCGCCCGACGCGGTGATGGCGCCTGTTACATAAGACGGGAACACGGCCGGCAGGATCAGGCGCTTCCAGCGCAGCCAGCCGGTCACGCCGAGATTGCCGGCGGCATCCTTGAGATCGGTAGGAATGGCCGAGGCGCCGGCGATGACGTTGAACAGGATGTACCATTGGGTGCCGAGGATCATCAGCGGGCTGGTCCACCAATCGACCGACAGATGGAAATGCAGAATGAAGATGACCGCGACCGGAAAGACCATCTGCACCGGAAAGGCGGCGAGAAACTGCGCAATCGGCTGGACTCGCTGGGCGAGCTTGGGACGCATGCCCACCCACACTCCGATCGGCACCCAGATCAGCGACGCCAGGGCGATCAGCACCAGGACGCGAATGGCGGTGATGCAGCTGAGGAAGAACACATGGATGATCTCATTGACCGGCACCTCGGCCTTGACGAACTCGACGATACGGATCAGGGCATAGGCGGCGACCAGGGCGATGGTGGCGTTCCAGGCATGGTCGAACCATTCGATCTTACGTCGCCGCGCCGGAGGGTTCCCCAGATTATCGCTACGGCGGCGGAAAATCGGCAGCGACATATTCCATAGGAAGCCAGGAAATTGACCGGCATAGCGCATCATTCTTGAGCGCTGCAGCATGGTCAACAGACGCGACTCGGGCGGATCCTCGCCAGGCATGCTTTCGAATTTGAACTTGTCGGCCCAGGCCAGCAGCGGCCGGAAGAACAGTTGATCCGAGGCCAGGATACCGATCAGCATCGCCAGAATCGAATAGAGGATCGCTTCCCAACTCTTCTCGGCGATGGCGAGTTTGATATAGGAGCCGATGCCGGGCAGCATGACGTCCTGACCCGATACGGTGAAGGCCTCGGATGAAACCAGGAAGAACCAGCCGCCCGACACCGACATCATCATGTTCCAGACCAGCGGATTGGCGGCGAAGGGCAACTCCAGCCGCCAGAAACGCTGCCAGGTCGACAGATGATACATCTCGGCGGCTTCCTTCAGATCGTGCGGAACGGTGCGCAAACTCTGATAGAAGCTGAAGGTCATGTTCCAGGCCTGGGCGCAGAAAATGGCAAAGATCGCCGCGCATTCCGGCCCCAGCAGATTGCCGGGAAACAGGGCGATGAAGGGCACGATGGCGACTGCCTCAAAGCTCAGCACCGGCAGGGATTGCAAGATATCCAGGATCGGAAT
>Ga0116226_10002900_pt1 | contig 15067 bp, 14 predicted proteins | sample S1TSphfallax_FD_89692 | JGI IMG/M metagenome (GOLD analysis project Ga0116226, IMG submission 89692) | Host-associated microbial communities from peat moss isolated from Minnesota, USA - S1T2_Fa - Sphagnum fallax MG | ecosystem: Host-associated > Plants > Peat moss > Unclassified | place: USA...
TCCCAGCGTGGAAAAATCTCCTTACAGCGATAGGAAATCATCAAATTGAATCAGAGATTTTAGTCGAAAATAGCGGAAAATGAAAAATTAACCCCGAGAATAAATTACTTTTAGAATTGCTGAGGTTTCTTGCTCTGTATTCGCAAATTGTTAATGTTCTGCATCTTTTGAGTTTTTCTGCATATTTATCTGTTGAATTAACGAAGTGTTAAGTATTATTTTGTAGTCTATCCAAACTCTGGCAGCGTTTGCAAGTATCTGTGTGGTTGAAAATAAAGTAAATAAACTGGTTGCCATGTTTAGCCGTGACGGTATGATTATTCTAGGGGTCATTCTAAACGGTCTAAAAAGCGAGTCTGCATAGACGCATTATTTGGTTAAAAATAAGGAAAAAAGACATGCCCAAACATACCATAATGGCACTATCCAAAGCGTTCAAGGATTTATCAAAAATAGGCAAGCTGAAAGCGGAAGCGGGACTTTTTGCCCAATGTTCGGGGGATGCCGTCTATCGCTTGCGTTATGATACGATGCAATATGATTATATCAGTCCTTCCGTGCTGAATCTGCTCGGCTATACTGCTTCGGAACTGATGAAAATCAACATGCGTTCGCTCATTGTGGAAACCCGTATCATTGGCAATGCTTCCTATCGTGTGGACTCCTATCAAAGCCTTGAAGAAAATCGTAAAAAACGCGAAGTTGGAAAATGGCAGGCAGATTACCTCATGAAAACGCGGGACGGAAGGAAAATCTGGGTTTGCGATATATCCTATCCGTGGTTTGATAAAAAAGGAGCTATTATTGGTTCTAACGGCTCCCTGCGGGATATTCACGAACGTGTATTATTTGAGGAAAAATTGCGTAACCAGCACGGTACGAATGGCTTTATGGATCAACTTACACGACTTCCCAATGTGCAGCATTTCTGGTCAAAACTGGAAGAAGAAGTCAAACGTACCAAACGCACGCGGGATAATATGTCCTTAATGCTGATTGCGGTAACGGATTTCAGGGATATTAAGGATCTCTATTCCTCTGAAATCAGTGATGATATTATCGTTAGAACTTCTATCCTTATCCGAAATGCGTTGCGGGAAATAGACCTGCTGGCACGAATAGGAGAAGATCTGTTTGCCGTGTTAATGGTTGATACTGCCTCCGACGGAGCATTATTTGCGGCTAAAAGGCTGGTGAAAAAACTGGCGGGGCAGGAAATACTGGTAAGCTCGGAAACTGCTTCCCTTTCACAATCCTATAATCTGGCGATCGGGATTGCGGATAATGTGAAAAACCCGGAATATACCGATAGTAATGCAATCTATAACAAAGCGGTTGCTGAACTCACGCGTGCCAGAAAAAAAGGGGATAATCAAATTTCCTGTTCAGAAATATAAGTTTCAAATAGATCCTTATAACACCATCACATCCTCTATCACAAAATCAATGCTTTCCCTGCCCTGCCAGTGATTGATTTTTGCCTGTCCTGCACGATATACCATCAAACCATAGCCACGTCCAAAAAACTTACCATCAAATGCCAATGCAACAGGTTGTACTGCTCTGGAAAAAAGGCGGTATAGGGATATATTTTTCGTGCAGGATGCTGTAATGTTTTAGTCGAACAACCATAGCGAGCGACCAGAACCTTTAGCGTTTGACGCTGATACCCCAATTATAAACTTGAATTACCTGTTGAGAATTTGTATGATAACCTTGAATATACAAAGAAGGGCATATATGTTCAGGAATATACCTCATCCAATTCCATATCAGGGTAGTAAACGCAATTTGGCAATAAGTATTTGCAGATTGTTTCCTGACAATATTAAAACGCTTTACGAGCCGTTTGCAGGATCAGCAGCTATAAGTTTATATGCTGCCAAGCATAATCTTGCCAACCGCTTTGTAATTGGCGACAGTATGCCACAATTAATAGACCTATGGAAAAATATTATTATAAATCCTAACGATGTATCTGCTGAGTACGAACAAGTCTGGAATGGTCAAACGCATAGTGATTCGACCTACTTCACCAGTGTAAGAGAGCGTTTTAATCAATATGGGAATCCTGTGGATTTACTATATCTCATTACAAGATGTGTAAAAAATGCAGTTCGTTTCAACCGACATGGCAAATTTACACAATCAGCAGATAAACGTCGACTGGGCATGCGGCCTTCTAAAATGCGAATAGCAGTTTTTGGTGCAAGTCAGTTACTAAAGGGTAAGGTGGAATTGTATTGTGCTGATTTTAAAGCGACTATATCATCAGCTACAAAATATGATCTGGTCTACATGGATCCTCCCTATCAAGGTACTACATATGGTAGAGATAAACGATATTTTCAACAGGTTGAGCGGGAAAATCTTGTTGATGCCTTAACTGACCTTAATGATCGGAATGTTCCTTTTCTGCTATCCTACGATGGCATGAGTGGCAAGACTATTTATGGTGAAGTCCTGCCTGCCTATCTTGATACCGAACGTCTTTTGCTTGAAGCAGGACGTTCTGCACAAGCTACATTAAACGGACGAAACGATGTCACCATAGAGAGCTTATATGTATCCAAAAATATTCCTATTAAAATTAAGTCAGCTATTAGCAATAATAATATAAACCAAAACGAACTATTCGCCGTTTTTTAGGTATCGGGTTACCAGTTCTTTGACTAGGTCTTGTGGTGTTTTTTTGACTTTAGATGCGTTAGAAGACAGTCTGTCATAATGCTTTGCCTCCTGACCACTCCATACAATGTCGAGTCTTCTTTCTTCGCACATAGCTATGTGAGTATAACTTTCGGGGAATGCCCAGAAACAGTTACTACAAATATTACGATCTCTTACTGACTGAAAATTTTTACAATTTTCACATGACCAGCTTTTTGCACGTTGTGCCGAAGCATCAAGTAACATATAGCTTTCAACAGATTCAGCACTCGTATTGCCAGCGATTTCATAAGGGATGCGGTGATCTATCTGTAAATACCGCGACTCCAGAGTTTCATTGGTCAAAGCTGACCTTGCACCATATTTCTTAATCAATTTTTCCTTAAACTGCTTTGAAAATGCTTTGCGTCCTCCTATACGCCCAGCGACGGCTAACGTAGTGTCGAATCGGTAGGCAGCAATTTTACGTCCTGTTTTATTGCTGATAACAGTATAGGTTTCAAGAGGTATTCCATTCTCTCTGACATCTCTTACTGCACGAGGTGGATGGTCATACCCATAAAGTTCACCCAGTTGCTCTGTAGTAATAAATCCGTGTATCAAGATATGATTAATTACCGTGCGAGGGCGTTTGGATGTAACCGCCAGACAGGCAGTATAGAATGCTAAACTCATTCCATCAGGACAAGAAGGCAAATCATTCATCTGATACTACTCAATAAAAATGGTTTAAAAAATCGCAAAGGCATTGAAAGTTAAAAAAATTACTCCAACCGTCCGGGAAGTGCAAGTGTTTTGAGGCTTTGCTCCTTAACCTTGCATCCTATTTACAACACCATCACATCCTCTATCACAAAATCAATGCTTTCCCTGCCCTGCCAGTGATTGATTTTTGCCTGTCCTGCAAGGCTTAGCGTTTTACCCTTCGCATCAAACAGGGCATGTCCGAGCGGTGTTTCGAGGGAGCGAAACGCCATTGCTTTCAGGCTGTTTGAACCTTTGCCTATCCCTGCATCAGCGACAATTACCCTGATATGTATTTGTCCTGCCACGTCCAGTTTCACGATTTTGACATTGTGAATTACCAGACGCACCGAGCTGTTGCCTGCTCCACACGGAGCCACTTTATCCAGTGTTTCAATCAGCTCCGTCGTGATGCCCCGTATATTTACCACTGCATCAATACTCAAATAGCTCTGCCCCGTTAATCGTATTACTTCCTGCTGCATCTGTGCATTGAAATAGTCCCGTAAAGCAGGTATTTTTTCCTGATTTATGGTAAAACCTGCTGCCATCGCATGTCCACCCCCCTGTACCAAAATCCCCTCATGCGTAGCAGCAATCACGGCAGCTCCCAGATCAATACCTGCAATGGAACGGGCAGATGCCTTGCCTATACCTTCGGATAACGCAATTACGGCGGCAGGTTTGCCAAAATGCTCCTTCAGCCTTCCTGATACAATACCAATTACGCCTGGATGCCAGCCTTCGCCTGCAACAATAATAGAAGCATCACTATCAGGTAGTTGCATCGCCTGCATCATCGCTGCTTCCTGCACCTGTGCTTCAATCGCCTTGCGTTCTGCGTTTAACTGCTCCAGTGTTTCGGCAATTTCCCGAGCTTCCAGCGGGTCTTGGGTGGAAAGCAGCCTGACACCGAGATCAGATTTCCCCACCCTGCCGCCTGCATTAATACGCGGCCCGAGCAGATAGCCTAAATGATAGGCAGTGAGTTTTTCGGTAATTTTTGCCCTGTCCTGCAACGCTGCAATGCCAATATTGCCACGCTTTGCCATGATTTTTAGCCCTTGTGAAACAAAGGCACGATTAATGCCCGTTAAAGGCACTACATCACACACCGTCCCTAACGCCACCACATCAAGAAAGGACAATAAATCGGGGACGAGAACGCCTTGCTGTTTTAATTTCTGATTGAGTGCCACCAGTAGTAAAAACACCACACCACAGGCTGCAAGCTGTTTATGGGGGCTGGTTTCATCAAAGCGATTGGGGTTGACAATGGCAAAGGCTGGGGGCATTTCACTATCGCCCTTATGGTGATCCATCACAATCACATCCAGCCCCGCTGCTTTCGCCGTAGCCAGTGGTTCAAACGACATGGTTCCGCAATCCACCGTAATCACCAGCTCCGCCCCCTGTGCCTGTAAGTCCAGTAATGCTTTGCTATTAGGGCCATAGCCTTCTTTCAGGCGATCAGGAATATAGACAAGCGGTTGAATGTGAAGAGCTTTAAAATAATTGGCAAGCAACGCAGAAGAAGTTGCTCCATCGACATCATAATCCCCAAAAATAGCGATTTTCCCTGTTTTCAGCGATTGCAGAATACGCTCCACCGCTTTTTCCATATCCAGCAGGTGAAAGGGATCAGGCAGGAAGTGACGCAGGGTAGGATTGAGGAAATGCTCCGCTTCTTCTATACCAATATTGCGACTGGCAATGACGCTGCCCATCAGATCAGGCAATCCCAGGCGTTGGGTAATCGTCGCTGCCACCCGTTCGTCATGCGGACGTTGCTGCCAATATTTCCCTGAAATTGATTTTTTATGCCATTCCATAATCACTATAATGCTGGAGTGTATGGTGAAATTGTAGCTTTTGCAGATATTCCTGCGGGTTTTTGGGTGTTACAAGGGCATCTTTGGGTGTGAAAAGCTGGTCGTAAGAGCGGGTTAATAAAAATCGCAAGCTGGCAGCTTTGGCAAGCAAAGGGAAGGCCTGTTTTTCGGCTTCGCTTAGGGGGCGTATTGCCTGATAGCTGGCAAACAAGGCTTTCGCTTTTGCCTTATTAAACGTAACATCAGGTTCAAAACACCACGCATTGAGGCAGATGGCAAGGTCATAGATAAAACTATCATAACAGGCAAAATAAAAATCTATCACCCCGCTTAACTGCCCCGCTTCGTCAAAAAATACATTATCGGGGAATAAATCGGCATGGATAATACCGCTGGGTAAGTCTTGTGTGCTGTGCGTGGCAATTTCTTCTAATATTTTTTCAATAAAAGGTGCATATAGGATTTTATCTTTTATATCCGCATAGATTGCCTTCCATGCAGAAAATCCCATGCTGTTTTCACGGTATAAAGAGATGTTTTTTACGGCCTGGTGCATGTGTGCGGTTATGTTTCCCAATTCGCTTAAGTGGTGCGGGGTAATATCCGTTACACCTTTTCCCTGTAAAAACGATACGATAAGGGCAGATTTGCCTTTTAAGGAAAGCAGGTTCTCGCCATTTTTTGCGGGTATTGGCAAGGGGGCTTTTATTCCTTTCTCTGCGAGTTTCTGCATGAGAGAAACAAAAAAGGGCAACTCTTCTGCTTTGGTGCGTTTTTCAAATAACGTGAGAATAAGTTTGCTATTATCTTTCAATGTCAAGAGGTAATTGGTGTTTTCAATGCCCGAAGCAATCCCTTCTGCCTTGTGCAGAGCAGGCAGGGCGTACTGTGCCAGATGGGCTTCAATTTCCTGAATGTCAAGCGAAGTATAAACCGCCATAATTGCCTTGATGTTTTGTATGTTAGTGATTATGGCTTGTCTTATAACAAACAAATAAGAGAAATACAAATGACAGATTTACCTAAAATGACGCAGAAAAAATCCTACAAAATAGAAGTGGAAGCAGGAAAAAATTATTCGTGGTGTGCCTGTGGACTGAGTTCCACACAGCCTTTCTGCGATGGATCCCATAAAGGTACGGGCTTTGCTCCGACCATTTATAAAGCAGAAGAAAATAAAGTGGTGGGCTTTTGCGGGTGTCGCATGAGCAAAACGGGTGCAATTTGTGATGGTGCTCACAAGACAATGTAACCTTGTCTCTTGTATCACAATCAATTAGCCAAATAGAAAGACGTTAAAATTTCTGCTTTACCTTCCTACTCAATTATTCTATAATCCTAAATGAAATAGCCATTGCTATTTTGGAGCCTCGAAAACTCCAGTAACAGACGGTTTGTACAACCGTCATTTGTACTCCTTGCTTTGGCAGGGAGGCGTGTGCGTATGTTCAGGCGTAAGCTAAAGGCACATGCGGACCTTATCTGTTACAGGTTTTTCGAACTCCCTGTCACTTGCTTTGTAAGGAATTAGTGCTATGGAAGCCGATAAGCCATTTTTTCTCCCAAAAACAACTAAAAGTATATTTTTTTACAAAATTAATATACTAGTAGTTGAATTATGATCACATCACGCTATAATATGTCTATAAAGATATAAACGGGAAACCTATATGCCACATCAACTGGAAACGCTCATAGCGACGCAGAACACAACTAATAGTTGTTTTAATGACAACATAGTCGTTCTAAAGTTGCACAAAACCACCGCTTTGGAAGCGATGGGTAATCTGACGATAGCCTTGCAGCAATGCTTTACTGCCTTCTATCCCTCAGGGATTGAGCTGGTAATAGAAGGGGATGAAGTCCAAACTATCACCGTTCCCGCCATAAGGCTGTTACTGGCTGCCGTGCAGGGTGTAGTGCGAAGAGGGGGAACCTTCCGCCTGCAAAATCCCAGCAGTGCATTGGTGAAGGAATTGCAAGCCTTGGGACTGGAAGAATTCTGGTTAAAACATCCTTTCAATCAGAAGAAGCGAATATGAAACTTCTTTTTTCCAGACCAGTACAATCTAACCTGCTTATTGACAGCCTATCCACGTCATTGCGAGCGAATGCGAAGCAATCCAGCCCGACAACGTGGCAACATTTTTCTGGATTGCCACAGTCGCTTCGCTCCTTCGCAATGACGAACAATGGGTTTTTCAAGAGGTTAAAGAAAAAATATTTTGAGTTAATGCTATGAAATCTGCTCAAGAAAATATCCTGCGTTTTTCCCTGCTATTTGACCTCTGTATGCTGGTGCGTGACCCCGCTACCAACGCCTATCACTTGCGGATTTTTCCCCTCTCCTTCAAGCCAGAATTAATGGAGAAGGTGATTAAAGAATGCCTGTGGAAAGAAGGACTGGAGGTAAAAATAATAGGGGCAGCAAAGCAAAATGCCTTCAGCCTATTCAAAACCGCCTTTGTCTGTGAGCAGATACGCCTGCAAAAAGGGGTTATCACTTTACAGGATACGGGCGGTCATTACGGCAGGAAAGTGGAATATGACAAGGTTTCGCATAACCTCATTATCAACTATTATACGCCTTTGTTTGGTAAGTGGTAAGAGTATGAGAGTATGAGAGTATGAGAGTTTAAGTTTATATTCTTCCAGACTCTCATACTCTCATACTCTTATACTCTTATACTCTTATACTCTCATACTCTCATACTCTTATACTCTCATACTCTTATACTCTCATACTCTCATACTCTCATACTCTCATACTCTCATACTCTCATACTCTTATACTCTTATACTCTTATACTCTCATACTCTTATACTCTCATACTCTTATACTCTCATACTCTTATACTCTCATACTCTTATACTCTCATACTCTTATACTCTCATACTCTTATACTCTCATACTCTTATACTCTCATACTCTCATACTCTTATACTCTCATACTCTCATACTCTTATACTCTCATACTCTTATACTCTCATAAAACAGATTTCAACTTGCATAAAATCCCTACTACTTCTATATGTCAAAAAAACCATTTTTGAGTATAGAATATGCAGAAAATACGGATTAGAGGCGGAAAACCCTTGCAGGGTATTATCCCCATCAGCGGAGCCAAAAATGCTGCATTGCCGCTTATGGCAGCTTCGTTGTTAAGTGAAAAAGGACTGACGCTTTCCAATATCCCCTACCTTGCCGATGTGGTGACAATGGCGAATTTGCTGGTGCAGCACGGCGTAGCGTTGCATATGGAAGAAAAGACGGGTATAGCGGGATTCGGGCGGACGTTGCGACTAAAAGCCAATAATATCACCAATTTCACTGCTCCTTACGATCTGGTGCGGACGATGCGGGCTTCGGTACTGGTATTATGTCCGTTGCTGGCTCGTTTCGGGCAGGCACGGGTTTCGCTCCCCGGTGGTTGTGCGATTGGAACCCGCCCGATTGATTTACACTTAAAAGCATTGGAACAGATGGGAGCGTTGATTGAACTTTCCGACGGCTATATTAATGCGTTTGTGAAAGGCAAACTTAAGGGGGCTGATATTACTTTTGAGACAGTGACGGTAACGGGAACCGAAAATATCCTGATGGCAGCAACCCTTGCCGAAGGTGAGACCATTATTCGCAATGCGGCAAGAGAACCTGAAGTGGTGGATCTGGCAGAGTGTCTGGTGAAAATGGGGGCGAATATTGCGAATATTGGCAGTGATACGCTGGTGATACAGGGTGTAGAAAGCCTGAACGGAGCAGAACATAGCGTGATTTCGGATCGCATTGAAGCAGGGAGTTATGCTGCCTGTGCTGCCATTACGGGAGGGAATGTAGAATTATCGGGTGTTCCTATTGCCATGTTAGGCAACCTCATTGAAAAATTTGCCGAAGCAGGGGTGAATATTACGGAAAGCAGTAATGGTGTCAGGGTGGAGCGTAAGGAAAAGTTACAGGGAGTGGACATTATGACGCAGGCATTCCCGGGATTCCCCACGGATATGCAGGCACAGATGATGGCACTCATGAGCGTGGCAGAAGGGGCTTCCATGATTACCGAAACCATCTTTGAAAACCGTTTCATGCACGTTCCCGAGCTGATGCGGATGGGAGCGAAAATCAACGTCCACGGGGCTTCTGCAATGGTGCGGGGCGTGCCACGGCTGGCAGGGGCGGAGGTCATGGCAACCGACTTGCGAGCCTCCATGTCACTGGTGATTGCGGCACTGGCTGCGAGGGGTGACACCATTATCAACCGCATCTATCATCTGGATAGGGGCTATGAACGACTGGAAGAAAAACTCTCCGCCTGCGGTGCGGACATAGAGCGAATCAAGGGAGCATAAAGCGATGAAAACCACCATTGCCGTACCCAAAGGGCGTATTCTGAAGGAATTACAACCGTTACTTACGGCAGTAGGAATTATTCCCGAACCCGATTTCTTTGATGAACATAGCCGCAAACTCCAGTTTGAAACCAATCAGCTGGATATTTCGATTATTCGTGTGCGAAGTTTTGACGTAGCCACCTTTGTCGCTTTTGGTGCTGCCCAGCTTGGCGTTGCGGGCAGTGATGTATTGCAGGAATTTGACTTTAGCGATGTCTATGCCCCGCTGGATTTGGGCATTGGCAAATGTCGCCTTAGTCTGGCAGGATTAATAGGCAATGCGGATTTGCGGACGCTCGATGATGCCAGCCATATCCGGGTTGCCACCAAATATCCCCACCTCACCCAACGCTATTTTGCGGAAAAAAATATTCAGGCGGAATGCGTGAAACTCTCGGGAGCAATGGAACTGGCTCCCAAATTGGGGCTATGCAGCTATATTGTCGATCTGGTAAGCAGTGGTGCGACTTTGCGAGCCAATGATCTGATAGAGATGGAGAAAATTATGGATGTTTCTTCACGTCTTATTGTCAACCGCACAGCATTTAAGACACGCGGGGAAAGTTTGAGTAAATTGATTGAGGAATTCAGGCAGAAGAGGCTATAATACCATTATCATAAAAGGAATCACATATGGTCAATTATTATAACGACAACTGGAAAAGTGCAGGCGAAGTAACGCATGAGGGCAGGCTGGGAGTTATTGATATTGGCTCCAATTCCGTGCGTCTGGTGGTATATGATGCAATAAAACGTACGCCACTTCCGATTTTCAATGAAAAAATATTTTGCGGATTGGGCAAAGGGCTGGCGATTACGGGAAGGCTTAACCCTGAAGCCGTGGTAATTACTGAAAATTGTATCAAGCGGTTTCTGGCACTGGTGCATATTATGGATGTGGTGGAATTGCAGATTATCGCTACGGCAGCCGTGCGGGATGCGATTGACGGAGCCGAATTTGTCGAGCGGCTGGAGCGTAAATTCCGTATTAATATTTCCGTGATTTCAGGCAAAAAAGAAGCCCAACTGGCAGCAGCAGGTATTTTTTCTTCTATTCACAATGCCGAAGGACTGGCGGGTGATTTGGGAGGTGGAAGTATTGAGCTGATTGCCTTAAAAGACGGCAACTATACCAGCCAGACTACGCTACCCATAGGCCCTCTGCGATTGCTGGATATTAGCAAGGGTGATAAGTCCAAAATGGCGAAACTGATTCAGGAGTCCTTGCAGGCAGAAAAATGGCTGGCTCCCACCAAAACTTTTTATGCCATTGGCGGCAGTTTTCGTGCATTGGCTCGCATTCAGATGGCAAATGAGAAATATCCGCTGGAAATTGTCCATCATTATACCATTAAAACCCCCGTAATGAAAAAACTGATTAGGGAAATCACTAATGCTACCCCTGCCCAGATTGAAAAAATGAACGGCGTTTCCTCCAAACGGGTAGAAGCACTGATTCCCGCTGCTCTGGTAATGGAAAAAATTCTGGAGATAACGACACCGCAGGAAGTGGTATTTAGTGCTTACGGTATCAGGGAAGGGTATCTGTTTGAGAAACTCTCGCCTTATCTGCGTAATGAAGACCCGCTGATTGCCTCCTGTACCGATCTGGCTAGCCAGAATGGCAGGGTAACGGGTTATGCCAAGGAACTGTTTCACTGGATGTCGCCTCTCTTTGAACAGGAACAGGAGGAAGAACACAGGTTGCGTTTTGCAGCGTGCATAGTGAGCGAAGTAGCATGGCGGATTCATCCTGAATATAGTGCGGGCTGGTCTTTCAGTCGCATTATGCAGTCCAGTATGGTCGGGCTTTCGCATCATGAACGTATTGCATTGGCACTAGCCCTTTATCACCGTCACCAGTATAAATTCAAATCCGTTTCTCCCACACTTTCCCTGTTAAGCGATAAGGAAAAAGCATGGGCAAAACTGGTGGGAACCCTGGCGAATCTCGCATTTCTGCTTTCTGGAGCGATGAGCGGAAACCTGGAAAACGTACCCCTTGGCATAGCGAAGGAAGGCGTTTCCATTGCCTTTATCGGGGAAGCCAAAGACTTGCAATCCGATACCATATGTAAAAAAATTGACAATGTGCAGGAAGCCTTTAAGCAGTATGGCAAGGCATTAAAGTGATAAAAGCGAATATTTAACAGCCTCCTGCATTTCGCTAAGCCGTCGTTGGGAGGGGCGTCGTCGGGAGGATTGATCGTCTGTAATCTGGTTATGACGTTCAACAGATTTAACACTTACCTTATACTGACAAACAATTTTTGAATTCCAATTAGCATATTAACCAAATAAACATATATTTATGCGATATTGGCAAAGTGACAGGTCATTGTTAAAACAATAGGATGGTATGTGCAATTTAAGGTAATGAATGATAGATTCCGTGACTAAATCTTCTTCCCGTCCAGCCCTGTTAGGTTCTGGCATTCTCAATGTGGGGCTTATTGTCATATTAAGCATCGGCATCATGCTGGTGTTTGCCTGGACTATTTTTGACCAGCTTGATCATGATTATAAGGTGGCGGTAGAAGAAGCAGTGCTGGTGAATAAACGGCTGGTAAATATGATGTCCGCTCAGGTGGAAACCAGTCTCATCGCCGTTGAAAACAGCCTGAAACTGGCAGCAGAACGACAATATTTTAATGAAAAACTGAATAATAACACAACGGATATGATGGTGCAGAACCTGCAAACCATCATGAACGATCTTCCGCTGGTTTCCACCCTTATTATGGTGAATGAAAAGGGAAATCCCATTATTGCGATTACGAAAAAAGGAACTAAAAAAATTATTGATTATGAGAATCATGCGTTTGCTGAAGAAGATGCGTTCAAACAGCTCGTGGCAGGCAGGGAAGAATGGATCAGTCGCTTGCAGATGTCAGACGCTCGGAATGTCCCTAAACAGGAACAATTCATGCTAATCTCCCATAGCCTGAAACATGCAGACGGAACGTTTGCGGGCGGGCTGATTGCCAGCGTGAATGCACAACATTTCAACGACTATTTCAAAATTGTGGAGCAGGGTCAAAAAAGCTATATGTCGCTACAATCTGGCGAAAATGGTGCGGTAATAATAGACGTGGCAGAGCAGCATAATGCCTTTAGTGAAATGAATCCCGTCATATTTGCAGATTATCAGAAAAACAGTGATATGCGGGACGGTAATACCCGTTTTTATGCTATTAATAACTCCAACCAGATTTATGGCTATGCCAGGCTGAAATCCCTGCCGTTGCTGTTAAGTATCGTGATTGATGAAAGCGATTACCTCAAAAACTGGAGGAGTCTGCGTTTCAAAAATTATGTTTTTCTGAGTGTATTTGTATTATTCGGTTCGTTATTGTCCGTTCTGCTGCTTAACATGTCACGCCAGATTACCAGAGCCGAAAAATCAGAAGCAACAGCGGTGCTTGCCAGTCAGGCAAAGTCGGAATTTCTTGCCAATATGAGCCATGAACTGCGTACCCCGCTTAATGCCATTATCGGCTTTTCGGAAATGATGAATTCAGGTTATTTTGGTCAGCTTAATCCCAAACAGAAAGAGCGTATCCACGATATTAATTTATGTGGCAGTCATCTGCTCAATCTGATTACGGACATACTGGAATTTTCCAAGGGGGATGCGGGCAAGCTGGAACTGGCAGAAGAAAAAGTAGTGATGCTGGAGCTGGTCAATGAAACCATACGCATCATGAATGAAAAAATCAAAAACAAACAGATGAATATTCTGATAGAAGCCGACGATAATCTGCCAGCGTTACGGGGAGATAAACGCAAAATCCGCCAGATATTGCTTAATCTCGTTTCCAACTCCATCAAATTTACCCCTGAAAAAGGAACCGTAAAAATTGCAGTACGCCAAGACGCTACCCAAAATATCACGATGACGGTATCCGATAACGGGATTGGTATTGCCGAAAAAGATATACCTGTTGCCCTTTCGGTGTTTGGGCAGGTGCATCGCAACCAGAGTCATGAAGGTACGGGGCTGGGGCTTCCCATTTGTAAAATGTTTGCTGAACTGCACGGGGGCAGGCTGGCATTTGGCAGCAAGCTGGGCGAGGGAACCACCGTGCGAATTACCTTCCCTGCTTCACTAAACATAGAAGATAAATAAGGTAAGTATTTTTGTTGTATCAATGGAATTATTTAGGTAAAATCAGAGTATGTTGTATTTAATCAAAGAACGGGTGGTATGCGATATATAAAAACGCTTTTATTGCCCAATGAACAGGTGCTGTATGATGGGCATATTCACCCCCGCATCTTATTGCCAAGTATGGTATGGCTGCTGGTGACGGCTCTGATTCTTCATGAAGCATCCCATACGGGAGGTGGTCGCTCTATTCTGCTGAGTGCCATTTATGCCCTTTCCGATTTCTCTTCAATGAATAGCCTTTATAACCTGTTACAAAACTGGCAAAACCGTGTTCCCAATATCGCTTTGGAAATAAAAGTGGTAACGCTGGGAATGCTGATTTACGGTGTTTATCGTTTTATCTATCAGTTCACGGTCATGACGACGACTGAACTGGTAATTACCAATTTACGCGTCATTTCCAAACAGGGATTCACCACGGTTACCACGCAGGAACTGGATAGAAGGCGTATTGCAGGGGTGATCGTGCAGCAAACCCTGCTCGGCAGGATGTTTAATTTCGGTACGGTCTTTATTCAGGGATTCACCAATTCCATTGGCGGGATGCCACCGCTGATTAATCCCCATCTGGTGGAACGGTTTTTGAGTTAGAGACTTCTAAAAACGGTATTAATATAATGCGTCCAGAATTGTTCCAGTTGTGAAAGCGTAAGATTGGTTTCTGCCAATGCTTCCATGCTGATTTTGCCTTTTTGTAGCGTTTCGACATTACGCTGAAACAGCTCATCAATTTTTGCACAGGCTTCCAGCCCTTTTTCCGATACTTTTACACGGGTGGAGCGTTTATCGTGATTGGATTTTTCTTTTACCAGATAGCCTTTTTCTACCAGATCCTTGACATTATAGGAAACATTCGATCCTAAATAATAGCCACGGTTGGTAAGCTCGCCGATGGTCAACTGTTCGCTGCTGATATTATAAAGCATCAGCATCTGTACGTTATTAATCTCGTCCATTTTCAGACGTTCCAGCTCGGTTTTCACCACGTCCAGAAAACGGCGGTGCAACCTTTCAATCAGTAAAATGCTTTTAATATAGGTATCTTTCACAGGAATCCTCTTTCCAAAATTACTTCTTCTCTATATAACACCATAAAATACTTAAAAAATACTTAATATTTTTTGCATAAAATTCTCTAGGGCATCTCTATTAAACCATTTATACGGAGGAAGTTCTAGGAATGCCCGCACGGAAAACCGCAGCGTACACTTAGTACGTGAGGATTTGAGTACGGACATGACGACGAAATTACCCGTAGAAA
>Ga0116226_10002901_pt1 | contig 15066 bp, 11 predicted proteins | sample S1TSphfallax_FD_89692 | JGI IMG/M metagenome (GOLD analysis project Ga0116226, IMG submission 89692) | Host-associated microbial communities from peat moss isolated from Minnesota, USA - S1T2_Fa - Sphagnum fallax MG | ecosystem: Host-associated > Plants > Peat moss > Unclassified | place: USA...
ACAAAAGACTCCTAATATTCCTTCTGCTTCAGGAATTTCTAGTTTGCCTTTTTGAGTTTGCAAGCTATCTATTTTTTTCCGGGCATCTATTCGTCTGCTGCTGATTTTTGCAGGTTAAAGATTCGTGCGCCCTCCCAGTTGAGATCGTACTGGGCCTAGTACTTCTCTGTAGCATTGTCGATATGCAACTCTGAGAAGCTCCTTAAATATGCCGTAACTAGCCATGCTTACCTGCCTGGATAGTGCTAGACAGAAGAAAGGAATCATGGTCCACCTAGATTCTTCAGCTGGTTGCAAGAGCATCGCCGTGCAATACTTTCATTTAGTTTAACTGATTCTCTTTCTGGAGTTGACCAAGAAGTTGCAAGTAGCTACAATTCGTGAATCCTGAGCTACTTGAAGGCTGTCCTCAGCTGTACTACGAGATTCATGCCAACTCAGCTGATTGATTCCGGAATGATGAAAAGGTTGTGGAAAGCAAAACTTACATTTTTGAGGTGCTATATCCATATCGGATATCCGTGTTATCGCTCTTTCCGTAGCAGTTTCGGTACTGTCTTTGTAGAATGTCTTCTCCTGCTACTTCATTTCTTGTAAACACAGATGAAATCACTGCTCGCCACCGGCCACAGATTTGAGAATTTGATCCCCTGTAACCAAACCCTCGCCATTTATCTGCAATGGGGATGAATTTAGCCTAGGGTGAACCAGCACCCAGTGCCCACGCTGGTACCATGGTAAAAACGCCCAAATGCATCTAAATTGCTTCTAAAAATCATAAATATCCCTTGCTTGGACTAAATCAGAATCTCTAAGTCCAAATCTGGCATTTCTTGGGTTTAATTTGGCCAATTAGAGGTGAAGGTACCAGTGTGGGTGCATGTAGCTATACCAGCACAACCAAAAAAGCGCTCTGACGCTATCGCCAACTGCTTGCAAAACGCTGTTTGGTTGACTTTTGGCATCACTGAAGAGAGTATCACCTTGTATCGAATGCTGAAGTTTACGTCAAATTCAATGTCGAATCCTTTTACCTTACTCAGTCCGCGTCGAATCTTTCCAGCTTACTGAGTCAGCCTTATCTTATCTTGGATGCCCTTTTCCTCCGGACGTTTTGCACGTGATCTTTGTATGGACACAAATCCCAAACGCCTGCTAATATTTTTTTCGCATGTTCCGTTGTTCGTTTGGGTCTGGTCTTGAAGTACAATTGCAAATCCACATTTCTTCAACAAGTTGGGTGGGAGCGGTGTCCTGTTTTCAAGAGGACTCTGAAATCTGGCCATTTGCCGCCGCTGAGAAAGAGACTGGACCGTGGGAGTCTGTGCAGGGCATCGGCTTCGAACCTAGGCACGGACATCTGCATGATCAGGCTTCTCTCTGTTTTCTTCGTCCTTTCTTTTCTGAGTTTTCCCATTTTTCATTTCTCAGCTTGCTAAGTTGGGTAATGTTTGACATTAGCCTAGCTCCTCCATCCATTGCCAGGAAGTGATGAAGTCAATGGGTATGTTGTGTAACATATTGTGGTGGGTCGTCAATACCATAAATATCAATTTTGTTGAAACTCCCTGAACATGCCAATGACTGTTGCTTGCTGTTGCTCAAACCTGTTCTCTCTTTCTTAAGAATATTGAGGAATGCTCCTTTTCATCATGCTTGCTGATTAGTTGCAGTTGTATTATCAGATCTGAAATATACATATAACTACCTTTTTGGGGATCACCTCTCATGAATCGACTCAAGTTAACTTGAATTGTAAGGATTGAGAAATTCTCAGTACAGTTGAACCATACCAGTGTCATCAGTGTTGAAAGTACATTGGCTTAGCTGGATACCGAAACATGGGGCAAATGTTTGAAGATTTTGCAAAAATTAATGACTATCTGATCGTAGGGTCACACCCACGGGACGCCGCTGACATTCGCAAACTCTATCATGATAACCATGTAAGAGGCAATTGAGAACTTGCAGCAGATTACGGAGACCGATAAGGGGGACATCAATGGAATAACGGACCAATGTGTCCAATCTGAGACCCCCATTTGGTGCCAGCACATACCAGTATGTTTTCTCCACAACGGTCTTCAGCACTTCCAAATTACACAGATGTATGATGGAGATGTATAACTGCCATGATTGGAATGCAGCTATTGGGTTTGATGACGATTTTTTCGTGCAGGTTTTTGGTAACTGAGCTTGTGGATATTGGATGTCAGATACGTGATCGAGACCACCCCTCTGTGCGTGACAACCTGCCTGTGGCAGTAGGAATCCTCGATAAGGCCATAACAGAAAAAGAAAAAAATCCCGGAGAAACGGTGTATTTACATTGCTGTAGAGGTCTCGGTCGGTCACCCTCAGTTGCCGTTGCGTACCTCTACTGGTTTACGGGCTTGACTGTGAGTTTCAGATTTAGCACCTGCATATATGCTCCTTGCAAATGTCTCTCTTCCGCTGATCTCTTTATCTGGTGCTACAATTACTGATTCTGTCACTCGTGTTCTTGTATGTCATCTAATTGTGACACCTTGATGTTATAAACGTCACGCATGCATGTGCTTGCTTCCCCCTTGCTTCCTCAGGGCAGAGGTTGTATATCATATATAAGTTCAATGTCAGCCAATTTTTATGAATCACTTGTAAGTTGTGGTACGTATATCAGAGTACTCTAGTTCATAAGTTTGCAAGTAAAGGAGGACCAAAAAGAAGGTGCTCCTTACTCCTCGTGGGATTGTAATTGCATGTCTGACCATCTCATAAAACGTTTCTGCAATCCAGTTGGAAGCTGCGTGCAAGCATCTTACAGATAACAGAGACGGCTGTACCCCGTACCTAGACGCAATTCGTGGAGCTACTTATGATATTCTTGAACGTAACAAGGGGCCAGATAACTTTCCGAATTTAGGTCCGCAAGCATTTGATAATATTTTACCTGGCGATAGAGGCACGATTCGAGATCGTGTGCGTCAACTACAAGACTAGACTCCATATTTGCACTCTCCTATGAAACAACTTCAGGTGCACATTGCACCACTTTGCCAATGTACAATGTGGGCCTCTAGTTGATGGAAGTCCAATGTGGGGGCAGTGTTGATAGATCACTGCCAAAGTGACAATTGACCTTGCATTGCCTAATAGCGTTCAATGGTGTATAAGAGTGAGCATAGATGCTTCGCTCTTTGTGTTCGTTTCTATTCGTTGGTTTCTGTTATTGTGAAGTGTTTTCGGCTGAATGTGGAAATAAAACGTATTGTGAAGCTATTATCTATAGAGTCTTGGTGCTCCTAACCCATCATGGTACAAAAGGTGGACAGTGCAGTCTCCAAGTTATTGGAGTGTGGTTAATTAGGTGGTCATCTTCTCTACTCCATCGCTGGCCAGGTCTTTCAATTGCGGTGGCCCATTCTTGCAATGGTGTGCTCGTGGGTGTTGTTTTTTAACCTCTGGTGGGTGTTGTTTCATCCTTGGCGGCTGATGGGTTCTTCTGTACAGTTTTGCAAATACTTAACTGGAGCTGCCATCATCAGTAAAACAATTTAGCAAAATTTTGATTAAAATGAAATATGAGAGTTAAAGCATTTAAGCATCCTTTTATATTGTTGGCTACCTTATATCGGAACCAACAGTATTGTTCAAGCAGATTTTCACCACTGGGCACACCCCTTCCCCCCCAACCCCAAAAAGGGTCTGTGACTTATACAATGGATTTTCTTGGGAAAAATGAGCCAAAGTTAGCATAGTAATTCAAGGTTTTTTTTTTTTGAAATCACTAATTTAGACTCAAAAGTGTTTTTGTAGCATGTTGCCAAAAAATAATATGGTTCCAAAAAACTCAACTTTCCTTTGTGCAATGTAGCCAAATTTGGCTAAATCCTCTTGTGCATGATCAGCAGTCCACCTACCTCACAAAAATGAAAAACAAAGTCCCTTGATGGGAACTTGATGTAAAAGCTGACAAATTTTTAATTAAATTTTTAAATATTTGGCAATACTAAGAATTTTTTTAAAACAAGTAATTTGAATTTCATTCTGGAAGAAAAATTCACAAGTTGGCAAAATTTCAGAAAAAAACACTTTTGTGCTAGCTCTATTGCAACTTTCACAAGCTTCAAATGATTGAACATCTCTAACAATAGAGGACACACAATATTAACTAGTCATACTTTCCAACAATTTGAATGGCACTTACATAGTACCTTGGCAGCACCAACACATGTTTGTCAAATACTTAATTAATTTTGAAATTTTCATTTTGAAAAATATTTGAATAATATTTAAGTGAAGATTCAATATTTTCATTCACAATTTTTTTGTTATTCACTTTTTTAAAAATTGACATTTCTAAAAATAATATGATTAGTGTCACAGGTGCCAAGGGTGTAGTAGGATAATACTAGACCCAAAAACTCAAAAAAGGAATCACCTTGGCTTCTTCTACCTCGAAGCATGCTACAAAATTTTCATTACAAAATTCTTTAAGTACTTGTCAACCAACAACTTATCCTAAGTAACATCAAGGTACATGTTCAACATTTCCTGGTACTACTTCAAGGGGAAGTTACAGAAAACTCAGGACTGGGTCCTTTGCCTCAATGCCAGCACTAGAATTGCAGAAAAACTCGAGGCACAATTCTTTGTCTCAATGCTCTGACTGGTATTACAGGAAAAACTAAAGACCTAAAAGTCCATGGAGTGAGAACTCTAACTAGAATCACAAAAAAATCAAGACACAAATCCTTTGTCTTAGTGCTCTAACTAGAATTACAAAATTGTTCAGGACAAGGTGGGTCCATTTGTCTGCACCAGAATTGGAAGTCTAGCAAGTTGTCCTAAGCCGTCGGAACTGGAATCACATTGAAGGAAAAACTAGAGGCAGAATTCCTAATCTCAGAACTTGAACAAATTGATCTGGGGTCAATAGTAAGTTTATACTAGGCATGATCCTCCTGAAAACACCAGAAGGAGTCTGGAAACAAGTCCAACTCTAATCTTCAACCGGAATTAGTGTATCAAAAAATTACAAGACATAAGTTTTCAGTAGAGAAGTTAGTCAAAGATATTTTCATATATTGTTTACACACTTTGTGTTAATATTGAAAGTATTTATAACATCAAATTTAGTACTTACACATAAAGTTTCACTCATTTTGAATTTTTTTAAAGATCATATATAATTAATTTGAGCCTTAACAATGATACAAGATATATGCAATTGATGTTTTTTAGTGTAATTGTAGATTAATAACTAAATATTTTTGTTAAAACACCTTGTTTAACAACAATTTATTATTATTTTATTAATTTTAAATTTTCATTTTATCTTTGTAGAATGATAAAAACAATGTTCAATCTAATTACATCTTTAATGGGAGAACGAATTTCTACAATGAAAAAAATCATAATCATCAACATTATTATAACATAATGTAATACTGAAATTTTTTCATTTATCCTCTAATATGAACATCATTAAAAGTTTTTATGGAGAAGATTGTTTATTATGGTTGTTTTTTTTATATGTTAAAAATTTCATGAATAAATTCATATTAAAATTAATATTTCCTAATTCTTTTGTCATGTTACAATCTTTGTGACAAGCTAGTTGGAAATGTATTCCAATTAATTATTACATTATTTCAATGTGCATCAATTTCATAACATACTGAAAATTTAGGATTTTATTCACTTTTAATTGCATAATTATATCATAAAATTTTCTTCAAATATTTAGAAAAGCACATAAAAAATGTGTTGCAATGAAAATTGTCAAATTGTGACTCCTTTCTTTGTACAACATATTATGGGAACACCTTTAAGAGATGTCAAAAATTAAAAGTCTTCAAAAACATTATGACTTTAACATGAAATTAAGCTGTATTAAAAAGGATGTTGCGATTGTCATAATTTGTAAAAGAAATTTTTATTGGGCTGAAAATAGGGAGAAGAAAGTTCTTTTTTAATAAAATACATGACAAGGTGAATTGTAATATTACAAAGTTAGTTATCAATATTATATATTTATCTTGATAGTTATGGTTATTCTAAAATGTTATAGAAAGCATCGTTAAACGCAAAAAAAAAGTTTTATCATGAAGGTTTAAGGAGTAATTTCAAATATATATGTGGCCCTTTCAATTTCATATATATGATTGATTCATTGGAATAAATGAATATAAGAAAATAATTAAAATTTTCATTTTATATATTTTAATTGTATTTTTAAATTAAAAACTAATCAAATTATTAAAGGATTGTCAAATTTTGTCTTAATTGTTGAATATTTATTCACAATCTGTTCAACCCAAATGATGGGTGGAATGCAAGGTACTAAGTAAGTTGAAAAGTTGGATCAATGTAACAAACATATTTTTTAATATACAAAAATTTCACAACTTACCCATCCACCAATGTTCCATTCAGTGCAATCATACAATGTTGTGTCTTTAGGTTGTTGTCCAATAGTACAATCCCAAAGCTGAAGACATCACTCTTGTATATTAATTTTTGCATTGTATAATACCTAGATCAATAAGTAAAAGATCAAAGTTAGTTACATGACAACAAAGATAGAGATTGTACCCATTTGTTTCACACACCATGGTCCAAATGTGACTATGCTTTAATTTGAAGTGCATCTTTCCAAAACTAGGCCAACAAAATAAAGGCATCTAAATGGTGTTGAACATATATTACATAAATTGAGGCACAATTTATGGTTTTAAATTATATGTAGACTTTTGGAAACAAATTGTATTAATCTTGTTAGTACATGTACTCAAGGTCAAAATAACCAGTTGTGCCCTTGACCACATTTGAGAACATGAGAAACACCATCATTCACGAACACTTTGGAAAGTCCAAAATCTTGAAGCAACTCTAGGAATCATGTTTGCTGAAAGTAGTTAACCCCAAAATTAAATCAGGACAATTCAAGAATTTTTTTCAATCAACAATTCAATTAAAAATTTGCTTGTCATTATGACTTTAAATCCTAACCTTAATTTATAAAGAAGAATTCATAGAGTATGATTTCAAAACAAACCAACTATAAAAACACCTTCAAGAGATTCGTGAATATTTCAATTTGCATCCTTGATTTTAAAACTAGACATTGTGATCTTGACAATTTCAAGTTTTGCTAAGGATTCAAGTTGAACATTTGGGGTGAGAAAAAATATTACTTGTTAAACCTCTCTAATTTAAATGGTAATAGTGGTGTATAATTGGTGCAATTAATAAATTTAATGTTGATTGGGTGTTATAAATTACTTTGTACTTAATGTTAATTGGGTGTTATATGAGTTGTATAATTGAAGGTAATTGAATATTGTATAAATCAACATTGATCAAGTATTATATATTTAATGTTAATTGGGTGTTGTAATTTTTTTCTTAAAAACATCTGCAAGTGAAACCACATATAGAAGTAGGAGCAATCAAAAACATAATTGACAAAGCATTGGGAGACAATTACAAGCTAGAGAGCATATGGAAAATAAAAGAAGTTGCAATTATGAACATTGCATCATTTTGTATAAACAAGCCAACAATGAGACAAGTGTTGAATGATTTAAGAGAAGCCATTGAAATGGAAATAAACATGCAATCACCTTAATATGATGTCTCACATGTGAGCATGTAGTTAAATCTATATCTTTGCACCAATAATTACTAAACCCACAACATTCACAATGATGGCAAGGAACAACCATATTCAAGTTCTAGTTCACATGTTTAATACATGTCCAACAACAATGAAACGTACAAATTGCAAACCAATTTTTTCAACTTAAATAGCTAAAATGTCATGTCCATCCCATATGCAAAATAGAAAAGGAAAAAGAAGGAGAAGAACAAGAAGAAGATATTCATAATCATGTTGTTGTAGAGAAACCAAATTTCACAAATAAAATGCAATTTGGCATAACGAAGTTTCTTTTGGGTGTGGATTTTCTCCCCCCTTAAGCAAAAGAAAAATGTACAATTGCAAGTTGTAAAGCTATGACATTGAGAATCTTCTTAATAGCAAAGATTTTTAAAATAAAGGTACTCACTATTACTAGTAGTAGTGATCATGTGTTTTCAATTTGAAATATTTATTTATTTTGTTGGCAAAGGAAGATAAATCACAACTTTGTGGGTTTTGTAGTTTTAATTTAATAAGATCTAAATCCAATAGATTACTATTATTGGCATTAGGGTTGTAGGCTTTTACAACTTGATAATCATTTCCAAAATGCGCTTGAAGAAGAACAAAATATGACATTGTGACTAATGTCTAAGTACATTGTAAACACTTAGCACCTATTTGAGAAAGTGGAAAAGAAATTAATGCAACCCTCCAAGGTGTAATTTTTTTGTGTTTTGTATATGTTGTTCTTCATCACAAGAAACCTGTCAATGTTCTTCTTGTGAAGAAATTGAATTTTTTTTCCTAACACAAGATTGAACTTTTGAAGTAATGGATCCTTCGACAAGTTGGGTTGTGGAGATCTTTCTTGTTAATGTTTTAGGGTACATGCATTCAACTCGTTGGTTGCCATTAACTAGGTGGTGAAAAATGCACTAAAAGAATGAAAGGACATTCTTTCAAACTTTGATGTTGACATTTGTCAACCCACAAAGCTTAGAGTGTATCCTTTTATCCTTTTGTTGCACTTTTACTTGTAAGTGAAGAGCTTCACATTATGTATATTGATACAAGTATGTCATGTAATGCACATTACTAATTGCTATAACAATCATATGAGTTTTTTTGTGAATGCAATTGTTGCAAAGAAAGAAATTGACATTTACGGGATGAGGACAAAACTTGGACAACATGTTAAGGTATGTCCTTCATGTGACAATAAAGAATGGGCAAGAGTTCTTTTGGGTAGATTTATAACTACCCTTCTAATTTAAATGTTCACAACAAATTTTTAATTTTAAGGCTTAGGGTTATGATTTTTATTTTATTTTTTAGGTACATCAATAACTGTAATTAATCTTTGTTCTTCAAGTTTTTTTTTCAATTCTTGAGTGGTTGGAACATTTTGAAATCTTGATTTGCTAATCCTTGGTTCCTTGAATTTTGGGTTGTTTTGATATTGCAATTTTTCTTAATGGTTTTGGAAATTTTATGTAAAAGAATTTGCAACTTCATACCTTCCTTTCAAAAATGATACACCCACTATGCCCAAAGTTGCCATGGCAACTCTTTGTTTTACCCCCCTAGAAATGTCAAGAAATTTATTTTAGTGCAAAAAACAATTTTGGCCCAATTTTTCATGGACATTTACTATAACAAGTTTGTTTTTCAATTTGGCTGCAGTTTGTGTCAATTTACAAACAAAGATCATGGGTTAATCCTTAATGGCAAAACAAATGAATTTGGTCTACCTTAGAATATATGTCTATCTTTCTTTAATGTTTAAAGGTTAACACATTTCTTAGGCATGTGTTGGATGATCAACCAAAATTTTAATAGTGAAGTAATTAGGAATCTTTTTTGTTATACAATACAAGACTTATTTATTTACAAGATGCCAATTAGGAGAGTTTCTTTGTTGACTTTGCTATTTCATGTGCTGAAAGTACTACGCCAACAATTTATTATTATTATTTAGTAATTCCAACACAATGTAATTTTTCAGCCACAATAATACAAGGGTTTTATCACGCTCTTCATAGGGGTTTGCATCATCACAAACAATCATCATGATTCCTTTCAGCTTGTGATGAGGTTCCATTAATTTTAAAAACCTTGATCAGAAGTTGATACATATACACATACATACATATATACATACATATATATTAACTCTTTTTATTTTGGAAACTTTTTGCCACCTTTTGACAAAAAAATGTCCAATATGACCTACACAAATATTTTTTTGAAAATTTGCACCACTGTTATTATATTTCAAGGATTTTCTTTTTTTAAGTTTTCATATTTATAAAGATAGTTTATAGTTCAAATATTTAAAGCATAGTAGGATTCTTAAATTTTTTTAAATTCCATTTTGACTTGAAACCAAATTTGGTTAATTTCTCTTGTGGATTATCATTAAATTATATGGTTACATCACAAAACAAACCTTGAAAAATACTCAATGTGGTGAATATTATATTAACACCATGTGTAATAATAGTAGCTTGGGCTTTTTGTTGTCTTACACTACCAATGATGATATGAAAAAATGATTTTCTTTTGTGAAAATCAAATTCCATTCAAATGAAAATATTGAATCACTTTATGATCTCGATGTACTTGGGATTTCTTATAATTAAAAACAATTGTTCTTCTTTTAGTTTTTCAACCATTTAAAAAACTCATACACCATCCTCCTTCCGCCTTTCTTAATTATAACAATAGGATGCAATGACCTTAAGAACAAGGTTGTATTGGTGAATATAATAGCACAAGATGAACAAAAATTGGAGTTTTCTTATTTTTGGTTGCCCCCTTCAAATCCCTTGAATATAATGTAGGTGGGTTGGAGTGTCAACAAAATTTTCTATGTTTTTTTCTAATCTCTTTGTCAAACATCAAATTATTGGCCTAGCCATTTCCACTTATAATAGTCAATTTAAGTAACTTTCAATTCCTTCACTATTGGGTTGCATCAAGATATAGTTAGATCAACTATATTGGGTCGATTCAAGAATGTTGTAAGTGATACCATACTAGTCTCCACTTAGGTTTCTTAGTTTGTTTACCTTACTACTTGATTACATTTGTCCCTTTTGCTTTATCACACTTCAAACTTTTCTCTTGTTGATTGAATCTAGCACTAAAACACTTGAAATCCATAGTTCAAGTTCAAAGTTGTACCTTATTGGCATACTTGTCCAAGCATTTATTAGCCATGCCAATGTCAAGTCCACGCAAAATTTTTGAACTACTAGATCCCAAATCTATTGCTTTTGACATCCAAACAATGAAAACAAAAACTCAAATTGCTTTTGAAGAATAATCCCCATAAATGATTATAAAATGGGAAAAAATCCCATCTTAAAACCTAATAGAGTTAAAACATGAATGGCGACAACAAGGACAATAACTCTACTAGGGGAAAAAAATAGCAAATATCCTTTTAAAATAAGGGTATAGGGTTGCTAATACAACATTGTGACCATAGTAGTAGTCCAGTAAAAACACAATATAGCACAAAATTTTATGAAAATCATAGTGGCTTAGTTTTTATGGGTTAATCAAGTATAGTTGTATTCAATACAAATGCATTGCAAAAACTTAGCAATATGAAATGGGAAACTAAAACTTTTATTTTAATCCTCCGACCTTTGAAACACTACGTTAAAAGTTACATTAATATTTTATGAAAGGTGGACTTTGAAATGTAGGGTACATGTAAGGTTATAGCCCAAAATCTTATGCTAATGATTTTTTTTATTTTAGTGGAGTTGAAGAACATGCCTACAATTTTGAACCATTGCACATTGAGGTATCAATAAATTAGGTAAGAAAAGGTATCTTAATTTTTTTTAATTTAAAATAAAAACATGATACTCACATAAATCATTGAAGTATTGTAAAGTTCATTTAAATATTTATATTATATTTTTAGAGACCAATGTTTCAAAAATGTGTTCAAAAAGGTTTTAATTAGGGTGGTATGAACTCGGAATTTGAAAAAAGTTTAACTTTGACATCATTTATGTTGCACCCCTAGGTTTGTCAAGGGGTATCATATGTAAAAGAACATATCAATTTTCAAATGTAAACCCAAGTCACATTCCATAACACCCAAGATAGAAATGGGAATGGGAGCTATAGGAAGGGATTAAGACAAACTCATAAGTGGGAGTTCAAGATAATATTAACTTGCACAAATAAAAAAAGAATGTGATTAATGTAAGGTGGAGTCAATCTATTTCATGGATTCGTCACAAATGAATCATGAGTAAGCCAAACTCACAAAACATACTACGACTTGGATTTGGAGAAGAGCCACCACCATTTCAAGTCTCCTATATTATATTTTTGTGCCTAATGATGGGGGCTACATGAAAATGGCAAAAAAGATTTGGAGTTTTAAAATTTTCTAATTTTTTTCAAGTTATAAGTTTTGGAACTTTGTGACCTTATAATTCCTACATACAATGAACTTTGATTGAGCAATGTTAAAATGAAAAGTTGTAACCTTTGAAGAGAAAATTTCAAATTGTATCATTTGTTCAATTTAAAGGTCATTGAACCCCTATTTTTTAGGTTTTAATGGTTGAGAATCAAATTGTTACTTTGATTCTTGACCTTTCTTTTAACCATTTAACTTTTAGTTCTAAATTCCAAATGAAGAATGTGAGGTTACTTTTGATATTTACAAATGTTTAAAACCTTTTTAATGGTACGTTAAAGGCTCAATTGCACTAAGTTCATTACTTACATTTTTATCCTAAAAATTCAAGACTCAACAAGACTCAAATTCCCAAAGTCTCCCAAAGTGGGAAAACCACTTGGGAATGTTTCAAGATTCAAACACACCCTCACACTTGTGAGGGTGTCTTTGAATCATGAAACATTCTCCCAATCCACTTTTGTTGTCAAGCCTTAATTTTGGTTGCAAACCCAAAATTAAAGTCATAATTTAAAAAATATTTAAAGCCTAGTTTCATTGGTGTCAAAATACAACATTGGATATGAACTCTCATAATGAACTTTCAACTACCCATTTGGGTTCACCTTAATGAATGTGCTTTCACCAAACCATGAACTTTATTTTTATTTCAAAAAATATATAAACAATGCACTTAATAGATAGTATTGTTATAGGTAGTCAATTCTACTACTACAATAATATGAATACAAAGGAAAACATCAAAACACAATCTATAGTATTGGTAGAGTGCTTAGTTTATAATAAACCCAATCCAATAATTTAAGATTCCATTGTTTGTTAAACCAATCACACACCACTATTGCTATTAGAATCTTATTACTCTTGCCTTTTGCAATTTTAGCAACACCACCACACACACACATTCAAACCCCAAACATTTTCCTTGAAGTCCATCCCTCCTTTAGGTAGTGAACCAGTACCAATTGAAGTAAATGGGAGTTGCCACAAGGCTATAAGACCCTATTTTCTCTTTTTTTCTCCTTTTTTTTTCTTGTTTCTTACCCACAAATATAACAATATTTCCTAGATCAAAGGGGTTAGGTGAACAAAATCGTTTTTGAAAAATCAATAGATCATTTGAAATTCAAAAATTCAAGAAGAACTTTGACTTGAGGCCACCATATGATGCAACAATAAATATTGGCAATGTTTTGCTTCACTAGATGATCTAACAAATACATGTTAAATAATGTTCTTCCAATTTAGTAGTATGAACCTTTTATCCCAACCGTGAAGTTAAAAAAATCCAAAAATGATAGTTTAATTCATAATTAATTAAATACATGTTTTGGCCAATTGTATGTGGCGCCTAAATTTTCTATTGCATCTTTTTTCTTTCATAGTAAGGGTTTGGGGATTTTAATTGTGATGTTTTACATGAGGTAGATGTGAGCACAATTGAATCTTGAAGAAGGTCTATAAAGGAAATCCCATTAGAGAGCTATAAAAGCAATCTAAGCTTGAGAAGGGAGTTATCAAAATCAAAGTAAAAAATCAAGATTTGAAAATGTGGTTTTTCTATTGGAAATAATTAAATCCATCCCCAAGGAAAAGGTGAAAAAAAAAAAACCTTGAGTCATAATTAATAACATTGAGAAAATAACTAGAAATGAAAAGCAACAAGTTCATGCATGCACAACAACATCAAAGGAGGGCAAAGGGAAAAGATAAAAACTTGGTGGGAACCTACTAGTTCTTGCTTTGATTTGCCCAACATTGTAAAGTGCAACATTGAAAAGCAAATATCCAATAATTGACAAGATTTCTCTAATATCCTATAGTTTAGTGGAACATTATGTACCATGATTTTTGCAAAAAGAAGCAAGAAAATGTTGTAAAAGGTTTTGTTGTAATAGAGGTATTTCAAAATCAAGAGTACATGGCCAAAAACTACTTTTATTTATTACCAAAGTGGATTTTGAAAAAATAAAATAAAATTTGAAACTTGAGTGTTGAATTTAAAAAGATACCACAATAATAAATCTTTTTGATTCTTGAGTTTTATTTTCATTTGTTGCACTAATTATTTTGAGCAAGATGGTCACAGTTTTAAAACATTTGAAATGTTTTTAGATTGTGCAACCATTCCATTTAATTTTTTTTTTCAATTCATTCCCAAAAATCAAGCTTAATAATTAAAAAAAATCTTTGTTAAGTTTTCCCTTATGAGTTTTCTACTATTTATTTTTCCATGCCAATTAGAAGGCTAATTGCCTTTTTCACTTACCAATGTGCCATATTTGTGCCATATTTTCTTGCCCTATATTTCACGGGCCACATTTATTTGCTCAAATCTAAAAAATAAATCAATATATAATATATGGTGAAGATCTACTTCTACCTTGTTGTCATTTACCTTTTTGCTTACCTAAATTCATAAATTTTCAAACCCTATACATATACTTACCCTAATTTAATTAATACATGTCAATCACTATATGTTTGATCAACATTTTTTATCGTATTCAAATGAGTTAATAATAGTCAATACAAGTTTGTGGTCTTAGAATGTCACACAATTTACTTTCATTGATATACATGCAATAAATTTATTTATTTGATCTTATTTTGGGCAAATTCAACAAGTTGACAAATATTGTAGTAAGTCAAAGTACATATACCGGTTTGACAATCCAATGTTGAATATTTAATTAATTTTAAAAAAATCAATTTGACACTCATTTTTGTATTATTTTTATATTCAACAAAGGCAATGAGTTTTTAGTTAACAAATGCATGAAGATTGAATAGTAATAAGTTAAAGACTAATGCCCATTCCACATTCATGAAGCTAACGGGTTAAGTAACCTACTTTTAGAACAATGAAAAAATCAATATTACTATCTTATTATGTTGTTGAATTTTTCATGTGCACATATTATTAAAAAGTCATATAATTTCTTTGTGAAAGAAGGAAGCAAGACCCATTGACAAAATAATGGGG
>Ga0116226_10002902_pt1 | contig 15065 bp, 13 predicted proteins | sample S1TSphfallax_FD_89692 | JGI IMG/M metagenome (GOLD analysis project Ga0116226, IMG submission 89692) | Host-associated microbial communities from peat moss isolated from Minnesota, USA - S1T2_Fa - Sphagnum fallax MG | ecosystem: Host-associated > Plants > Peat moss > Unclassified | place: USA...
GAGGGGGCGGTCTGGTTCTGCATATCGCTGTGAGGAATGACGCTCCGACCGGCGGGGTCAAGCAGCTTCGACTGGGCGCGTCAATGCCGCGTCATCGGGTCGATGCGGGGGCCCGATACAGGGGCCCGTCAGCGCATGGCGTACTTGGCTTCCTCGGCGAAGTAGGCGTCGATGGCGGCGGCGGCGGCGTCCATCATCTTGCCGCGGTGCTCGGGACTGGCCAGGGCTTCCTCGTCGTCGGGATTGGTGATGAAGCCCATCTCCATCAGCACCGCCGGCACGTCCGGCGCCAGCAAGACCATCAGATTGGCGTCGCGGTGGCTGCGACGGAGCAGCGGCGTCACCTGTCCTTCCTTGTCGAGCAGGATCTCGGCGAAGGTGGAGGAGCGGTTGACGTTCTGGCGCTGGGTCAGGTCGAGGAGGATGCGCTTGGTGGCCGAATCCTGGCCCGGCAGATTCACGTTCATGAACCAGTCCGACTTGCCGAACAGGCCCCGCGCCGTGCGGTCCGCGCCCCGTTCCGACAAGGTGTAGACCGACGCGCCCCGGGTGGCCGCCCCCACCACGCCGATGGAATCGGCGTGCAGGGAGATGAACAGGTCGGCGTCGGCGCGACGGGCGATCTGCACCCGCGTCTCCAGGGGGATATAGGCGTCGGCGTCGCGGGTCATCACCACCTTATAGCGGCCGGTGCGCTCCAGCCGGTCGCGCAGGGCGTGGGCGGCGGCGAGGGTGTCGTCCTTTTCCTTGGTGTGCGAACCGAGGGCGCCGGAATCCTTGCCGCCGTGGCCGGCGTCGATCACCACGACCTTCTTGGCGGTGGACCGCAGGGGCGCAGCGACGGCGTAGGCGGCCTTGGTCGCTTTCCCGTCGTCTTCGCCCAGCTCCGCCGTGGCCGTGTCCGGCGCCGCCCCATCCTTCGCAGGCTGAGAGGTCGAGGTTTCGGCCTTGACGATATCGTCTGTCGAGAGATCGATCACATAGCGATAGACGTTCAGCCCGTCGCCGGGCGGCAACAGGAAGCGGCGCTTGACCACCGCCGGCCGCCGCAGCTCGAACTTCAGCCGCGCGGCCCCGGCGGCGCTGTCGATGCTCCAGCTCTTCACCAAGCCCTCGCCCTGCCCTTGCATGTCCCCGGCCGTCCCCACGTGCGGCATGGCGATCGTCACATGTTCGGATGCGGCGCTTGCATCGCCGTTCGGCGCGATCAGCTTGCTGGACGCGGCCTTGTCGAGCTCGATCACCACCCGGGTCTGATGTGCATCGCCGCCGACGCGCACCTTGAGGAGGTCGGCGTCCGGGCCGCCCACGGCCGCCGCAGCCCCGGCCGCCGCCAGCGCCAGGACGCCGCCCGTCGCCGCGATCACCGCGACGGGACGCGCCACGGACGGGCGGAAGACGAGGCGAAAAGTGTCAAGGCTGAAACGCATGGGCGAGCGGGCCGATACTGGATTTCCCAAGGGATGGCGGACATCTTATGTAGATAAGTCCTTAACCACCTTGAAACGCGAACGCGATTTCAACCGTCGCACTTTCTTTTCCCGCTGCAATGTTGCAGACTCCTATGGCGCGAGAGGCGGCCGATTGGTCGATTCCCACCGGCGCCAGCCGCGCAGACCTCCGCGACCACCTCTTCCAGACCCGATTTCTGGCCTGAGGCGGCCGCAAGCATCACATCGCGCCGTTCGGGCTCTCCGGGCCGCGCGCAGGACCTTGAACCCAATGGGCCGCGCCCAAACCGCCATCCGCCGATCAGAGGAAGCGCCGCTCATGCAGCGCAACCCCGGCCCATGGCGCGCGCGCGGCTATCGCCGGCCCCTGAGCGAGACGCTCGGCGCGCGCCGTGGAGACGTTTATGACGAAAAGAATGTTGATCGACGCCGCCCACGCGGAAGAAACCCGCGTCGTGGTGGTGGACGGACAAAGGATTGAAGAACTCGACTTCGAAAGCCTTTCCAGGAAACAGCTTCGAGGCAATATCTATCTGGCTAAGGTGACGCGGGTCGAACCCTCGCTCCAGGCCGCCTTCATCGAATACGGCGGGAACCGGCATGGCTTCCTCGCCTTCAACGAAATCCACCCCGACTACTATCAGATCCCCCACGCCGACCGCGAAGCCCTGATGCGCGAAGAGGCCGAGGAAGAGGCCAAGCACGCCTCCGCCTCCGACCTCGAGGACGAGACCGACGAAGACGCCATGGACGAGGCGATGGAGCGTCGCCGTCGCCGTCTGATGCGCCGCTACAAGATCCAGGAAGTGATCCGCCGCCGACAGATCATGCTGGTGCAGGTGGTCAAGGAAGAGCGCGGCAACAAGGGCGCGGCGCTGACCACCTATCTCTCCCTCGCCGGACGCTATTGCGTCCTGATGCCCAACACCGCCCGGGGCGGCGGCATCAGCCGCAAGATCACCTCCGCCACCGACCGCAAGCGCCTGAAATCGGCGGTCCAGTCCCTAGACGTGCCCAAGGGCATGGGGCTGATCATCCGCACGGCGGGGGCGGCGCGCACCAAGGTGGAGATCAAGCGCGACTACGAATACCTGCTGCGCCTTTGGGAGAACATCCGCGAGAAGACGCTGCAATCCATCGCCCCGGCGCTGATCTACGAGGAGGAGGACCTCGTCAAACGCGCCATCCGGGACATGTTCGACAAGGACATCGACAGCATCCAGGTGGAGGGCGAGGCCGGCTACAAGGAAGCCCGCGACTTCATGCGGATGATCATGCCCTCGCAGGCCAAGAAGGTCGTCCATTACCGCGAGCCGACGCCCCTGTTCGTCAGCCACCGCATCGAAGACCAGATCGCCCAGATCCATTCCCCGATCGTTCAGCTGAAATCCGGCGGCTATCTGGTGATCAACCAGACCGAAGCCCTGGTGGCCGTCGATGTGAACTCCGGCCGCGCCACCAAGGAGCGGAATATCGAGACCACGGCGCTGAAGACCAATCTGGAGGCTGCTCAGGAAACGGCGCGCCAGATGCGCCTTCGCGACCTCGCCGGCCTGATCGTCATCGACTTCATCGACATGGACGAGGGCAAGAACAACCGCGCCGTCGAGAAGGTGTTGAAAGACGCCTTAAAGGACGATCGCGCCCGCATCCAGATGGGCAAGATCTCCACCTTCGGTCTGATGGAGATCAGCCGCCAGCGCCGCCGCACGGGCGTCCTGGAAGGCTCGACCCATGTGTGCGAGCATTGCCAGGGCACCGGTCGGGTGCGCTCGGTGGAGTCCAGCGCCGTCGCGGCGCTCAGGGCCATCGAGATGGAGTCCGTCAAGGGCGGCGCCGGCGCGATCACCGTGCGCATGCCGACGGCGGTGGGGCTGTACATCCTCAACGAGAAGCGCAGCTATCTCGCCGGCCTCGACGCCAACTACGACCTGCACGTCTCGATCCTGATCGACGACAAGCTGGCCGCCGCCGAACTGGAGATCGAGCGCACCGAAAGCCGCGAGGGACCGCCGCGCGAACTGGTGCAGGTCGAGCCCGAGCCCGAGTGGATTCCCCCCGAAGACGAGGAAGACGACGAGATCGAGGCCGAGGAGGACGAGGCCGACGTCGAAGCCCGCAGCGACGATGGCGAAGGCCGCGGCCGCGGGGGTCGCCGTCGTCGCCGAGGCCGGGGCGCTCGCCGCGAGGACGGCTTCGAGCCTCATGAGGCGGATGCCGCCGCCGCGGACGCCGTCGCCGCAGATGATGCCGAAGAGGAAGACGGCGAGGACGAGGGCGAAGACGATCGTCACGCCGCCGACGAGGGCGCGCGCCGCCGCCGCCGCCGCAGAGGCCGTCGTGGCGGCCGGCGCTTGCGCGAAGACGGCGGCTCGGACGACGTCTACGCCTGGCGCTCGCCCCATCCCGAGCGCCGGCCCGAGGAGGGGCGCAGCCGGGGCGACGTTTACGCCTGGCGCGATCCCCATGCGGTCGGCGCTCAACAGGCGCCCAGCGACAGCCATTCCGAGGCGCGCGCGGACACCCGTCCGGGCGGTCGCGACGAGGAGGGTGAGCGGGGCGGCCGACGCGGCCGTAACCGTCGCCGGGGTCGCGGACGCGGCGAAGGCCGCTTCGAGGGCGGCGCGCCGGCCCAGAGCGAGGCCGCGTCGGGCGGCTACGACTGGACGGAAAACCAGGGCGAAACCCGAGAGACGGCAAACCAAGAGACGGCCCCTCCGGTCCTGAGCCCGGTCGCCGAGGCTGAGGTCGCCGGCAACGACAATCCCGCGCCCGAGATCGCAGAAGCGCCGGCGGCCAAGCCCCGCCGAGGCCGCGCTAAGGCGCCCGTCCCTGCCGCCGCCGAAGCGGTCGCCGCGATCGTCGAGCGGAGCGCGCCAATCGCGCCCCCAGAGCCGGATGCCTTGGCCGAGCCGGAGGCTTCGCCCGCGCCTCAGCCGTCCCTGGAGCCCATCGCCGCTAACGCTGTCGTGGCCGCCCACCCCGCGGCGCCGGTCGAGCCCGATCCGGCGGAAATCTCCACGCCGCCCGCGACCCCGCGTCGCGGATGGTGGCGCCGGCTGGTGTAAGCCGGTAAGGATCATGGTCGGGAGATGCGGCGGGCCTTCGATAGCCGTCTCATGGGCGAAGTGACGATGGAGCTGATCCTGACGCCCTCCCGACCGTTCCGCATCGGCCGCCGCCTCAAGCACGCCGCCCTCGCCGCGGCGGCGTTGTCGAGCGTGCTCGTTCCCACCGCCGGCCTTTACGCCCAGACCGTTTCCGCCGCCGGCGGCGTGCCGGGCCAGATTCGCGACACGGAGATCGAGGAGACCCTGCACAAGGAATGCGATCCGGTGTTTCTCGCCGCCGGCATCGACCCGCATCGGATGCAGCTCGACATCTATCAGGGCGAAATGAACGCGGTGACCTTCTCCGCGCGCGAAGAAGCGGTGGCCACCGACCTGATCCTGCGCACCGAGAACCCGAACCAGCTCATCGGCGTCATGGCGCACGAGACCGGCCACGCGGCGGGCGGGCACATCGAGCGGTCGGGGGAGATCGCGCGGGCGGGCATGGCGCCGTTCCTTCTGACCCTCGGCCTCGGCATCCTGGCGGCGGTGGCGGGCGCCCCCGGCGCCGGCGCGGCCCTGGCCTCGTCCTCGGAATATTTCGGCGAGCTCGGCGCCTTGCGCTACAACCGCGAAGTGGAGGCGCGCGCCGACCAGGCCGGCATCACCTATCTCAGCAAGGCGCACATCTCGGCGAGGGGTCTGGTCGATTTCCTCGACGCCTTCCGCTACGAGGAGGTGTTCGAAGAAGCGCGCCGCTTCCCCTATTTCCAGAGCCACCCGGTCAGCTCCGAACGGATCGAGCTGATGCGCCGCCGCGCCGAAGAGCAGCCCGACTACAACAAGGTCGACAGCCCCGAGGCGGTGGCCGAGTACGAGGTCATGAAGGCCAAGCTGTTCGGCTTTTTGAACCCGCCGCAGCAGACCTTCATCACCTATTCGGAGAAGGACCGCTCCTTCCCCGCCCGCTACGCCCGCGCCATCGCCTATTACAAGGCCACCGAGACCGATACGGCCTTGCGCCTGATCGGCGAGCTGATCGACGACTATCCGAACAACCCCTACCTCTGGGAGCTGAAGGGCCAGGTGCTGTTCGAATCCGGCGATGCGAAGGACGCGGAAGTCGCGCACCGCAAGTCGGTGGAGCTGAAACCCGGCGCGCCGCTGCTGGAGATCAACCTCGCCCAGGCGATCCTCGCCCAGGAGGACGGCAAGCGAGCGGGCGAAGCCATCGTCCTCTTGCGCCAGGCCCTCGGCAAGGAGCCGGACAACGCCATCGCCTGGAGCCAGATGGCCCAGGCCTATGACGCCAAAGGCGACGGCGGCGACGCGCGGCTGGCGGCGGCGGAGGCCCGCTACGCCATCGGCGACATGACCCAGGCGCGCATCTTCGCCCTGCGGGCGCGGGCGCTTCTGAAGCAGAACACCCCCGAATGGCGACGGGCGACGGACATCGTGCTCACCTCCAACCCGACGCGGGACGACCTTCGCGCCATGTCCGACCCCCGCGGCTCCGGCTGACGGCCTAATTGGTCGCCGCGACGCCCCATTGACCGCGCCGGCCGCTTGCTGGAGAGGACGGTCACGTTTTTCCGAGAGACCCGATGTTTCGCCACGCCGCCGCCGCCCTTCTCCTCACCGCCGCCCTCGCCCTGCCCACCGTCGGCTGCAGCCAACCCGGCGATCCCGCCTTCGGCGCCAAGGTGCGCGCTTATCTGATGGCGCATCCGGAGGTGATCGAGGAGGCGATGACCAAGCTCGAAGCGCAAAAGCAGGCCAAGGCCGACCAGGCCGCCAACCTCGGCATCCGGCAGCACAAGCAGGCGCTGGAGCATGACGGGCGCGACTTCGTGGCCAACCCGAACGGCAAGGTCACCGTGGTCGAGTTCTTCGACTACAAATGCCCCTACTGCAAAACCTCCGCCGACAGCGTGATCAAGCTGATCCACGACAATCCGGACGTGCGCTTCGTGTTCAAGGAGTTCCCGATCCTGTCGGACACGTCGAACCACGCGGCGATCTATCAACTCGAGACCAAGGCCCAGGGCCACTACCTGGAGAACTTCCAGAGTTTCATGCACCAGCCGGGCCTGACGGACGAGAACGTCACCGAGATCATGAAGGCCAACGGCTCGAACCTCGCCGCCGCCGATACGCCCGAGGCCCGCGCCGCGGTGGACGCCCACCTCACGGCCAACAAAGAGCTCGCCCACGACATCGGCGTCGAAGGCACGCCGGCCTTCGTGGTCAACGGCAAGCGCATCGACGGTTGGATACCCGAGGACGTGGAGGCCGGCATCGCCGCGGCCCGCAGGGGCGGCGGCGGCGCGGGTCAGCCTTAAGCCCTCACCACCAACGCTGAGGCTTCGCCCGGAACGCCGCCGCCTCCTCCACCGCCCCCGCGAGGGAGAACAACGTGCCCTCGTCCAGCGCCCGGCCGATCAGCTGCAAGCCGAGGGGGAGCCCCTCGCCGCTGACGCCCGCGGGCACGGAGATGCCGGGCAGACCGGCGAGGTTCACCGTCACCGTGAACACGTCGTTCAGGTACATGGCGATGGGATCGGCGTTGCGGTCCCCAAGGGCGAAGGCGGCGGAGGGCGCGGTGGGCGTCAGAAGCGCGTCCACCTCCTGGAACACCGCGTCGAAGTCGTCGGCGATCCGGCGACGCACCTTCTGCGCCTTCAGGTAATAGGCGTCGTAATAGCCGGCGGAGAGCACATAGGCGCCGATCAGGATGCGCCGCTTCACCTCTTCGCCAAAGCCTTCGGCGCGGGTGTTCTCATAGACGTTGGTGAGGGAGCCGCCCTCTTCGCGCAGGCCATAGCGCATGCCGTCGTAGCGGGCGAGGTTGGAGGAGGCTTCCGCCGGGGCGACGATGTAATAGGCCGGCAGGGCGTATTTGGTGTGCGGCAGGCTGACCCGCTTGATCTCGCAGCCTGCGGCCTTCAGCCATTCCACACCCTGGTCCCAGAGCTTGGCGATCTCTTCCGGCATGCCCTCGATGCGGTATTCGTCCGGCACGCCGATGCGCAGGCCCTTCACCGACTTGCCGACGAAGCTCGCGAAATCGGGGACCTCGACGTTCAGGCTGGTGGAGTCCTTCGGATCGTGCCCGCTCATGCTGCGAAGCAGGATCGCCGCGTCTTCCACCGTCTTGGCGATGGGACCGGCCTGATCGAGGGACGAGGCGAAGGCCACCACCCCCCAGCGCGAGCAGCGGCCATAGGTCGGCTTGATGCCCACCGTGCCGGTGAAGCTCGCGGGCTGGCGGATCGAACCGCCCGTGTCCGTGGCCGTGGCCCCGAGGCAAAGGTCCGCCGCCACCGCCGCCGCCGAGCCGCCGGAGGAGCCGCCCGGCGTCAGCGCCTGGTTCGAGCCTTTGCCCTTCCAGGGATTGGTCACCGGACCGAAAGCGGAGGTCTCGTTGGACGAGCCCATGGCGAACTCGTCCATGTTCAGCTTGCCCAGCATCACCGCCCCGTCGCGCCAGAGGTTCGCGGTGACGGTGGATTCGTAGGGCGGCTTGAACCCCTTCAGGATCTTGGAGGCGGCGGTGGACTCCACGCCTTCGGTGCAAAAGAGGTCCTTGATGCCGAGGGAAATGCCCTCCAGCGGCCCCGCCTCGCCCTTGGCGCGGCGGGCGTCGGAGGCTTTGGCCATCTCCATCGCCTTCTCCGGCGTCTCCAGCACGAAGGCGTTCAGGTGCGGGTTGGCGGCGGCGATGGCGTCGAGGTGCGCCCTGGCCAGCTCCTCGGCGGAGAAGGTCTTGCTGGAAAGGCCCTCGACGGCGCCCTTCAGCGTCAGGCCGGTCAGATCGGATGCGCTCATTCCACCACCTTCGGCACCACGAAGAAGCCCTTGTCGGCCTTGGGCGCATTGGCCAGCACCGCGTCGCGCTTGCCGCCGTCGGTGACCACATCCTCGCGCAGGGGCAGCTTGGCGGCCACCACGGAGGTCATGGGCTCCACGCCGTCCGTATCCACCTCGTCCAGCTGTTCGATCCAGGCGAGGATGCCGGAGAGCTCCTGCGAGAGCGCCTGCAGGCGCGCCTCCGGCACGGCGATACGGGCCAGCTTGGCGACCTTGCGGACGGTGTCGACGTCGATGGCCATGGCGGCTCCTCTGAACGAACGGGCGGGTTAGCCGGGAAGGCGCGTCCTTGGCAAGGGCGAGGGCGGACCTGAGGCGGCGGATGGACAATCGGCAGGAGGTTAGCTAAGCTGGGTTAGCTAAGGAAAGCGGCATGACCACCGTCACCATACACTACGCCAAGACCAACCTCTCCAAACTCCTGGCCCGCGCCGAGGCGGGCGAGGAGATCGTCATCGCCCGCGGCAAACAGCCGATCGTCAAGCTCGCGCCCGTGGCCGAGCCGGCGGCCAAGCCGCAGCGGGTTCCAGGCGCGTGGAAAGGCAAAGGTCATGTCGGACCTGAATTCTTCGAACCGCTGCCCGAAGAAGAATTGAGGTTGTGGGAGGGTCATGGGGAGTGACCATGCGTCTGCTCCTCGACACCCACGCCTTTCTTTGGTGGATGTTCGCAGATCCTCGCCTTCCAGAGATCGCTCGTCGCGCCATCGCCGTCGAGTCGGACGCGACCTTCGTCAGCGCTGCGACGGTGTGGGAGATCGCGACCAAACACCGGATCGGCAAACTGGATGTCGCCGCTGAACTGGTGTCGGATATGGAAGGCGCCATCGCCGGACAGAATTTCCTCGGCCTGCCGGTCTCCCTCGCCCACGCCCAACGCGCTGGCGCCCTGCCCGGCCCGCACGCCGATCCCTTCGACCGCATGTTGATCGCCCAGGCGATGACCGAGGATCTGACCCTGGTCTCCAACGAGCGGCCCTTCGACCTCTACGGCGTCAAGCGGCTGTGGTAGCAACGGGTCGCGTTACGTCGGCTCGCGTGTCATGTGACTCTTCGATCCCTCAGGCGTTGGGGGCGTGCCGCCGTGCTCGGCCGCATCAAGGGACGCTCCGCTCTTCGCCCTTGACCCGCCCTGCGCGCGACGGCGGTTCTGATGGGGTCGGGACGCAGGGCGTCCCGGTGGTTTGAGTATCGACGGCCTGCGGCGCGTCGAACACAGGGCTATAGCTTAGGAGGCTATGTAGGCCGTGGTTAGGAGACGCCGCCGCCTTTAAAGCTGATGCGTTAAGTTCAGCCCGGTGTTCGACCCTCCCGGAGGGTCGAACTTTTTGCGGGACGCCCGGCGTCCCGACCATTTCAGTCGGCCGTCGCGCGCAGGTCGGGTCAAGGGTTCAAGCGAAGCGCCCCTTGACGCGGCCGAGCACGGCGGCATCGCCCCAATTCAAACGCAGTTGCGGACGCCGCCTCTGCAGCACGAGCCGGTCATAGGTTAAGCGCGATGCGATCTGTTATGAGCGACGCCTGCACCTCTTTCACGAGCGCCCGCCCATGGCCGTCCAGACCCGCCCGATCCTGAACGACGTGAAGTCGGCCTAAGCGATGGCGGTGCTCGATCTCTTGGACTTGCCGGCGGCGCTGCCCGCCCATGCGCCCCTGATCGGTCTAGACCTCGGGGAGAAGACCATCGGCGTTGCGGTTTCCGACGTGACCCGATCCATCGCTTCGCCCCTGGCGCTCCTGCGCAAGAGCAAGTTCACCGAGGAGGCGGCCCAGCTTTTCGCCCTGATGACCGAGCGCGGCGCCGGGGGCGTCGTCATCGGCCTGCCGGTGAACATGGACGGGAGCGAGGGAACCCGTTGCCAATCCAACCGCGCCTTCGCCCGCAACCTTTTGCGCCTGAAGGACCTGCCCATCGCCTTCTGGGACGAGCGCTGGTCCTCCGTCGCCGTCAACCGCATGCTGATCGAGGAGGCGGACCTGACGCGCAAGAAGCGCGCCGAGGTCGTGGACCGCGCCGCCGCCGCCTACATCCTGCAAGGGGCGCTGGATCGATTGAGGGCGGGCTAGAGCCGCTGAACAGATCGCGCGCCCAAGACGTAGGCTGCCCTTCCCATAGTCATCCTCGAGGCGCGTAGCGAACCCGAGGACCCAGCCGCGTGTAGCTCGGAAACGGCTGGGTCTTCGGGTCTCCGCTTCGCGCCGCCCGAGAATGACTGATGCCCGAGAATGACTGATGGATGTGGACGCCATCGGGTAGCCCAACCGCTGCGGCCTGTGGCAAGCTGCGCCGCCACCAGGGACCATGCCATGCGCCGCCTCGCCCGTCTCGCCGCCCCCGCCCTCGCGCTCCTCAGCCTCGTGACCGCGCCGGCCATGCTGCGCGCCGAGCCCATTCCCGCCTCCGTCGTCGCCGACCCGCCGCGGGACAAGGCCCATCCGGCGGCCATGGACGCCCTGGCCCTGCCGACCCACGGAACCCGCATCAACGCGGTGATCTTGACCGCCGCCGGCGAGGGGCTGCATCCGACGGTGCTGCTGCTGCACGGCTTTCCCGGCAACGAGCAAAATCTCGATCTCGCCCAGGCCATCCGGCGCGAGGGCTGGAACGTTTTGACCCTGCACTATCGCGGCGCCTGGGGCAGCCCCGGCGCCTTCACCTTCGGCCATGTGCTGGAGGACGCCCAGGCGGCCCTCGACTGGCTGCGCGTCCCGGCCAATGACGCCAGATACCAGATCGACCGCAATAAGATCGTGGTGATCGGCCACAGCATGGGCGGCTGGGCGGCGGCCTATGCCGGCGCGCATGACCCTGGCGTGATCGGCGTCGGCCTGATCTCCGCCGCCGACATGGGCGGGCTGATCGGCGCCGTGCCCCGCCCCGCCGCCCTCAAGGACATCGACGACAACATGGGGACCAGCGCGGGCATGCACACCTTGAACGCCACCCCCGAGGATCTGGCGGACGAGGCGGCCCGCAACGCCAAGACCTACGCCCTCGGCGCCGACGCGCCGGGCCTGGCCAAGCATCCGCTTTTGATCGTCACCTCCGACGACGGCTTGAAGGCCAGCAACGACGCCCTGGCCGTCGCTATCGGCGACGGCGGCGCGCCCATCACCCAGGTCCACCTCGCCACCGACCACAGCTATTCCGACCAGCGCATCGCCCTCGAAGCGAGCGTGATCCGCTGGCTGGAGAACCTGCCCGGCGCGCCGGCGGGGCTTTGATGGACGAAACGGCGTGCTTAACCCGCAAGCTGGGCCTTAGACCCGATCACCCTATGGTCGCTCGAGCACCCGATTTGGCTTGCACCCCTAAGGGGTGAGCTAGGATAGTTCGATCGAGATTAGAATCTGGAATGGTCCCATGCGCTTACCGCCAGCCTTCGCCAAGCTATCGCGCCTCGTCTTTGAAAAAGCTCATACAGGTGTCGCACTCACCGGCTTGATCGTGGCGATGTCGGGTCCCGCCCTTAGGGTCGCCGCCAGCAGCCTCTCCAATGAAAACCTGATCTCACCCCTGCCCTCGGGCTTCAAGGTCGGCGCGCAATCCAACAATGGAACGCTGTCGGCGTTTGAATTCGTTCCGAACGGCGAGACGGTAAACTCCTGGTCGCAGATGGTGACCGTCCAGATCTTTCACAATTTGAGGGATCAGAATGCTGACGGTCTGCCAGAATCCATGAAGCCCAAATGGCTGGCCGCCTGCCCCGGCTCGAAAGTCGGAAAAATCAAGGATGGAACAGAAAACGGCTATCCATTTTCGCTCTGGCTTTTTACCTGCCCCTCAAATCCCAGCACTGGTCGGCCCGAAAATATGTTTCAGAAGATTATTTCCGGTTCTGACAGCCTATACTCCGTACAATATGCTTACAGGAGAGAGATGAATAAGGATATTATACCCCCAACAATGCAGTATATGCAAAAGGTTATCGCTTGCGACACTCGCCTTCCTGAAAAACCTTGTCCAGCGGGGATGTAGATCTTATCAGAGCCCATTTTGCAATCAGCGGACTATGAAGCCAGAGCAGCCGCTTTACCCCCCGCCCCAACCGCCTTATAGCCTCCCCTTCGATGCCTGAACCCGCCGACATCGAAGAGTTGATCGCCGCGCGCGCGTTCCGGTTTCCCTCTCGCCATTTCCTCAGCGCCGCCAGCCTCAGCCGGCCGGACGCCGAAGCCTTGCTCAGCCTCGCGGACGCCTTCGTCGGGCTGAACCGGCGTCATGACAAGAAGACCACGGCTCTGCGCGGCCGCACCCTGGTCAATCTGTTCTTCGAAAGCTCCACCCGCACGCAAAGCTCCTTCGAGCTCGCCGCCAAGCGCCTCGGCGCCGATACGGTGAACATGAGCCCGCGCACCTCCTCCATGACCAAGGGGGAGACGCTGATCGACACCGCCGTCACCCTGAACGCCATGAAGCCGGACATCCTGGTGGTGCGCCACGCCGCCTCCGGCGCCGCCGATCTTCTGGCGCAGAAGGTGAGCTGCAGCGTGGTCAACGCCGGCGACGGCGGGCATGAGCATCCCACCCAGGCGCTGCTGGACGCTTTGACCCTGAAGCGGGCGCTGGGCGACATCGCCGGGCTGACCGTGGCCATCTGCGGCGATGTGCTGCACAGCCGCGTGGCCCGCTCCAACGTCGCTCTGCTGCAGCTTCTGGGCGCCTCGGTCAGGCTGGTGGGGCCGCCGACTCTGATGCCCTCGGGGGCGGATCAGTGGGGCGCGGTCGTGATCCACGACATGCGCGCCGGGCTGAAGGGCGCGGACGTGGTGATGATGCTGCGCCTGCAACTGGAACGCATGGACGGCGCCTTCGTCCCCTCCACCCGGGAATACTTCCGCTTCTGGGGCCTGGATCACGAGAAGCTGGCCCTGGCCAGCCCCAAGGTGAAGGTGATGCACCCCGGCCCCATGAACCGGGGGGTGGAGATCGATTCCGACGTGGCCGACGACCCGGCGGTCAGCCTGATCCAGGACCAGGTGGAGATGGGCGTCGCCGCGCGCATGGCGGTGCTGTCGTCCCTGGCCGCGAGGCTCGACCATGTCCGCTAAGACCGGCGCCGAGGCCCGCCCCTTCGCCATCGTCGGCGCGCGGCTGGTCGATCCGGCCAGCGGCTACGACGGCCCCGGCGCGGTGATCGTCGCCGAAGGGGTGATCGCCGAAGCGGTCCACGCGCCGAGCATCGCGCACCTTTCCGCCGATATCGCGGTGATCGACGCCGAGGGCGCGCTGCTGATCCCCGGCCTGATCGACTTGCGCGTCAAGACCGGCGAGCCGGGCTCGGAGCCCAAGGAGACCTTGAAGTCCGCCAGCCGCGCCGCCGCCCGGGGCGGGGTCACCTCCATGGTGCTGCAGCCCGACACCGATCCGGCCATCGACGATCCGGCCATGGTGGACTTCATCCTTCGCCGCGCCCGCGACATCGAGGGGGTCCACGTCTATCCCGCCGGCGCCGCCACTCGCCGCTGCGAGGGCGAGCGCATGGCCGAGATCGGGCTGATGCGCGAGGCGGGCGCGGTCTATTTCACCGACGCCGACCGGCCGATCGTCGATTCCAAAGTGTTCCGCCGGGTGCTCTCCTACGCCAAGGCCTTCGGGGCCATGGTGGCGCACCGGCCCGCCGACCCCTGGCTCAGCGCCGGCGCCTGCGCCACCGAGGGGGAACTGGCGGGGCGCCTCGGCCTGTCCGCCGCCCCCGCCGTGGCCGAGCGCATCATGCTGGAGCGCGACCTGGCGCTCGCCGAACTCACCGGCGCGCGCCTCCTGGCCGACCAGATCACCACCGCGGACGCCCTGGAAAGCCTGAAGCGGGCCAAGGACAAGGGCGTGCAGGTGGTGGCCAGCGCCTCCATCAACCACCTTTCCTTCAACGAGGTGGACATCGGCGATTATCGCACCTTCTATCGCCTGGACCCGCCGCTGCGCACCGAAGACGACCGCCAGGCGCTGATCGAGGCCCTGGCCTCCGGCCTGATCGACATCGTCGTCTCCGCCCACGCCCCGGCGCCGGCGGAGGACAAGCGCCTGCCCTTCTCCGAGGCCGCGCCAGGCGCGGTGGGGCTGGAGACCCTGCTCCCCGCCCTCCTGGCCCTGCACCAGGACGGCCGCGCGCCCCTGATCGACCTGATCCGCGCGGTGACCCTGAAACCGGCGGAGATCCTCGGCCTCGACGCCGGCCGCATCCGCAAGGGCGCGCCCGCCGACCTCGTTCTGGTGGACGCCGCCGCCCCGGTGCGTATCGACGCCGACCGGCTGACCTCCAAATCGAAGAACTCGCCCTTCGACGGGCGCACCCTGACGGGACGCCTCCTCACCACCTGGGTGGACGGGCGGGTTATCGATGGCGCTTAGGGCGCTCGCCCTTGAGCGGCGCCGGCGACCCTTGCCACGGCTGGGCTAACCCGCGAGATTGCGCCCCATGAGCGTCGACATCACGCCCCTGGCGATCCTGGCCGCCCTGATCGGCGGCTATCTTTTGGGCTCGATCCCCTTCGGCGTCATCGTCACGCGTCTTGGCGGGGCGGGCGACGTGCGCAGCATCGGCTCGGGCAACATCGGCGCCACCAACGTCTTGCGCACGGGCCGCAAGGACCTGGCGCTCCTGACCCTCCTCGGCGACGGCGGCAAGGGCGCGGTGGCGGTCTTGCTGGCGTCGTGGCTGTTCGGCGCGGACGCGGCGGCGCTGGCGGGGGGC
>Ga0116226_10002903_pt1 | contig 15064 bp, 17 predicted proteins | sample S1TSphfallax_FD_89692 | JGI IMG/M metagenome (GOLD analysis project Ga0116226, IMG submission 89692) | Host-associated microbial communities from peat moss isolated from Minnesota, USA - S1T2_Fa - Sphagnum fallax MG | ecosystem: Host-associated > Plants > Peat moss > Unclassified | place: USA...
GATAGCCGCGTCGCTGGGCCTCGAGCGCCATCACGAAAGTGCTGTCGGCCTCGATATTGATATGCTCGATCGGGTCCATCTGGACCGCGACGGTCAGGGGCTTTTTCTGGGTCATTGCGAATTACGCCTCGGATCGTCCTTGAGGACGACGTGATTGATGATTTTCTTCACGTCCGCGATGTCGCGCGCGGCCGCGATGACGCGATCCAGCTCGGTCTGGTCCTGGGCGATGCCGAACAGATAGACCACGCCGTTCTCGACTTCGACGGTATAGTTCACATTCCTCACCGCGCCATCGAACATCAGCTGGGTGCGCAGCTTGTTGGCGATCCAGGCGTCATCGACGCCGGATTTGAAACCGCCCTGGCTGGTCACCTGGATCTCGTCGATCACCTGGCGCACGCCGGCGGTCTGCCAGGCGATCTTGACCGCGTCGTCATGGGTCTCGGGCTTGTCGACCGAGCCGGTCAGCATGACCCGGCCCTCGCTGACATCGATGGTGATGTCGCGATAGAGGCCGAAATTCTTGTCGACGTAAGAAGCCGAGATGTCGGTCTTGATCTTGGCGTCATCGACCGCCGCCTCGAAGCCGCGCTCTTGCGCCGCACCCATGCCGACCGCGCCACCGGCGCCGACCACGGCGACCGCGCAGGAGGACAGAGCAAAGGCGCTCATCAGCGCCAGCGCTGGCACAAGCTTGGATGTCACGGACGGATTTCCTCTATACCAGGACTGAATCGGCGCGAGTTTAGGCACTAAAGATCGTCCCGCCAAGCATCGATGACATGGCGGGGCCAGTGCCCCGGCGCCGCCAGGACAGCATCGAAACGGGGCGAAAGATGGGCCAGGCGCGGCCGCGCCGCCAGATAGGCTTGGGCGCCGCGCAGCAAGCGCTCGCGCTGGCGCGGCGAGATCGCCAGCGCTGCCTGATCCAGCTCGGATCGGGCCTTGACCTCGACGAAGGCGATGATAGAACCGCGTTTGGCGACGATATCGATCTCACCCCGTCCGCCGCCGGCGGCTTTGAAGCGGCGCTCGAGGATGGCATAGCCCTTCAGGCGCAACATCAGCGTTGCGACAAATTCGGCACGGCGGCCGAAGGCCAGGGCGGCCAATTTACTTCGTCTAATCATGCGGCTAAGTTGGGCGCGCTCGGGTTCAGTTTCAATCGCCTCTTATCCGGAGTCCGCCTTGCGCCCCCTGGTTCGCCTCGCCTCCCTCGCGCTGTTCGTGCTGGTCTCGGCCTGCGCCCAGAAGGCCGCGCCGCCGCCCAGCCCGCCCCCGCCGCTGGCGCAAGCCAAGCCCGCGCCGGTGCCCAGCAAGCCGGCCCCGCCCGTCCCTGTCCGGCCCGCCCCCCCGGCCGCTCCGGTGACGCCGCAGGTGGCGCCTGCCGGCGGCACTCTGGTCGGTATCGTGCTGCCTTTGTCCGGGCCCTCGGCCAACATCGGCAACGCGATGCTGAACGCGGCGCAAATGGCCCTGTTCGAGCTGGCCAGCCCCGATCTGACGCTGCTGCCCTTCGACAGCACCGGCACCGCCGAGGGTGCGGCCGACGCGGTGCGCCAGGCGATCGGCCAGCATGTCGACATCATCGTCGGCCCGCTGTTCGCCGCCGAGGCGCGCGCCGCCACGCCGATCGCCGAGGCCGCCCGCGTGCCGCTGCTCTCGCTGTCGGCCGATCAGTCGGTGGCCGGTCACGGCACTTATGTCATGGGCTTCCTGCCCGGCCTGCAGGCGGTGCGCATCAGCCAATATGCCGCCAGCCAGGGCAAGATGCGCCAGGCGATCCTGGCGCCCGCCAATGATTATGGCCGCCGCGTCGTCGCCGCCGTCACGGAGGGCATGGCGGGATCGGGCGTGATCCTCGGTCCGGTCGAGTATTACGATCCAGCCGGGCTGGATTTCGCAGCGCCCCTCAAACGTCTGCTGGCCAATCGGAACGGCGACGATGCGGGCTTCGATGCGCTGCTGTTGCCCGATGACGGCCAGCGCTTGGGCCGGGTCGGCGAGCTGTGGGCCAGCCAGGGCTTGCCGCCCGGCGCGGTGACGCTGCTCGGCACCATGTTGTGGGATGATGCCCATCCCGGCGACATGCCGGCTTTGTCGGGTGGCTGGTACGCCATGCCGCCCGCCGCGGGCTTTGCCGATTTTGCCAAGCGCTACGCCAAGGATTTCGGCAGCCAGCCGCTGCGCCTGGCCTCGCTGGCCTATGACGCGACCGCCATCGCCGCGGTCCTGGGCAAGCGCTCGGCGCATGATTTCAGCCCGGGAATCCTGACCAACCCGCAGGGCTTCGCCGGGGTTGACGGGTTGTTCCGACTCAATCTGGACGGCACCAACACGCGGTCCTACGCCATCAAGGAAGTGGTACCCAACGGCCAGGCCAAGGAAATCGTGCCGGCCGCCAAGTCGTTCGAGGGCTGATCAGGGCAGCAGCCGTTCGATCACGCTGTTGAGCAGCAGCCGGCCTTTCGGCGTGGCGCGCAAAAACGCGTCGCTCTTTTCCAGGAATCCCTCGCCGATCATCTCCGCGAGGCCGTCCTGATCGAGTGCCCCCGCCAGGTCGGGGAACTTGGCCAGCGACAGGCCTTCGGTCAGGCGCAGCCCCATCATCACCAGTTCGACGACGCGATCCTGATCGGACAGCACAGCGGAATCCGCCGTCCCCTCGCCCCGCTCCGTCACCATGCCGCGCCAGATCTCGGGCGCGCGGTGGCGGCGATGGGTGGTGGTGCGGCCTGCCTGATCGGTCAGGCGGCCATGGGCGCCAGGACCGATGCCGAGGAAATCGTCGCCCTGCCAATAAAGCAGATTATGGCGGCATTCGGCGCCGGGCCGGGCATGGTTGGAGATCTCGTAGGCCGGCAGGCCGGCGGCCTCGGTGATCTCCTGGGTCAGATCGAACAAGGCGGCGGCGTGATCGTCGTCGGGCATGATGAAATCGCCGCGCGCCGCCATCGGATGGAAGGCGGTGCCGGGCTCGATGGTCAGCTGATAGAGCGACAGATGGTCGGCGGCCATCGCGATGGCGCGCTCCAGTTCGGCGCGCCAGGAGTCGAGACTCTGGCCGGGCCGGGCATAGATCAAATCGAACGAGATGCGGGGGAAGGTGGCGCGGGCCAGCTCGACGGCCTTGATCGCCTGGGCGCTGTCATGGACGCGGCCGAGGAATTTCAGCTGAGTATCATCCAGCGCCTGCAGCCCCATCGACAGGCGATTGACGCCGGCGCTGCGTATTTCCCTGAAGCGTTCGGCATCGACCGTGCCGGGATTGGCTTCCAGGGTGATCTCGATATCGTCGGCCAGGCTCCAGCGCTGCCCGATCCGCTCGATCAGGGCGGCGGTGGTGGCGGGATCCATCAAAGACGGGGTGCCGCCGCCGAAAAAGACGCTGGTGACGGTGCGACCTTCGGTGCGCTCGGCCCCCTCATCCAGCTCGCGCAGCAGGGCTTCGCGCCACGCCGCCTGGTCGATGCGTTCGGCGACATGGGAATTGAAGTCGCAATAGGGGCATTTCGACAGGCAGAACGGCCAATGGATATAAAGGCCGAAGCGGGCGCCGCTCATGGCTCGAAACAGCGCGCCACCAGCTGCCGGAAGGCGTCGGCGCGATGGCTGATCTCGTGCTTCGTGGCCGGATCCATCTCGCCGAAGGTGATGTCATAGCCTGCCGGGCGGAACATCGGATCATAGCCGAAACCCTGCAAGCCGCGCGGCGGCCAGACCAGTTCGCCGGAGATCGTCCCCTCGACCGTCTCGGCATGGCCATCGGGCCAAGCCAGCGCCAGGGCGCAGATGAATGTGCCCGAACGGTCGGTCTTGCCGGCCAGGCCATCCTCGACCTTGCGCATGGCGTGCGCGAAATCCTTGGTCGGACCTGCCCAACGCGCCGAATAGATGCCCGGATCGCCGCCCAGCGCCGTCACCGCCAGGCCGGAATCGTCGGCCAGGGCGGGTATACCGGCCGCCGAAGCCGCGGCATGGGCCTTCAAGAGGGCATTGCCGATGAAGGTCTTCTCGGTTTCTTCGGGCTCGGGCAAACCGAGCGCGCCGGCCGAAACGACATCGGCGCCAAAAGGGTCGAGCAAGGCGCGGATTTCGCGCACCTTGCCTTCATTGTGACTGGCAATGACCAGACGGCCACCATTCCAGCGCCGCGACATCATCCGCCGATCGCCTCTTTCTGCAGAACCAGCAGCTGCGATACGCCATGGCGGGCCAGACCCAGCAATTCGGCGAACTGGCTGTCGGTGAAGGGATCCTCCTCCGCGGTGGCCTGGATTTCGACGATGCCGCCATCGGCGGTCAGGATGAAATTGGCGTCGGCCTGGCAGGTGCTGTCCTCGGCATAATCGAGATCGAGCACCGCATGGCCGTGATAGAGGCCGCAGGAAATGGCGGCGACCTGGCCGGTCAACGGGTTCTTGGCCAGCACCCCGTCCTTGACCAGCTTGGCCAGGGCCAGATGCAGGGCGACATAGGAACCGGTGATGGCGGCGGTGCGGGTGCCGCCATCGGCCTGCAGCACGTCGCAATCGACCTTGATCTGGCGCTCGCCCATCGCGGTGAGGTCGGTGACGGCGCGCAAGGAGCGTCCGATCAGGCGCTGGATCTCTTGCGTGCGGCCCGACTGCTTGCCCTTGGCGGCCTCGCGGTCGGTGCGCGTATGGGTCGAGCGCGGCAGCATGCCATATTCCGCCGTCACCCAGCCCTTGCCGGAATTCCTCAGGAAGGGCGGCACCTTCTCGTCGATCGAGGCGGTGCACAGCACATGGGTGTCGCCGAAACGCACCAGGCAGGAGCCTTCGGCATATTTGGCGGCGTAGGGTTCGAGACGGACTTCGCGAAGCGCATTGGCGGCGCGGCCGGACGGACGGGCGATCTGGGACAAAGCGATTTTTCCTGACATGAAGGTGACGGAAAGTAGTCCGACGCACCTCTTTCTGTCCACCAAGTTGACCAGAGCCTGCCCGCTCACTAGATTTTAGCTCCGTTGAGAGAGGGTACGCCTTGAGCCGCAGTCGAAACGTCATTGAGTTGAGCGAACGCTCGCGGGAGATTTTCCGCGAGATCGTCGACGCCTATGTCGAAACCGGCGAGCCGGTCGGCTCGCGCACCCTGTCGCGCCGGCTGTCCACCGCGCTGTCGCCCGCCACCGTGCGCAATGTGATGTCCGACCTCGAAGAGGCCGGGCTGCTGTTCGCGCCGCACACCTCGGCCGGCCGCGTGCCGACCGAGGAGGGCATGCGCATGTTCGTCGATGGCCTGCTCGAGCTTGGCACGCTGGGCGAGGTCGAGCGCGGCCGCATCGACGAGCAGGTCTCGGCGAGCGGCAAGAGCGTGGAGACCTTGCTGGGCGAGGCGCTGTCCACCCTGGCCGGCCTGTCGCGCTGCGCCGGGCTGGTGCTGGCGCCCAAGACGCAGATGGCGCTCAAACAGATCGAATTCGTCCCCTTGGGCCCCGGCCGTGCCTTGGTTGTGCTGATCACCGACGATGGGCTGGTCGAGAACCGGTTGCTGGAGTTGCCGCCCGAAGTGCCGCCCTCAGCGCTGGTCGAGGCCGGTAATTTTCTCAATGCCCGCCTGGTCGGACGCACGCTGGAAGATGCCCGCGCCGCGGTGATGATTGAAATCGAGAGCAAGCGGACCCAGCTCGACGAGCTGACCCAGAAGGTCGTGTCGGCCGGGCTGGCCACCTGGGCCGGCGGCAAGGGTGGGCAATTGATCGTGCGCGGCCAGTCGCATCTGCTCGAAGACGTCACGGTTTTGACCGACCTCGATCGCATCCGCGCTTTGTTCGAGGCGCTGGAAACGCGCGAACAGCTGCTGAAGCTGCTCGATCTCACCAATCACGCCGAGGGCGTGCAGATTTTCATCGGTGCGCAAAGCGAACTTTTCTCGGTTTCGGGCTGTTCGATGATCGTAGCACCCTATACAAACAGCGCCGACCGTATCGTCGGCGCCATCGGGGTCATCGGCCCCACCCGTATGAACTATGCCCGCATCATCCCGATGGTGGATTACACCGCCAAGGTGATCGGGCGCCTGATCGGATAAAAGGACTATCATGACTGACGCCAAGGACTTTCCCGACGACACCGCCGCCGCTGATCAGATGGCCGATGACAGCGCCGCCGCCGAGCCGACCCCGCGCGAGGCCGAGCTGGAGCTCGAACTGGCCGGCGTTACCGAAAAGCTGCTGCGCGCCATGGCCGAGACCGAGAATGTGCGCCGCCGCCTCGAGCAGGCCGCCGAGGATCGCGGCAAATACGCCGTCTCGGGCTTCGCCAAGGATATGTTGCCGGTCGCCGATAATCTGCGCCGCGCGCTCGAAAGCATCCCGGCCGACGCCAAGGAGAGCGATCCTTTGGCCGCCAAGCTGATCGAGGGCGTCGAGCTGACGGAGCGCGCGCTGCTCTCTGCGCTGGAGCGTCACGGCGTCAAGAAGGTGGAGAGCCTGGGCACACTGCTGAATCCGCATCTGCATCAGGCCATGATGGAGGTCGACGACCCCAGCCACACCGCCGGCACCATCATCCTGGAAATGCAGGCGGGCTATACCCTGAACGGCCGTCTGATCCGCGAAGCGATGGTCGGCGTCGCCAAGGGCGGCCCCAAGCCCGGCCAGGGCGAGTCCGGGGTCGATACCCAGGCGTGATGGCGTGCCGTCACCCCCGCCTTGCGGGGGTGACTTCTATGCCGCCGTCAGCGGATAGGCCGCTTCCTCGCGGTAAATCGGATCGCCCGATCCCAGCGTCGAGGAAAATAAGGTGAACGCCTCGATCGTCACCGTGTCCTTGAACAGATTGTGCCCGGCCACGAAGGCCTGCAGGCGCGGCTGAGGCACGTCTTTCAGGCGGGCCAGGGTGATGTGCGGGCGAAAGCGCTTCTCTTCGGGGGCCAGACCCGCGCGGACCGCGGCCCGCTCGATGGCGGCCTGCAGATCGACCAGGGGCGGTGTCGATGCGACGCCGACCCACACCGCCTCGGGACCGCGCCGCTGCGCGAAGATGCCGCACCCCGCGACCTGCAGATCGAACGGCGCCCGCGCGATGCTCGACAGGGACTCGTCGAGCATGGCCGCTTCGCGCTCATCCACCTCGCCGATGAACCGCAGCGTCAGATGCAGATTTTCCGGCCCCACCCAGCGCGCGCCGGGCAGGCCGATCATCAGGGGCGCCAACCGATCCTTGAGCGATTGCGGCAGGGTAAGCCCGACAAACAGACGCATCATGACAGGATCAGCGCCAGCACGCCGGTATAGCCATACAGGCGGTCATGACAGAATTCGCCCTGGCTGATCACCCCGATCAACGGAAATTGTCCCAGCGACTGAAAAATCATATCGATCTCGGCTTCGTCCGTTCCGAACAGGGGCGCGCCGCGATCGACGCAGCAAATATAGATCCCGCCCAGGATCGAGCGACCCTGAATGCGGCCGGCGATGTCGGCCAGCATGCGGCGCATATCCTGGCGGGCCGCCTCACCGTCACGCTGCACGAACACCACATGATCGCCCACCTCCAGATGACACCCCACCGCCAGCCAGCCATGTTCCGGGTCGATACCGAGCAGGGTGCGGACCTGGTAGTCGGCGCGATCGGTGCCCGAGATCGGCAAGGCGAGATGTATTACACCCGCGGCCTTGCGCAAATCCTGCGCGATTTCGGCGCCCGCCGCTTCTTTCAGCGCGGTGAGTGCCGGTTTGCCGTCGAGCTGCATCAGGATCTCGTCGGTCACTTCGGAGACGCGGAAGAGGCCCGGCAGCTTGCGGCATCCCTGGGTCAGGCCGGTCGCCAGGGTCAAGGGCGCGCCCAGCAGCGCGCCGGACAATCCGCCCGGCTGGCCCGGCGCCATGCCGCCGATCAGGAAGGAACGGGTGGTCTTGGCCAGATCGGCGATCATCGCCGGCAAGTCGGCGTCGAAGGCGTCGCCCTGCATCAGCCCGACCGGCATGTCCTGACCGGCCAGCCAGGCGCGGTTGCGCTCGAGGAACAGATCGCGCCGTTCCTTCCAGCTGTCGATCACGCGAAAAGAGTGCGCCGGGAAGCGCGCCACCATCAGGGCCAGCGCCGGGCGGTCGCGCACCGTACCGACGGGCCCGGCCAGCCCGGCGCCCACCATGATCGACCAGTGTTTGACCGGCGTGGTTTCGCGCAGGAAGGTCATGATCGAGGGCAGGTGCTCGGACAGCGGCACGGTCACGCAGGCGATGCCGAAATTGACGTCATCGGGCAGCGGGCCCAAGGCGGTCAGCGCCGATTTGACGATCAGGCCCCAATGGTCGCCGCTTGCCTGCGCGGTGCGCAAAAAAAGAGGGCTCATGGTGCTCCCAGCCAGGCGGTGATCGCCGGCAGCATATTTTTCACCATCACCCCGACACCCTGCCCGGTCGGATGCATGCCGTCCGACAGCTGCAGGTCGGGATGGGCGGCGACGCCATCGAGAAAGAAGGGATAAAGCGGCACCTGGTACTTCTTGGCCAGGGCCGGATAGAGCCCGTTGAAGCGCTTGCCGTAATCGGCGCCGAGATTGGGCGGGGCCAGCATGCCGGCCAGCAGCACCTTGACCTGCTTTCCCTTGAGATTGGCCAGAATGGCGTCGAGATTGGCCTCGGTCTGTTCAGGGGCGATGCCGCGCAGCGCGTCATTGGCGCCCAGCTCGACAATCACATGATCGGCCTTCGCTCCCCCCAATACCCAATCCAGCCGCGCCTTGCCGCCGCTGCTGGTATCGCCCGAGACGCCGCCCTGGATCACCGTGACGTCATAGCCCTTGGCCTTCAACGCCGCCTCCAGCTGGTCGGCGAACGATTGGCCGGGCGGCAGATTATAGCCGGCAGTCAGGCTGTCGCCGAACGCCAGAATCCGGATCGGCGCGGCATGAGCTGCCGGCGCGGTCAGGTTGACAATCAGCGCCAGCAGGCCATATGCCCAAAGAGTCCGCCACCGCATGCTGAAGGCCTTCATGACCGCATCTCTCGTCGACCCTTCAGTCTTGCTGGAGAAAGTTTCCCTCACACTGGCCGGCCCGGCCGGCCAGGTCAATATCCTGGCCGACATCGACCTCAGTCTGCGGGCGGGAGAAACCCTCGGCGTGGTCGGGCCGTCGGGATCCGGCAAATCGAGCCTCCTGATGGTGATGGCCGGGCTGGAGCGCGCCAGTTCCGGGCGGGTCAAGGTGGCGGGCACCGATTTCGCCGGCCTGTCCGAGGATCGTCTGGCCCGCTTCCGCCGCGAGCATATGGGGATCGTGTTCCAGGCTTTCCACCTGATGGGCACCCTGACCGCGCTGGAAAATGTCGCCATCCCGCTCGAACTGGCCGGCCGTGAGGACCCGCTGGGCCAGGCTGCGCGCCAGCTGGAACGGGTCGGACTTGGCCATCGGCTCGGCCATTATCCCGGCACATTGTCGGGCGGCGAGCAGCAGCGCGTGGCGCTGGCCCGCGCGTTTGCCATGCGTCCCAAAATCCTGCTGGCCGATGAGCCGACCGGCAATCTCGACCAGGCGACGGGGAAGAAAATCATCGATCTGCTGTTCGAACTGCATCGCGAGGAAAAGAATTCCCTGGTGCTGATCACCCATGATTCCTCGCTGGCCGAGCGCTGCGACCGGGTGGTGCGCATTGAGGATGGCCACATTCACGCCGACGAACCGGTGCCGGCGTGATTTCCTGGAAGCTGGCCTGGCGCGGCCTGCGCGGCGGGCGCTCAGGCTGGTTCACCATCGTCGCCTGCCTGATGCTGGGCGTGGGTGCGATCACCGCCTCGCTGTCGCTCGATGACAGTCTGCGCCGGGCCTTGTCCGACGATGCCCGGGCGCTGTTGGGCGGCGATGCCGAGCTGCGCCTGACCTATCGGGCCCCCTCCGCCGACGAAACCGCGTTCCTGCACGGCTTTGGCGATTTGTCGCAATCGGCGGAAATGCGGGTCATGGCCCGCAACAGCGGGGATGGCCGCCAGACCCTGGCCGAACTCAAGACCATCGACCAGGCCTATCCGCTGTTCGGCAAGGTCGATCTGGCGCCCGCCCAGTCGCTCGCCCAGGCCACCGCCAAACAAGGCGAGTCCTGGGGCGCCGCGGCCGAGCAGGATCTGCTCGACCGGCTCGGCCTGAAGCTCGGCGATCACCTCAGCGTGGGATCGGCCGATTTCGTGCTGCGCGCGGTGATCATGCGCGAACCCGACCGCGCCGGCGCCAATTTCTCGCTCGGGCCACGCCTGCTGGTCGCCGATGGCGCGCTGGAGCCGACCGGCCTGATCCAACCTGGCAGCCTGATCCATCACCTGGTGCTGATGAAGCTGGCGCCGGGCCGGACCCTTGCGGCTTTCCGCCAGGCGCTCGACGCCACCTATCAGCCCGCGCCCTGGCTGTTCCGCGATGCCTCCGAGGCGACGCCGTCTCTCAAACGGCTGCTCGACCGGACCACCCTGTTCCTCACCCTGGTCGGGCTGACCAGCCTGCTGGTCGGCGGCATCGGCATCGCCGACGGCACCACCGCCTTCGTCGAGCGCCGTCTGCCCGACATTGCCAAGCTGAAATGTCTGGGCGCTTCGACTAGCGTGATCCTGGCCAGCCTCGTCATCCAGTTCGCGCTGCTGGCCGCGCTCGGGCTGGCGCTCGGGCTGGTCATCGGCTCGGGCGCCCCCTGGCTGGTGATGGCGACGCTGGGCGACCGGCTGCCGGTCGAGGCGCATCTCGGCGTGTCCTTCCTGCCGCTGGCCAAGGCGGCGTCATTCGGCATCCTGGCCTGCATCACCTTCGCCACCCGGCCGCTGGCCCGCGCTGCCGCGGTGCCGGGCGCCCAGCTGCTGCGCGACCGGGTGGCGCCTGCCGCCGTTCGGTTCGGGCCGGGGCCGCGCCTTCTGGTGGCGCTGGCCGCCCTGGCGCTGGCCGGCTTCACCATCCTGATCAGCGCCGACCGCAAGCTGGCGGTGTGGTTCGTGATCGGCGGCGCCATCGCCTTCGGCCTGTTCGCCCTGGGTGGACGGCTGGTGGTGACAGTGGCCCGCCTGGCCTCCAAGCGTCCGCTCGCCGGCCATCTGTCCCTGCGCCTGGCTCTCTCCAGCCTGCACCGGCCGGGTGCCTTGACCGAAGGCGTGGTCCTTTCGCTCGGCCTCGGCCTGTCGCTGCTGGTCGGGCTGACCCTGGTCGAAGTCGCGCTGTCGCGTCAGATCGACGAACAGATACCGGCGAAAGCGCCGGCCTTTTTCTTTCTCGATATCCAGCCCGACCAGGCCGATTTGTTCGACCGGACGGCGCGGCAGGCCGGCGCCACCGACATCGTGCGCGCCGTGATGATCCGCGGCCGTATTACGCGCATCAAGGACATCCCGGTCGGTCAGGCACAAATCGGCCAGGATGCCGCCTGGGCCGTCAAGGGCGATCGCGGCCTGACGGTGGCGGACAGTCCGCCGGCCGACGCCAATATCGTTGCCGGCGATTGGTGGCCCAAGGATTATGACGGGCCGCCGCTGGTTTCGCTCGATTCCAATATCGCCAAGGGATTCGGCGTCGGCATCGGCGATAGCATCACCATCGACGTGCTGGGCCGCGAGATCCCGCTGAAGATCGCCTCGCTGCGGCGGATCGATTGGGCCAGCCTCGGCATGAACTTCACCTTCGTGCTGTCGCCCAATGCCCTGGCCGGTGCGCCGACCAGCGAGATCGCTACCGTGCATGTGCCGCCCGACAAGGAAGCGGCGGTCGAGCGCGCGGTCAGCGATGCCCTGCCGACCATCTCGGTGATCCGCATTTCAGACGCTCTGGCCCAGTTGCGCCGGGTGGTCGATGGGATCGGGCTGGCGATCCGGGCCGCTGCCGGGGTGGCTTTGCTGGCCGGCGCGCTGGTGCTGGCCGCGGCGATCTCGGCCGGACAGCGCCGCCGTATCGCCGAAGCCGTGCTGCTCAAAGTGCTGGGGGCGGCGCGGGCCGATCTGCTGCGGGCCGTTTTGTGGGAATTCGCTATTCTCGGCGTCTCCGCCGGGATGGTGGCGGCGGGGGTCGGTTGCCTGATCGCCTGGGGGGTGCTGACCAAGGTTCTGCATATGGAGGCGGCGCTGCTGCCGCTGCCGGTGGTCCTGACCCTTGTCTTGGGTGTCACCGCGGTGGCGCTGGCCGGGCTGGCCGGTACCTTCCGCGCTTTGCAGGCCCGTCCGGCGCCCTATCTGCGGGGCGAATGAGGGGCATCGCCGCGGCCCGGACGATGACGATTGTCGACAGGATGAGGCGTTTCATGGACCTCTCCTTGATTATGTCGGCCTTAGTCCGATATCTTGACGTGAAATTTCAACCCTCTCACACCTGGGATTTGTGACATGGCATGGGAAACTGAACGCAACGCGTGGGCCGGGGCACAGGCCTCTTACGAGGTCGACGCCGGCCTGCGTCACTACATGCTCCGCGTCTATAATTACATGGCCTCGGGCGTGGCCCTGACCGGCCTGATCGCGGCGCTGGTCGCCAGCACCCCGGCGCTGACCGAGCTTTTCTTCCAGGTCGGCGCGCACGGCCGTGTCGGCCTGACTGGCCTCGGCTGGATCGCGACCCTGTCGCCGCTCGGCATCGTGCTGGCCTTCTCGTTCGGCATGGCGCGCATGCGGGCCTCGACGGCGCAGACGCTCTACTGGGTCTATGCGGCGCTGATGGGCGTTTCGATGGCCAGCATCTTCTTCGTCTATACCGGCGCCAGCATCACCCGCGTCTTCTTCATCAGCGCGGCCTCGTTTGCCGGCTTGAGCCTCTATGGCTATACGACGAAGAAGAGCCTGTCGGCCTTCGGCAGCTTCCTGATCATGGGGCTGATCGGCATCGTCGTCGCCGGCCTGGTCAATATGTTCCTGCACAGCTCGATGCTCTATTTCGTCATCTCGGTGGCCGGCGTGCTGATTTTCGCGGGTCTGACCGCTTACGACACGCAGAAGATCAAGGACATGTACTGGTCGGGCGACGGCGCCGAAATCGCCAGCAAGAAGGCGGTGATGGGCGCGTTCACGCTCTATCTCGACTTCATCAACCTGTTCATCATGCTGCTGCGCCTGTTCGGCGATCGCCGCGACTAAGCTAAGGTCGTTTGCGGCCGGAAACGATAAGGGCGGCTTTCGGGCCGCCCTTTTTGTGCCTATTCCTCGCCGCTTCTCAGCAGTGTCATCGCCTGATTCAACTGGCTCATGCGCTGATGGTCGCCATGGTCGCTATCCGGGTGATGGATGGTGGCCAGCAGGCGGAACTTGGCCCGCACCGTGCGGCTGTCCGGCTTGGCGCTCGGCATGAAGCCCAGCACATGCAGGGCTTCACTGCGCGTCCGCACGCCCTCGGGCAGGGGTTCGAACGCCAGGGTCGAAATGATGGCGCGCAGGCGATCCAGCTCGTCGGCCTCGGGCTCGGGCTCGATGACGGGAGGCACCGCCGGTTTTATTTCCGCCGCCGGCTCCGGTCGTTGCGCCGGCGCGGCCGGGTCGGAAATCGTCACGGCCAGCTTGCCCTCGGCCAGCGCCAGGGCCAAGCCGAGGGCGCGGCGAATGAAGGGGATCGCATGGCCGGGCGGCATGCGGACCTGCAGGCGGGGCTTGCGCCGCCAGGGTCGTCCCTTAGCCGGACCGGATTTCAGAATGACCGTTTCGCGGTCGTGGCTGGGCGGTTCGCCGGGATCGGGGAAGCTTTCGACGCCCTCGGCCGGGACCACCAGCAGCACCGAGCGGGCAAGGTCGCCGACATTGACCTGGCGGGAGTCGGCCAACGCCTCCACCGCCTCGCGAAAGACGCTGGAACAGGGAACGGTGTAGGAGTGCTTGAGCGGGACGGTCATGGCACCAGCGATCGGAACACTGACGAACACCGTAACGAATAATCGGTCGCCGCGCCAATTCCTAACTGCAAAAGTTGCTCAGGGGGCGGAGCTTCGCCATGGCGGCGCGATCGCTTTGGTTAGACCATTCCCGCTTCCCCGGTTTCGCCCTTATAGTGGCGCGGGCCAAAAAAAGGGCCGGTGGAAAACCACCGGCCTGAGCTTAGGGAGGAAACGTCCAAGAAAGGTACTGAATGACAGGTCATTCGGTACGGCCACCAATCTGCCACCGATCCTTGTTGCGGTGCAACATTAAATGATCTGTCCAGCATGCATAGCTGGCATGAGAGGAGTGAAAGCCACCATGTCCAAAGAGCGACTTCTGCGCCTTGCCGCCCCGCTCGCCCTACTTCTGGCCCTGGCCGCTTGCGGCGATAATGGCGAGCCGTCGCAGCAGGATGTCCAGACGGCTCTGTCCGCTTCGAACGAATTGCCACCCGGTGATCCCTCCATCCAGGTCGAGAAGATGCGCTGCGAAGCCGCCCCGGACGATAAGCAGGCCTATCTTTGCGAATATCGCTTCCCGCCCGCCGATCCGATCAAGGGGATCTTCAAGAAGACCGCCGGCGTCTGGCGCCATGTCGGGCCCGCGCCCGAAAAGCCGTAAACCAAAAGAGGCCGGCTTGCGACAGCCGGCCTCTTCGTTTGGAGATGGTGCCACAATGGAGACGTACGATATGGCTCATATCACTGACTCATCAGGGTTTATCCAAGCAAACGATGACGGACCCTGAGCATGACGAGGGCAATACCACAATTCGAGGGAATGAAAGATCGTTCAGGCGCTTGAGCTGCGGGGATCGAGTTTGTTGAGACGGACGAAAAGATCGGGTGTTTCTCCGACTGCCTGCAGCAGAAGAGTGAGGCGGCTTTTGCATGCGTTGATGGTCTTCAGTTGGCCTTGACGCCCACTATGCGTTGGCGCATATAGAAAGTGACAAGTCGCCCCTGTGTCCGAACTGTCACCGTATGGTGCGCGTGCTTGGTTACGCCAGGATAGGGCACGGGGGTGCACCCTTCATTTGAAATCCCAAACGTTGCCAATCCGCGGGCGCAGCATATCGCGCCAGCGCTTACGGTCTTTCCGGTCCTCCCTGTAGCTGCGGGCGATGGCGCCGACGCACATGTCGGCCAGCTGGATCAGTATGTCTCGATGGGATTCCGAGAAGCGAAGGGTCTTCATCCTGTCGCCCAAATGATTGCGGAGCGACGACGTCA
>Ga0116226_10002904_pt1 | contig 15063 bp, 12 predicted proteins | sample S1TSphfallax_FD_89692 | JGI IMG/M metagenome (GOLD analysis project Ga0116226, IMG submission 89692) | Host-associated microbial communities from peat moss isolated from Minnesota, USA - S1T2_Fa - Sphagnum fallax MG | ecosystem: Host-associated > Plants > Peat moss > Unclassified | place: USA...
AGGGAGCGAGGGGACAAGGAGGGGGCAACACGCACTGTTCCCACGCACTCTTTGCCCCCTCCCTGTCCCCCGACCTTTCTTAATCGATGGGGGTCTGGGGCGTGCCCCAGCGGGGGTCCAGGGGGCAGAGCCCCTGGCCTTCCTTCGTAAACGGACGAACGGAGCGAGTTATGGCTGAGATCACTGCAACCCTGGTCAAGGATCTGCGCGAGAAGACGGGCGCGGGGATGATGGATTGCAAGAAGGCGCTGACTGAGGCGGGGGGCGATCTGGAGGGCGCGGTGGATTGGCTGCGCAAGAAGGGTTTGTCCGCGGCGGCAAAGAAGAGTGGCCGCGTGGCGGCCGAGGGGCTGATCGGGGTGGCGTCGGCGCCGAACCGCGCGGCGATGGTCGAGGTGAACGCGGAGACCGATTTCGTTGCGCGCAATGACGCGTTTCAGGCCTTTGTCGAAGCGGTGGCGAAGATCACGCTGGATGTCGGCGACGATGTCGATGCGATAAAGGCGGCTGCGTTTCCCGGCACCGGGCGGACGGTGGCCGAGGAAATGACGCACCTGGTGGCGACGATCGGCGAGAACATGATTTTGCGCCGGGCGAAGGTGCTGCATGTGCAATCCGGCGTGGTGGCGACGTATGTGCACGGCGCGCTGCGGCCGGGCCTCGGCAAGATCGGCGTGCTGGTGGCGATCGAGGCGCCGAGCGAGCTTTCCGCCCTGGAAACGTTAGGCCGGCAGATCGGCATGCACATCGCAGCGGCACGTCCGGATGCGCTGGACATCGACGCGGTCGATCCGGCGGCGCTGGAGCGCGAACGCGCGGTGTTGAGCGAACAGGCGCGCGCGAGCGGCAAGCCCGAGGCGATCATTGAAAAGATGGTCGAGGGCCGGGTGCGCAAATATTACGAGGAAGTGGTGCTGCTGGAGCAGGTGTGGGTGCATGACGGCGAGAGCCGCGTCCGCGCCGTGGTGAAGAAGGCGGGCGCCAAGCTCGCCGGATTTGCACGCTTCCAGTTGGGCGAAGGTGTCGACCGCGGCCCGCAGGGCGACTTCGCCGCTGAGGTCGCCGCGGTCGCCGGCGTGTAATCCGGCCGCAGCGTGGCACATGGGAGTAAGAGTTTTTTGGTTCTTTTTTTCAAAAAAGAACTGCTTCCTTTGTTTCTTATTGCCGGCTGCGCCGCCCCGCCTGATTCTGCGTTCCTCCCGTCGGGGTTCGATATTACCCCGCTCGCCGCCCAAGGCGCCAATTTCCAGCGTCTGCCGACCCACCTGCGCGCGGACGGCTCGGCTGACGCCAACGGGGCCGTTACAGAATCGTTGAGCCCGGACGGCACCGCGTTGCTGGTGCTGACGAGCGGCTTCAACACGGAATTCCGCACCGAAAAGAACGCGGCGATCGTCCATGCCGTGCCCGATCCGCGCACCGGGCTGCCAAGCGGCGTCAGCACGCCGAATGCGGAATGGGTTTTCCTGTACGATGTGCGGGGCGCCGCGCCGGTATTGCTGCAAAAATATTCGTTGCCGGATACCTATCACGGGCTGGTGTGGGACGGCACCGGCCGCCGGTTCTACGTGTCCGCCGGTATCGATGACCGGATCGCGGTGTTCGCGACGCAGGACGCTGGTGCGAGTGCCGAGGCGCGGTATGCGGCGTCCGCACCTTTCATTCTGCTGGGCCATAACGATGCGTCCGATAAACCGTTGCCGGATTATGATGGCGGCCTGTTCCACACCACGCCGATCGGCAAATCCCCTGCCCTGCTGAGCGCGGCCGGCGGCAACACGTCGGCCCTCGCGGCCGGCCTGGCATTGAGCGCGGACGGCCGCACGCTGGCCATCGTCAACATGCAGAATGATTCGCTGAGCCTGGTGGACACGGCCACGCGCCGGGTGACGCGGGAGGTGCATTTCTTCACCCCCGGGCAGACCGAGGCCGTGGGCGAGTTACCTTACTGGGTCACCATCCGTTCCAACCCGGCCGGGCAGTTCGCACGCGCCTATGTGAGCAGCCAGCGCGACGGCCAGGTGCTGTCGGTGGCGCCGGACGGCACCTGGAAAGTCGTGACGGTTGGCGGCGAGCCGAACCGGATGGTGCTTTCGGCCGATCAGCGGTCCCTGTATGTCGCCAACGGAGACCTCGATGAAATCGATCAAATCGACACCGCGACGGACACGCTGCGGCGGCGCCTGTCCCTGCTGCGCCCCGGCGACCATCTGCGCGGCGCCGGCCCCGACGGGTTGGCGCTGAGCCCCGACGGCTCCGGGCTTTACGTCACCTTGAGCAATGAAAATGCGCTGGCGGTGGTCGATCTGGCGACCGGCCAGGTGCGTGGCCGCATCCCCACCGGCTGGTTTCCAAGCGACGTCGCACCGAGCCGCGATGGCAGCCGTCTGTTTGTTATCAATACGAAAAATCTGGCAGGGCCCAGCGATTATACGCCTCGCCTGGATAATAACCAGCCGATGCCGGCGGCGAACGGCCATATCGGCTACGTGCTGGCGCTGGAAAAGGCGGGCCTGCTGAGTTTGCCGGTGCCGGATTCGGCGGCGCTGGCCAGCCTTTCGGCCCAGGTCGATGCGAACAACCAGTTCGCGCGGCGCAAGCCGGACCCGATGATGGCATTCCTGCACACGCACATTCATCACGTGATCTATGTGCTGAAGGAAAACCGCACCTATGACCAGGTGCTCGGCGATCTTCCGCAGGGCAACGGCGACCCCACGCTCACGCAATTTCCGCGCCCGGTCACGCCAAACAACCATGCGCTGGCCGAGCGTTTTGCCTTGCTGGACAATTTCGACAGCGCCGGCGATGTCAGCGGCGACGGCTGGAACTGGATGTTTCAGGGTCACGCGAACGTCTACACCAACCGCACGGTGGCGGTGGAATACGGCAACGCGCACGATCATTTGCCGTTCGATTGGAACGGCAGCCCCCGCGATATCGGCGTGGCGTTGCCGGATCGCGCGCCCAACCCCGGCCCGGCCACCGTGCGCATCACCACGTTGCTGGACCCGAGCGGGAAATCCAACATCGAGCCCGGCCCGAAGGACATCACCGCCGATGAAGGCGCGGACGACGAGGACGCGGGCGCCAGCGGCGGGTATGTTTGGGACGCAGCACTCCGCGCCGGAAAATCGCTGCGCCATTACGGCGTCTATACGGACCAGAATTACTATCTGCATGGCTCGCCGCTGTTTTCTCCAATCGTGCGCCGCGCGGCCGAAGCCGGCGTACTGCAGTCCGTGCCGTTGCGGCCGGCGCTGATCGGCCGCACCGACCCCTATTACCGCGGCTGGGACCTCGCCACCCCCGACCAGTATCGTTTCGAGGAATGGCAGCGCGAATTCAACCAATATGTAGCGGACGGCAACCTGCCGGACATCGAAGTGATGACATTCATGATGGATCATTTCGGCGAATTCGCCGCCAATGTCGCGCACCTGAACACGCCGAGCCTGCAGATCGCCAGCAACGACCTGGCGATCGGCCAATTGGTGGAGGCGGTTTCCCACTCGCCCTATTGGCGCGACACGGCCATTTTCATCGTCGAGGACGATGCGCAGGACGGCCCGGACCATGTGGACGCGCACCGCACCGTCGCGCACGTCATTTCGGCCTACACGCGCGCCGGCGCGGTGATCCATGACCGTTACGACACAACCAGCATGCTGCGCACGCTGGAGGATATACTTGGCATTGGCTATCTCGGGCTGAACGACGCCAATGCCGCGCCAATGAGCACGGTGTTCACCACCACGCCGGACCTGCGCCCATATGACGCGGTCATTCCAGGCGTGCTGTGCGGACCGCCGGTGGACCCGGACCTGGTGCCACAGTGCAAGCAGCCGGGGCGGCGCGCTACCCGCGTGGTTCCTTCAACGCATGACGGGGCATGGTGGGCGGCGGCGACGCGGGGGATGGATTTTTCACGGCCGGATCGGATTGATTCGGCGCGGTTTAATGCCATACTGGCGGCCGGAAGGTAGGCAAGGAGGTTCTTCTTTTTTGAATAAAAGAAGCAAAAAACTTTTACTCAATGCGGCCAGCGGACGGTTCAAATGAGCCAATCATGCGCTGCCCGCAATAGGCAAAAGTTTTTTGGTTCCTTTTTTCAAGAAAGAACTACTTCTTCGTAAGAGGGGATACTCATGAAAATCTGCGTCGCCGCTGTCGCCGGCATCCTGCTTGCCGCCACCGCGGCCCGCGCCGGCTCGGTTTCTCCGTATGATCATATATTTGTCATGATGGAGGAGAACCACGAATATTCCCAGATCATCGGCAATCCGAAGGCCAGGCACTTCAATGATCTTGCCAAAACCTATGGGCTGGCGACGAATTACGATTCGGTGACGCACCCGAGCGCGCCGAATTACGTCGCACTGGTCGGCGGCAGCTATTTCGGCATTCAGGACGACAATCCCTGGCAGACGCACAAGCTGAACGACCCCGACCTTACCAGCGAACTGGTGAAGGCGGGCCTTACCTGGAAGGGCTATTTCCAGTCCATGCCGCACCCCGGCTACACCGGCAATTGCTATCCGGGGTCGTGCTATTACGCCTCAAAACATAACGGGCCGATTTATTACGATGTTGTGAATGGCAGCAAGGCACAATTGAAACATGAAGTGCCGATCACGGAGCTGACGAAGGACCTGGCCGGGGCAATGCCGAATTTCGCGGTAATCATCCCCGATCAATGCCACGACATGCATGGCGGCTACGGCAAGTGCGCGAACTGGACCGACGACAAGCTGGTGTCGGTTGCCGACGATTATGCCGAGAGCGTGGTGAGCCAGATCACGAAGGCGTCGTTCTGGAGCAAGGGCAACAATGCGATTGTCATTGTGTGGGACGAGGGCACCACGAATATCGGCGGCGGCGGCCACGTAGCCGCGATCGTGATTACCAGCACCGGCCCGAAGGCCCTGCAGGACGCGACCTTGTACAATCATTACGGACTGCTGGCGACAATCCAGGATGCGCTGGGCGTTGGGTGCCTGCAAAATTCCTGCTCGGCTACGCCGATGGCAAAGTTGTTTGCCCATAACTAGTGGATAGAATCCTGCGCTTGGTACCCGCCCAAAGTGATGCAGCTAAGCGCAACGAAGCCAAAAGCAAGCATGAAGGAAGCAGTTCTTTTTTGAAAAAAAGAACCAAAAAACTTTTGCTCTCTTCGGTACGCGGCGCGCGTGCTCACGGCGTCAACCAACATAGCAAGAGTTTTTGGTTCTTTATTTCAAAAAAGAACTGCTTCCTTTATGGCCTCTACCCGGTATCGCCGGGCTCTTTCGCATGATTTTAACCACGAGCGTTCGCCGAAGATAGCCGGGCGGACATTGAGGATTTTGGCGTGCAAGCACAATCACCGGCCGGCAACGATACCACTGAAGCGACGCGGCTTACGAACATCCTCGGCCGGCGGGCCATTGAAAAGCTTTATGCCAAGCGCCAGGCGCCGGTGGTTTTTCCGATGGGCCAGAAGTGGGACCAGCTCTACCCGTTCGTCGGGCGCACGATCGGCAACCTGCCGTTGGCATACCTTGAATTCGGGGTTTACCGCGGCAGGAGCATGCAGAAGATGGCCGAAATTTTTGGCCACGAGGACGCCAGGTTTGTCGGTTTCGACTGTTTCGAGGGTCTGCCCGAGGATTGGTGGAAGTTGCGCAAGGGCGCGTTTTCGACCGCCGGCGAAGCACCCGCGGTGGATGATTCGCGTGTCAGCTTCGTGAAGGGCTATTTCCAGAACACCCTGCCGGGATTCATCTCGACATTTCGTGTCGGCAAGCCGATTCTGGTTCATTTTGATGCGGATTTGTATTCGTCCACGCTGTTCCTTCTGACCACGCTTTGGCACCACATCCCGGAATATCACTTCATCTTCGACGAATTCTGGCCCGACGAGGCAACGGCGATGTACGATTTCAGCCAGGCCTACCCGGTGACGTTCGAGTTCCTCGCGTCCACCGCCCGCGCCGAGGATACCTCCCGGCCCTGCCAGTTGTTCGGGCGGATGAAGAATATTGCGTATCAGCCTTGACTTCAGCCCATGCCCCCGGGCGCGGATGGTAAGGAAGGCATCACTTTCTTGATACGATAACGCAGGGATGATCCGAAGGCTAGAGTGGCGCAACACATTTCCGACGCCGGCAATGCTGCGCCAATCAATCGCCGGATGGCGGGCTTTCAGAGCCGGCGGTAGATGGCGGCTTGCCTCGGAGATTATCTCCACGCCGCGCTCAACAACCCATTGCGTTTTCCAGTCAGCCTCGAATGCCTCGAGGGTTAGGTCGCCCATGGCCTCGCTCACTCGCTCGCTGGGTTCGACGATATCGCTCAGGCGTGGTGCCGCAGATTTTTTCAATTCAGAATAGGTGACACTTGGAATTGCGCTGCCGCACTTTGGCCTGCCCTGGAAGTTCGAGCTCAGTGAATCGCAAATAGCATACTCGCCGACTTTGGTCTAACACGTTATCCACTAGACCTGGGTGGTTGGTTGGACGCCAGCCTCCACCTTGTGCCTGGATAGGTGCCAGAAGCCCTACGTAGAGAGGCAGCCGTCCGGCAGACATTCCATGCACATCTCACCTGACTGCAACGCCGCAAGGCGAGTTCCTCCGGGCAACGGTCTACGCCAACTTGTCGTCCCAGCCGGTCGGCCCTACTGTTACACCAGTAGCCTCGCGTGCCCGTGGGCTCCTACGAACACTCCATCATTTCTTTAAAACAAAGCCCAGGAGCCTAGCCAATGAACGCAAATGATCTTAGGCCGCGGCCCGCAGATGATGGCCTGTTCACAGCCGCCTATCTGCAGTCCCTTGGATTCCAAGCGCAGACTATCTTTGACATTGGAGTGCGCCGCGGCACACCGCAACTCTATGACGCCTTTCCAGATCGCGATTTCATTCTGGTGGATCCGCAAAAAGGTGGAAGGACTTTGCTGCAGCACCAACCTAAACGCTTCCGGTTCGTTAACAAAGGGCTCGGGTCGAAACCGGGCACGCTCTTTCTGAATGAGAACGCCGCGATGTCTTCTTTCCTTGAACGCACCCCATTAACCGCCGCCCCGATAAAGGCCACTTACGAGGTGGAGATCACGACTCTAGACGACCTGATCGCCACAATGCCGTCGAAGCGCCCGTTAGGGCTGAAGATCGATACGGAGGGGTATGAGCTTGAGGTATTGCGCGGACTAACGAAATACTGGACCGGGGTAGAGTTTATTATCTGCGAGGCGACTGTCCGGCAGCGATTTATTGGATCTTATCAATTTGCCGAATTGATTTATTTTTTGGCAAACAAGGGGTTTGCATTCTTCAATATCCTCAATGGCCTCCAGGCGCGGCCACGCTTTTATGACGTGCTATTTGTTAAGGTGCAGAGCGAGTTGTTGAAATAGGGAAGTGGCCAATGCCAAACAGGTTTCACTTTTAAAAGCCTTTGACGTGTTGCTGGTACGGCCTCGGCTTCGATCCGCTCGCGCAGAAGCTTGTGGATGGAATTGCGGGTCATGATGTCTGCCTTGCGGCCGAGGATCTCTGACGCACGCTCCTTCACGTCCATCAGGTCGACGAGACCAAAATTGCCGCGTTCATACTCGAAAAACAGGTCCACATCCGAATCCGGACCGGCTTCGCCGCGTACGGTCGAGCCGAACAGATGGAGGTGCTGCACTGCCATCCGCTTCAGTTCGACCGCATGCGCCCGCAAGCGCGCTATCACGGCGTCACGATCCATAATGAAACTTGTAGCACGATCTGCCGCGATCCGTGGACCAGGTTTTGCCCGCCGCGCCTTGTTTCACTGCAACGGCCCCACTAGGGTGCGCCCCCAGCCGCCACCCCCCTGCCCTGCCTGAAGGACCCCAGCCGATGTCCGCGTCGCCTGCCTATAAGCGCGTCCTGCTCAAGGTTTCCGGCGAGGCGCTGATGGGCAAGCGGGACTATGGCCTCGACAACGAGACGGTCGCTGCCATTGCAGTGGATATCGCCACCGTCATCGCCATGGGCGTGCAAGTGTGCCTCGTCATCGGCGGCGGCAACATCTTCCGCGGCGTGGCCGGCGCCGCGAGCGGCATGGACCGGGCGCAGGCCGACTACATGGGCATGCTGGCGACCATCATGAACGCCCTCGCCATGCAGAGCGCGCTGGAGAAGCGTCACGTGCCGACTCGGGTGCAAAGCGCCATCCCGATGAGCAGCGTGTGCGAGCCCTACATACGCAGGCGGGCCGAGCGGCACATGGAGAAGGGCCGCGCGGTGATCTTCGCCGCCGGCACGGGCAACCCGTTCTTCACCACCGACACCGCGGCCGCCCTGCGTGCCGCCGAGATGAAGTGCGACGCGCTGCTGAAGGGAACCCAGGTCGATGGGGTCTATTCGGCCGACCCCCGGCGCGACCCCGATGCAAAGCGCTACGATGAGCTGACCTACCTGGAAGTGCTGTCGCGCGACCTGGGCGTGATGGATGCGGCGGCGATTTCGCTGGCGCGCGAGAATGGCCTGCCGATCATCGTGTTCAACATCCACGCGCCGGGCGCCTTTGCCGCGGTCATGCGGGGCGAGGGCCGGTTCACCCGGATCGTCGAGCCCGCGTGAGATATGTTGCAAGTATGTTTGGATAAAACGAAAAGAGGGCGGGGGACTTGTCGCGCCCCTGTATCAGCACGCATGTGCGGGCCTGCCCCAGGTTCATGCATTTAAGGGGCGAGCGGCCCGGTTTTTAAGTGGAGGCGTTTGTGGCGACCGACCTGGCCGCACTGAAGGATGACCTGTCGCGCCGGATGGACGGCGCGCTCGAGACGCTGCGCCGCGAATTCGCCGGCCTGCGCACCGGCCGTGCCAGCCCAGGCCTGCTGGAGCCGGTGCGGGTGGAAGCCTACGGCACCGAAATGCCGATCACCCAGGTCGGCACCATCGGCGTGCCGGAACCGCGCATGCTGACGGTGCAGGTGTGGGACCGCGCCCTGGTGAGCGCGGTGGAGCGGGCGATTCGCGACAGCAATCTGGGCCTGAACCCGATGACGGACGGCCAGATCGTGCGGGTGCCCATCCCGATCCTCACCGCCGAACGCCGCGCCGAGCTGGCCAAGGCCGCCGGGCGCTATGCCGAGGGCGCCAAGGTGGCGGTCCGTGCGGTGCGGCGCGACGGCAACGACCAGATCAAGGCGGTCGAGAAAAAGCACCTGATCGGCGAGGACGAGGCGAAAACCTGGGCCGAGGAGGTCCAGAAGCTGACCGACGGATTTATCAAGCGAATCGACGAGAATCTCGCCGATAAGGAACGCGAGATCAAACAGGTTTGATGGCGCTCCCCATGCTGCAGCCCGCCACGGCGGAGCTCCCCCTGGCGTCGCTGGACGCACCTGTCGACTTGGCGGCCGGTTCGGCTGTCGACTTGGCGGCCGGTTCGGCTGTCGCCTTGGCGGCCGGGGCAGCCGACGCCCTGCCGGTGGGGGTGCCGCGTCATGTCGCCATCATCATGGACGGCAACGGCAGGTGGGCGGCCGCCCGCCGGCTGCCGCGCGTGGCCGGGCATCGGGCCGGCTCGCAGGCAGTGCGCCGCGCCATCGAGGCGGCGATCCGCGCCGGGGTGCAGTGGCTCACCCTGTATGCGTTTTCGAGCGAGAACTGGCGCCGGCCGGATGACGAGGTGACCGACCTCACCGGCCTGCTGCGGCATTACCTGCGCACCGAGGTGGCGGACCTGCATCGCGAGCGGGTGCGCCTGCGCTGCATCGGCGAACGGTCGCGATTCGGCGCCGACATCGTGCGCGAGCTGGCGCAGGCGGAAACTCTGACGCGCGACAACAAGCGGCTGAACCTGACGGTGGCGCTCAGCTATGGCGGGCGGAGCGAAATCGTCGCCGCGGCGCGCCGGCTGGCCGAGGCGGTGGCCGCCGGGCGCATCGATGCCGGCGACATTTCCGAGGAGACGTTCGGCCAGTATCTGTTCACCGCCGGCATGCCGGACCCGGATCTGGTGATCCGCACGAGCGGCGAGCGGCGGGTGTCGAATTTTCTGTTGTGGCAATCCGCGTACGCGGAGTTTTTGTTTCCCGAGGTTTTATGGCCGGATTTCTCGCAGGTGCATTTCGACAGCGCGCTGGCGGATTATGCGCAACGCGAACGGCGGTATGGGGCGAGGCCGGAAAGATGAAGGAAGGAAGTTCTTCTTTTTTGAAAAAAAGAAGCAAAAAACTTTTACTAAATGCTGCCAACGTGCGTCTCAAAAGGGCCAATTCAGTGCCGCCCGCAATGAGTAAAAGTTTTTTGGTTCTTTTTTTCAAAAAAGAACGGCTTCCGTTGGTTCTCCTTTAATGGCCAAAAAACCCTCCCCCTGGCGCGACCTTCTGCCGCGAGTCGCCAGCGCCATGGCGCTCGCCCCGATTGTGCTCGGCGCGGCCTGGCAGGGCGGCTTGTGGTGGCAGGGCGTGGTGACGCTGGCCGCCACCGTCGCCGCTGTCGAATGGGCCATCCTGAATGGCCTGAACCAGAAAAGCTCGCCGTTCGGCATTACCACGGTCGCCGTGCCCGCCGCCGAAGCCGCCTATCTGGCGACCGGCACGCCGTGGGCGCCGGCGCTGGTGGTGCTCGCGGTGGCGAACGGCCTGGCCTGGTGGAAGCGCGTGCTGGGCGTCGGCATGGTTTATATCGGTATCGGCTGGGTCAGCCTGCTCCTGCTGCGGGCCGACTCCGCCGGCGGCATGGCCAACGTATTTTTCGTGCTTCTGGTTGTATGGGCCAACGATATCGGCGCCTACGCCGCGGGCCGGCTGATCGGCGGGCGCCGGATGGCGCCGCGTTGGTCGCCGGGCAAGACCTGGTCGGGCGCCGGCGGCGGGCTGGTGTGCGCGGTGTTCGCCGGGCTGGGCGTGGCGCTGTGGTTCGGCGCCACCCCGGGCGGGCAGTTCCGCGCCGAGGGGCTCGCGGCCGTGGTGTCCGTGCTCGCGCAGGCAGGGGATTTGCTCGAAAGTGCCATGAAGCGGCGGTTCGGGCGCAAGGATTCCGGCGACCTCATACCCGGCCACGGCGGCGTGCTGGACCGCATCGACGGCCTGCTGGCCGCGGCACCCATTGCGTTCGCATGGCATTTATATTGGGGCGGCCCCTCATTGTGGCATTAGGGTCGCTTCCATGAAGACCGTCACGATCCTGGGCAGCACCGGCAGCATCGGCGTCAGCACGGTCGATCTGCTGGCCGCGGCACCGCAGCGCTTTTCCGTGCGCGCCCTGGTGGGCAACTGCAATGTCACGCGCCTCGCCGAGCAAGCACGGCGGCTCAATGCCGAATGGGCGGTGTGCGCCGACGAATCCTGCCACGAAGCCCTCAGGTCCGCGCTGGCGGATACGCAAACAAGGGTGGCCTGCGGGCCAGACGCGGTTATCCAAGCGGCCCGGCTCGGGGCCGACTACACCATGGCGGCCATTACCGGGGTCGCGGGCCTCGCCTCCACGCTGGCGGCCGCCGAGGGCGGGCGCACGGTGGCGCTTGCCAACAAGGAGGCGCTGGTGTCAGCCGGAGACGTGCTGCTGCGCGCCGTGGCCGCCGCGGGAGCCACGCTGCTGCCGGTGGACAGCGAGCATAACGCCATCTTCCAGGCACTGGCCGGCAGCCCGGAACGCAGCCTGGAGAAAATCACCCTCACGGCCAGCGGCGGACCGTTCCGGCTGGCCAGCCATGAGGAAATGAAGAAAGCCCTGCCCGAAGCCGCCCTGCGCCACCCGGTTTGGAGCATGGGGGCCAAGATCACCATCGATTCCGCCACCCTGTTCAACAAGGGGCTGGAAGTGATCGAGGCCGCGCGCCTGTTCGGCCTCGAATCCGGGCGCATCGACGTCCTGGTGCATCCGCAATCCATCGTGCACGGCATGGTGCATTTCACCGACGGCAGCATCCTGGCCCAGCTCGGCGCGCCGGACATGCGCATCCCCATTTCCCACACGCTCGGCTGGCCGGAACGGCTCGTCACCCATGCGCCGCGGCTGGACCTCGCCCAGGCGCGCACGCTGGAATTCCTGCCGCCGGACGAGGTGAAGTTCCCGGCCCTGCGGCTGGCGCGCGAGGCGCTGACCGACGGCGGCGGCAGCCCGACCATTCTGAACGCGGCGAACGAAGTGGCGGTGGCGGCGTTTCTGCGCCGGCGCATCGGCTTTCTGGACATTGCCGCCGTGGTCGCGGCCGTGATGGACCGCATGGGGTCTCGGCCGGCGGATACGCTGGAGCAGGTGCTGGGGCTGGATTCGGAGGCGCGGCGGTGTGCGGCGTCGATGGAGACGGCTCTGGCGGCGTAGAAAGTAAGGACGCACTTCTTTTTTGAAAAAAAGAAGCAAAAAACTTTTACTAATTAGGTTGAACCTGTCTGCGCCTCCAGCTTTTCCTTCCTAGGCGCCGGCAGAAAAGAACTGCTTACTTTGGTGCGTCCGAAAGGTGCTATGTAGCAGCATGGATTATCTAGTACATCTCGTCCACACGATTGCCAGCTTTGCCCTGGTGCTCGGCGTATTGGTTTTTGTCCATGAGCTGGGCCACTACCTAGCGGCGCGTTGGTGCGGTGTTCATGTCGAGGTGTTCTCGCTCGGCTTTGGGCCGGCGCTGAAAAGCTGGGTCGACCGGCGCGGCACCGAATGGCGGATTTCAGTGCTGCCGCTTGGCGGCTACGTCCGCATGCACGGCATGACGCCGGATGCGAAGGCGGACGCCGAGGCGGCCGGCCAGCCCTACCGCCCCGCCGATGCCTATATCGAGAAGCCGGTGGGCAGCCGCGCCATGGTCGCCGCCGCCGGGCCGATCGCGAATTTCCTCCTCGCTGTCGTTCTGTTCGCGGTGCTGCTTGCCGTGCAGGGCCGCCCGGTGCCGCTGGCGGTGGTCGGCGACGTCTACCCGCACACTGCCGCACAAGCGGCGGGGTTGCAGAAAGGTGATGAAATTCTCACCGTCGATGGCCTGCCGGTGGGCGATTTCGAACAGCTTCGCGGCATCGTTCAGGTCAGCGCCGGAAAGGACCTCGCCCTTGCCGTGCATCGCGGCACCCAGAACCTGACGGTGCACGTGCACATCCTGGCCGGCGGCACCAACGGCAGCGGCCTGCTGGGTGTCACCAGCGGCCGCGAGAAGATTTTGCCCGTTGGGCTGCCGGGCGCGTTCATCGGCGGCTTCGAGGAGACCTATGGCACGCTCGTGCAATTGCTCGGCGGCCTGGCCGCGATCGTGACGAGCGGGGCCGGCGTGAAGGATCTCGGCGGCCCGATCATGATCGCGCATCTGTCGGGCCAGGTCGCGGACCTGGGAATCGCCAGCCTTGTCAGGTTCATAGCATTGCTGTCGGTGAATTTGGGGCTGGTGAATCTGCTGCCGATCCCGGTGCTGGATGGCGGCCACCTGATGTTCTACGCCCTGGAGGCGCTGCGCGGCCGGCCGGTGCCGGCCAGGACGCAGGAATATGGCTACCGGGTCGGAATCGCCATTATCGTCTGCGTTTTCCTGATGATTTCAATTAACGACCTGAAACGCGAAGGCGCTTTCCAGTGGGTGCAGCATCTGATCGGGTAGCCCCGTAGGGTGGGCTTCAGCCCACCATTTCCCCGACCGAACGAAGGTCTGTATACTGAATGACCCGCTTCGCGCGTGGCGTGGGCGGAGGTGGTGGGCTGAAGCCCACCCTACGGCTCCCAGGATGGATTAATATACATTAAGTGTGCGAACAGCGTCGGCTGCGGGCCGCTTGGCGCGGGGGGGCGCCATGGACACACCGGGGAATCTCTTGTAGCCCGCCCTCCTCGCGGCCTGGATGCCTCCGCGGCCTGTCCGCGCCCTGGGAGGGGGATTCTCTTTGCTTCGTTATCGCGCCGCACTGCTCGCCACCGTTTGCCTGTTGTCCGTGACCGCCCCGGTCGAGGCGCCGGCCCAGACACCCAATCCCCCACCCTTTCCACCGGCAGCCACGCCGCCAGCGCCGGCCGCCCCCTCCCCCGACCTGCCGCCACAGACACCTGCTCCGACGGCGCCCGCCCCCGCGATTCCGGCCAACCCGCCGCCCAAGCCGCATCCGTTTCATCGCCGCGTGCGCCCCGTGGTGGCGCGCCCCGCGCCGGAAGCGCCGCTCGGCGACACCATCCAGGCCATCCACGTCGTCGGCAACCAGCGCATCGAGGAGGGCACCATCCTGTCCTACATGCTGGTGCAGCCGGGCGATCCGTTTGCCGGCGACCGCGTCGACAAGAGCCTGCGCACGCTCTACGCCACCGGCCTGTTCGCCGACGTCAGCATCCGCCGCGAGGGCAATTCGCTGATCGTGTCGGTGACCGAAAACCCGCTGGTCAACCGCATCACCTTCGAGGGCAATCACAACGTCAAGGAAGACGACCTGCGCAAGGAGCTCGAGCTCAAGCCGCGCGCGGTGTTCTCGGTGCGCCAGGCGCAGGCGGACCGGCAGCATCTGCTCAACGTTTATGCCGGCAAGGGCCGGTTCGCCGCCACCGTCGAGCCCGAACTGGTGCGCCTGCCGCAGAACCGCGTGAACGTGGTGTTCAAGATCGTCGAGGGTCCGAAAACCCTGATCAGCCGCATCGTGTTCGTCGGCAACCACGCCTTCACCGAAAAGCGCCTGCGCGAGGTGATCGACAGCCGCGAGGAACGCTGGTGGCGCTTCCTCTCCAGCAGCGACGAATTCAACCCGAGCCGGGTCGATTTCGACCGTGAATTGCTGCGCCGGTTCTACCTGGCGCACGGCTACGCCGACATCGAGGTTACCAATGCAACGTCGGAACTTTCGCCCGACCGCAAGGAGTTCTTCGTCACCTTCCAGCTCAACGAGGGCGCGCGCTACACCATCGGCAAGGTCGATATCAAAAGCACGGTGCCGCACCTGGATGCCGAGCGCTATCGCGGCCTGCTCGCGTTCAGCCCAGGCCGGTACTACAACGGCGACAAGGTGGAAAAGGTCGCCAGCCAGATCGAGAACGCCATCCGGAAGGACAATTTCGTGTTCATCCGCGTCGATCCGAAAATCCGCCGCGATCCGAAGAAGCACACCGTCGATCTGCAGTTCGACATCGGCCCCGGTCC
>Ga0116226_10002905_pt1 | contig 15063 bp, 13 predicted proteins | sample S1TSphfallax_FD_89692 | JGI IMG/M metagenome (GOLD analysis project Ga0116226, IMG submission 89692) | Host-associated microbial communities from peat moss isolated from Minnesota, USA - S1T2_Fa - Sphagnum fallax MG | ecosystem: Host-associated > Plants > Peat moss > Unclassified | place: USA...
CCATGGCCAATCATGGTAACTATAAGTCCCAATATCGAGTGTGGCCTTTTTGAAGGCCATACTTTCGCAATCCTTGTTTCATCGTCTGCACCATTTATTCAGCCAACCCATCTGTTTTAAGATGATCTTGTGAAGTAATCCAATGATCTATCAATGCCTTCTCACACAAATCCTGGAAATCCCTTCAAAATTTTGTACATTGGTTGGTGTGAACCTCAACTAGGGCACCAAACTTGTTAAACATTATGTCTACAAATGCATATGCATTTCCTTCATTGTTACAATATAGCAAGGGCACCAACTCCAACCACTTGGAGAAATGTTCAATCACAACCAAAACATAGCAGTTATGTCACAAAGTCAAACTCAATGGGTAGACAAAATCCAAGCTCCATTAATAACCCAACCCCATAATTGGTAAGGGTTGTAGCTAAGGTGTTGGTGTGTTGAATGATGCCCATATTCAATCACACACCACACACCAAAAAACAAATTGTTGAACCTATAGTTGCATCCCACACCATTAATATTATGCCTGGAGCAAATTGTAGGTCTGTTGAACCTTGAATGGCCCAACTCTTCATGAACATGTCATACAAGGCCTTCACACTGCTCGGTGTGATACTATTCACACTCACCCATCTATCCACACTTGTAGTAAAGAATTACCTTTGTATCAAAACCTTTTTGTCCTATGGACAACCTAATCCTACTCCTTGGGTGTCACTCCCATCGAAACTTCACATGTCTATAGATATGCCATAATAGGTAATTTTAAATGGATGTCCAGGGCACTATTGCTTCTAGTTCATCATTATCATGCTGGGAATTCTCACCATCCACGTTGCCTTGGGGTACATCCCTAGATCACCCCAACAAAGTGCACAAGTATGCAAAAAATGCCATCCTAACATAGCCTCAAAATCCACCTCTCCATGCCACATGGCACCTATTGTATCCTCCTCACTAGAACTTGGGTTTCAACCCAATCCATCAGCATTTTAATTAACCCTACCAGCCCTATGAACAATATCAAAATTGTACTCTTGTAGGATAAATGCCCATTTGGCCAACCTGCCCATTTAAATGATCTGATTCCATAAAAAATTTAGGGGTTGGTGATTGGTAACCAAAGTAAATGGGCTATCATACAAATAACACTAGAAAGAAAAAACCGCCCAAACAACAATGAAGCACTCCCCTTCATACAAGCTATATTTCGCCTTTGTCTTGTTGTTCAACTAACTGACATATGCCACCATAAATTCCCAACCATCATCATTTAGTTGGGTAAGCATAGTTCCTATCTCTAAGGTATTCCAATTAATATGTAATTGAAAAGATCGTCCTTGAATGGGTTGCTTCAAGATGGGGGCTGAAGAAAGTTGGGCCTTTAACTCCTGAAATGCATGTTCCTACTCCTCACCCCAAACGTATTCTAAGTCAATCTATGTCAACATGGTCAAAGGTTCAACAATGTTGCTAAAACCTTTAACAAACCTCTGATAATAACTACACAAACATAGGAAAGCTCATAACCAATTAACATATGTCAGTTAGGGCACTTGTGAAGTGGCTTCAACCTTGGCCTTATGTACCCCCAATCCACTTGGATAAATCATGTGACCCAGGTATTCCACCTATGTTTGGAAAAATTGGCACTTGCTTGGATGAAGCTCAAGGTTATGATCTTTAAGTCTTTTGAATACCTCTTATATATGATGCTTATGATCCTTTGATGTCATGTTGAAGACAATAATGTCATTGATGTAGCACTTTACAAAACCAAGTCCTACCAACATTCGATCCATCACCCTCTAAAATTTTGGAGGTGCATTTTCCAAATCAAATGGAAAAAATTGCCATTGGTACAAACAATCCTTCCCATGAGGATCAATTCCCCTAAATGTCATCTTGACTTTGTATCTTCCTTTAATGGCAACTGATGGTAACCAAATTTCAAATCAAAGGTACTGAAAACCTTGGCCTGACCAAGGGCATCAAAGATCCTTCCAATAGGGGCATGGTATATTTGTTCAAACATGTGCGCTTGTTCATTGGGTGATAATTCCCACATGTGTGCCGCTCTATCCAATTGCCAAAAATATTTTCCTTGGTTGGCATCACTGTGGCTAAGGCATATTCCACCAAACTTGCATCCAACAATTTTATTGTTTGAGCCTGAACCAAGGCCTTTTCGATTTCACTCAACCTATAAGGTTGTTTGAAAATAAGATTATCATCTTCTAATACAATTTGGACCTCCTATTTTTTCAGTTGTCCCAATTATTTTAAACTAGAAACAAAACAGCCAACATGATCCTGCAATAGCCATCGTACTTCCTACACCTCATTTCATGTAACCATGGGACCAATATCTAGCTCCCATGTTTATGTGGTCACCCGTACCTTGGGTTGAAATGATGGAACATCCCCAACACTCGAAGTTGAAGGTGAAACCTATGATTGTTATGCAAAAGGTGGCATAACACCAGAATCCATAGTGTCCCCACATCAAAAACCTCCTTCTCATTACCCATAAATCCATGATCCCACAAATGCCAAGGATGACACCCCCCTTTACACCAACATACCTAACACATATGTAGGTGCAACAAAAGTAGAGGAAGGGTGGGTGGGCGGGAAAGACTATGCAAATCGGACATGTTCAACCCAACAAAGGCTAAAGATCCATGTGAGACAAGTAAGATCCATAACCTATCCCAATATCCGTCAATGAGGGCCTTTGGAAATCCTTTGCATTATTGTGGTGCTCATGCGAAGTCCCATAGTTCAGTCTCATTCATCAACATTAAGTTCTTCCATCTTGGATGAGTTCGTGTCCCAAATCACTCTTGGACCGCCATCCTAAAATGTGTGAAAATGAAAAAAAATGAAAAAAATATGTAGTGTTACCCGAGGTAAGCCAACCCTATTGATCACAACCAAAGGTGGTCGATCATCATGTTGAACAATAGAAGAATGTCGTCCTGGATCCAAAATGTCATCCAGTAGGCATGTGGGTGACCTCAGAATGAGTTGATATGCGTTCTAAAATACCTTTGGTGGAGCTAGGCTAGTCCATAGCCACTAAAAGTGGTGGGCACAAGAATTGATTGTTGTAACATCCACTTGCACTGGTTTGATGATCCAAGCCCTAATTTGTTGCCATGCTACCAATACAACTGGCTAAAAACCCCCAAAGGCAATAAATTTTCCAACACATATGTACATGAATGCAGATGAGAGGTCTACAAATATTGCAACACCCGAATCAACTCCTAAAATTACCCTAATATAGGGTTTGAAAGTCCTTGACTTGTGCCAACCTATGATAAACCTTGACACAACCATCTTGATATGACTAGATTGATTGGTTTGACCTTGTCCAAATCCTACATTCCTAGCAATGTGTTGTTGTTCGATAAGGCATGTTGGTAACTTTAGATCATTGATGTAGGCAACAACTCAATATGTTGTTGTCACGTAACATGGTGCATGGAGGTGTTGGGCTTTAGGATCCTTTTCCACATAATAGTATCAGCAAACCTTGATGCCAAATTGAAGGACCGCTACAAGGCTAGAACTAATGCCTCTAAAAAGCTCTACCATGCAAATCCCATCCTTGAGAACATGCCGCAAGATAACCCTGAATATAAAGGTCGTAAACCAAGTGGTCCATGGTTTGGATCTATAGGTACTTGTGGGCTTGGTGATGACAAAGTGTGCTAAGCTTTATGAATATAATGTCTAGCTGATGCGTAAAGCTTCAATAACGTTCCCCATGATGGTTGAGGATAATGTGACGAACCTTGAATAAATGGCCCAACTTGGGCACCTAGTATGTCCAACTCATGAATAAAGGGGCTATCCATAGCATGGACGTTGTCTTCCAACAAATCAAAACCATGGGGAAACCTTGAAAATCCTATTAACATTGTCGATTTGTTGGATTTTCTTACATGCCCCCCAATGAAAGTGATTAGCAGAAAAGCTTTACGGCTATTTCTTGTTTGCCATCTTGGTCGATAATAAATAGTCTCCTCCCAAAAATCTAAGGTGATTCCTAAGGGATACAAAATTGTCCCCCCTCGTTAACACATCATACGACATAGCTTACATAACCACTACTTTAACACAAATCGTGGTATAATCTGTAGATCTGACAGGATTAACCTGAACGAAGACCTCATGCTTGATTATCCCCGAACTTTCTTTGACCCGCCCATTAATGTCAAAATTTAATATGGGGATGGCCCCAAATCAACATTCACTACAAGAAATTGTGTTTTTGACAACTAGACTACCCTACAACTAGAGCTCCAAAATAACTAATATACAATTGCATTGTAATTGTCCCATGGAAAATGCGACAAATTAATAATACTGCCACATTAGAAAATTAAGGAGTTGTATTAGAGTTGCAAATTAGTTGTAAGATGTATATTTATACATTATAATGCACACAATGTATATAATTATAGTCAACCATGTTTGACTTTGTTGACAAGTTGCATTTTAATTGCATGTAATAACTATATCACAATTAGGATAAATCTAGTTATCAATCAACGACTACTTTATAACAAATGTATGACCTTAAATAACACATACGATCATGCCATGTATATACATTTCCACTACCCAATATATATGACATTTCAACTTCAAATGTGAAATTTAAACATTTGAAATTTGGCGGGAAACTCTTAAGCAAGTGACACATGGCAATATATCAACAAATTTGCCTCAATGCATCAATGATGTTCATGTGTTTACGCTTATTATCAAGAAATTAAAGATGATTTTTTTTTTAAAAATCTTACTATTCAAACATTTTATGTATTTCCTAGTCTTTTGGTGATGCAATTTTCATATCATGTGTTATAATTAAGATTATTTTTGTTTAGTTTAAAACTAAAGTTAAAAGGTTATTATAAGTTATATTATTTATTTAAATAACTTGGAGATTGAAGGTTTTTTTTAAATTTTGGAGGTTGAAGGTTTTTTTTTTGCTCTTTGAAACATTGAAGGTTTTTTTTTTTATTCTTAGAAAGGTTGAAGGCTTTTGATTTTTCTTTTAGAAATTAAAGGTTCTTGTTCATATTTTTGGATGTTGAAGGTTCTTACTTTACTTTTTGATGTTAAAGGTTATTGCTCATACTTTTGGATGTTTAAAGTTCTTACTTTTGGTTTTACATGTTAAAAGTTCTTATTCTTAATTTTGGATATTGAACATTATTACTTTTTTTGTTTTTATATTATAAGGCTAGACCTTCGTTATGTTTCAAATCATCAACATCAAAATTATGTATATAAGGTAAGATTTTTTCAAAAAAACCTAAAATTGTAATTCAATTTACTTGATTGTAAGCACAATATTTGATTTTATTTGCAAGTGTACAAATTATAATTTAATTTATATCAATGTTCTATACACTGCATTTTAACAACAAATAAGTTGCATGTTAGTGGAAATATAGTCGATGCACTCCCACACTCCTTAAAAGACTCAAATGTGAATCTGAAAGTGAAAACATTGGAAGAATAAAAAGTTGGGGTACGTTCCTTAACTCACAACACTTCAAGGGTAGAAGGCCGTGCTGGAGCTCTAGGATGGGGACTAAAACAAGTGACAAATGGGTCAATTATTCACGTAAACTTGCATAGCCTAAACAACAAGTTGGTTAATGCATGGTTGAAGCACATTTGGTGCATGGACGAGCCACATGCATACGCAAACTCACAAGACTCACCACAATTTGGACTTGGGGGAAGTACTACCTTCCCTTTATAGTATTCTCTATGATTAGCCATGGGGGTTACATCCAAATGTCATTTTGATTCAAGATTCCCAAATTGGGAGTCTCGAAATTCCCAAAATTAGTAGTCTCGACACTTTGGAGGGCCATAACTTCTTATGCAGACCTCTGATTGAGGTGAAGTTTGAAGCAAAGTTGTAGCCCTTGTTGAAAGATTTTCAAGGATATGTGGAACCCCTCATTTGCACACATGTATTTCAAGGTGATTCCTGATTTTTAATGGTCGAGAATCAAATTGGCACTTTGACTCCCATCCTTTCTTTTGGCCATAACTTTTCTATTAAGTACTCAAATGGGTCATACGAGTCCATTTTAGACATCTAAATTTCAAGAAATTTTCAAACTTATAAAGAACTTTTTAATCCAATGAATTTGGCCCTCGAAATATCTTTTTGAAAATTTGGGATTCCATTGGGATTCAAACTCCCAAAGTGGTAGTCAATTTGGGAGTGCGCGGGTTCATTCCCTCACACTCTCCTACATTCCTAAGAGTGTGAAATGTGATTCCCGGGTTTCCCTTTCGGCCCACACCTTTGCAAGCCCTTACCTTGGTCACAAGCCCAAGGCTAGGGTCATGACAATGGTTATAAACTAATTTTATTCAAATTGAAGGGATTATTTACATATTTTTGAGATTACAATGTTATGATATGTTAATGATTTCATTTCAAATGTGTACCTAAATATCATAACATGGTAGATTTCAAGAAAATAAGGTGCATTGAAGAAATTGCATGGCTTAAGCTCCATTTTAGCAAAAATAGAAAAAAAACATTCATTTATGAAATATAATGTTTTAAATGACAATATTTGATTATTGTGGGTCATCATTTTCATAATCTAACCTCTTTTTTAGATACATAAAAATGTTTGTTATATATAATTTGGGCATTATATTTAGATTCATAGTTAAATTGTCTTTTGATAAAAACATTTTATAAACTTTTTGTAATGTATTCTTCAACATGGAATGTGAATTTATTTAAAGTTTCAAATCCATTTCATGTTTATAAATAATGATGTTCATTGTAATTAAACATTATCTACTATAATTAAAACAACATGAATATGATGGTTGTGTGAAGTTTGGATAATTGCATTATAAGTTGCAATTTAGTTGTTTAGTAGTACTAAAATCTACTACCATACAATTGTTTTGAAACCCAAATTTAAACACCTAGTTGCAAATTAGTCACTAAATCTTTTATTTTCATTTCATCTTTAGTTGTAAGTTTGTTGCAAAGGATAGGAACAAAATTCATTGCTTAAATGAATGAATGAAATAATTAAAGAATATATATGTTAGACTAAGTATAAATTAGTTGTAAATAAGTTGCAAAAGATAAGGATATTTAAAATCCATTTGTCAAATGGATGAATGAAATAATAAAGGAATATATTCGTCAAGCTAGTTGTAAAATAGTTGTAAATAAGTTACAAGAGATTAGGATAAAATCCATTCACATCAAATGAATGAATGAAATAATGAAAGAATATATTTGTTGAACTAGTTGTTAAATAGTTGTAGATAAGTTATAGAATATAAGAATTTAATTCATTTTTCAAATGGATGAATGAAATAATTAAAGATTATATTTGTCAAACTAGTTGTAAAATAATTATAAATAAGCTACAAAAGGTATTAACATACGTCATTCATTGACAAATGGATGAAATGCCACGTTGGCATTTTGTTCACCATGTTGGAATGTGTGTGGAAATTTGATGTGGAAATTAATTGCAAAGAAGTTGCATATAATTGCATTTGAGTTGCACCGTATAAATGATATTGAATATAACATAAGGTGTCCATTGTAACTACTACAACTTGTCCGATAACAATCAAGGTTGTATAATACCATGAGTTGCAAATGTCCGTTGCAACTGGAAAACCCAATTGCAAGCCTAGTTATAAAACCCTATATTTTCTCATAATATAGGTCAACCTTAGACCTTCCATTGTTGTTTTGCCCAACATCAAAAGTTGGGCTCTTTAATCTAATAATATCCTCTAGGGTTGGGAATATTGTCCTGAAGCCCCCCTTATCTAAAACACACCTTCTTGATTCCACACCACCATTACACTTAGTAGAATCCATGTTCGATCGATGGGTGGGCATGTTGGAAGCTCTTGGAATTTGGCTACTGCGACATGCCAAGGTGGTACCACCATAATAGGTGGTTGGTTAATAGGTGATTAGCCAACATGTATTTTGTTAATAAATAGTCCGTCGACAAGTGGACCAACAAGTAGGTCAATAAATAAATGGTTGATAGGTATGTCACCAACATATATTTAAGTGACTGGTGGTTAGCTGAATAAAATTTCCTGGGAATCCTTGACAAGTGTAGCCACCATCCCGAATGTATCCACACCATCACAGAATGTGGCTACCATTCGAAATATTGTAACTAATAAAAAATCAAGCATAGCCAAAGTCATAGCAAAAAACAATGGTGTCTAGCACACCAACCTAATTGCCCCCAACACACTATTGGGTGCCTAAGTTCTTGAAGTGGAACTAAATAATCTAGTGGTCGTAATCAATCCCCTCTTGGGGTTGGATGTGTCCATCGAAGTGTAGCCTGTGTTGATCAACACAAAGGACTATGGCAGATGAACTTGGCGTTGGGCCTCTCCATGCTGAGCATCCAATTTCTCATCAACACCTTGTGGTTCTTACACTTTAACACTTGCCCTAGTAATTAATGTAGTTATCCAAACCCTAATTAGGGTTTTGTCATTGGCTGCCCCTAAAACATGATCATAAAAAATACCCAATTCGATTTCATCTATACCTAATGCCTTGAGAATTTAGCTTTGTAGAAAAATCCAGGGTTGAAACCCTGAGCTGAAAAATCAATTGGCACATGTACTATGGGTTTCACTTGTATTACCATGTTGGCTGCCATACTTGTCACCAGTGCCTCCATCACATTAGGTTGGTTTATAGCTGACTTGGTGGCCAACCTTTTATTAACCGCACCTTTCACCTTTTGGCCCTTGCCAGATCTAGGGACTTCCCCACATTTCTTATTTGGGATTGACCTTGTTGTAGCTCTAGATGAAGTGTGAAGCAATGGTCTACATTATGGCCATACACCTTGCAATGGGAGCAAGGTTGGTTGGGGTTGGAGGTGGTTGCTTCAAGAGGATTAGGACAAACCTTCTTCCAATGTGACCCACCACACCTCCAACATTTATCCTCTCCCCCCTATTCAGTAGTATACGATGAACAACCCCCACCAGGTTCTTATTTGGGCCCCTTGCCTTTTTGTGGTGCAGTTATCAATGCTTGATCATGTGACTATTGAGTCGATGAAGTAGGATAATGTTTTAGCGTTTCCCTACTAAACCCCAAGGTAACAACCTTTTCCTCCACCATGTTGAGCTCAATGCGCTCACATACTCGGAAAATGTTAATGCCAATGTGGGTTGGGTAGGTTGGGTGAGAACTATGTCTTGCACATGTCACTTTAAATGTTTTTCCAAAATCCCATACCAAAATTGGATAGCTTGGGCCTCTGTGACCCCTTTGTTCACATTGATCAACCTTCACATCCATGTGTATGCCTCCCGCAAACTTTCGTGGGGTCGATGTTGAAACTCATGCAATGTTTAGATTCTTTTCAATGTTAGCCGCATGGGCATCACAAACTCATGATAATCATTTATTGGGTAGTCCTTCTAGATGATAGAGTAAACCTTTCCATGCCAAGAAAGGTGTAAATGTTACGAATTCCATAACTATTACATATCACACCAGGTATTGAATTCCATGATGAAATCATCTAGTTCAATGGTGCCAATCACCTTCGAAAATCGATGGGGCCTTTTGGAGGTGCCATACATGTCCTCAATGTCCCACACAAGTGGTACAAACATTATCATCAGTAGTTCTACCTTAGAATATGATGAATTTTCTTTAGATGTTCATGTAGGTGGAGCATGTGGTTGAAATTGCACCCTTCACTTAGTAAATCGTTTAGCAAACTTATTTTCAGAATCTAAATCTCGACACTTGTTTGTGATGAAACCTAACCTTAATCTAGGTTTCTTTAAAAACTTTAAACATGTTACCCTGAATCATGTAACCTTAAACTCTTGTAACTCCAATGTGACCAAGATTGTGGCACTTGTATTGGTTCAATTAATCTTATAGGGATGTTGATTTGTTGCGAATTTCCCTACCCTAAAAGCCTCCAAATTAAAATGGTGGTTAGGGTTGCTACACATGTATGGTTGGGGCACTTACATCCATAAAAACATTATATGGGGCCAAGCAAGCACTTGGGGTTTTCACAATCGTAAAAACAACAAATGTGATCTCATCGATCATTACTCCGATCTCACCACCACAAATCTATCGATCATTAACCCAATCTCACCCAACAACAAAGACAAATATTAAGTACAACCTATTGACCACTAAACCTTATTATTTATGTTTGGGAAAATAAGGAGTCAAAGATGACTTGTTTAGTAATCAAAGCTAGGTGGTAGCCTTGTCCCATACCTAGCCATTAACCACATTAACTACAAACTTTGGGCTTTGGGCTCATTGCATGTTGCAACCAACACACGTGGAAAGGCTCGTAGCCTTTTACCCAAAGTTTATTACTAAACAATATGCACATATTTGCAAGACATCATAACACAACCTTGTGCTCTTTGTGATGTAGCTCGAAGGCACACAACTTGAAACCTTTGAAAATGATAGCCTTTTTCACCATAAAGTAATGGTGAAAACAACACCTGAAAATAGGCATCATATGTAAGGGATATCAATTTTTGAGATTTTATGTGAAATAAATCCCAAGAATAGGAAAATTAGTCTTTGGACTCCCAAAATCATGATTTCTAAAAGTGGTTGTAGGCCCACTATTGCGTAAAACTTGCCAAGATGAATCCAATGATGTGAAAATCGCAAAAATATGAGTGCATATGTGGAAGTTATGGCCGACTAAAAATCACAAATGGATGAAAAAAATTCATAAAATTTTGGATGAGAAAAATTAAAGGGATAAATCATTAAATGAAAAATCTTATGTCAAAATTATGGATGAACATTGGAATATATTATTAATAATTAATAATACTTTTTAAGTGTAAAAAATGTTCTTAACGCATGTCAGGTTCAAATTAGTGTCAAACTTAATTATTAGGTTCAAAAATGAAAATAAAACGAAAATAAATAGCAGGTTTGGATTGGATTCAAACATGCCCCCCTACTTGAACCTTTGTCCAAACTTTCCAAGCTTCCCTTAGGCCCCAAAGCTTAAGTTCGAAAATTGAAAAAATAAAATAAAAGAAATAAATAAATGAAAAAATAGGATTGAGGGAAATTCAAATTCAACCCCCTAACCCCCTTTTATCTTAGGCCTCGCCTTAGCTAGCTAAAACAACATTGCACCCCAAGTTGCGTCAACTTGGCTCGAACCTTGGCCGAATTCAAATTCATGATGATGGTCACCGTGAGCTCATGTTCATGGCCTATTTGACCTGCAACAATAACAATGAGTTGCAACAACAACTCTTCCTCTTCCCCCCTTCTTCCATTTTAAAAATAATAATAATAATTATTATTTTTCCTCTTCGGTAGCTACAATAGTAAGCTTTGCCGTCTTGTCACAAGCTTTACCTACTTCCCCTTCTTTTTCTCCTCCTTGTTTTTTTTTCACTTCATGCACTAAAGTTTTGTAGCTCTTTTCATTCCACTAACAACAACACCAACTCCTCCTACTCACTAGGAGAAAGAATTAGAAGGGGAAGAGAGGGGCAGACAAGGGAGAGACAATGAAAGAGAAACTTGATAATAATAATAATAATAAATCATTAACTTTACAATCCATGCCCCCATGGAGTTCAATTCTTTAGGGAGTTGCAAAACTTTAAAACATAAAAGATCATGTCACCTAATGCCCAAGCAAATCTCAAAAGAACAAACACCACAATCTTGTGCAGTAGTAAACAAAATAACTAATAACTCATTGGAATCAACCACAAATCTAATTCTAGCATTGTCAAGTTAAATCAATTGCAATTTTCTAGATTTCAAAGTTCTACTCACTTGCAAAACACAAGAATATAAGTACCAACAAAAACATTCACAAACTCCTTGCATAACAAGAACACAAAAACACAATAGAACATAATAGAACTATGATGTGTTTCAAAATCTAAAAAATTATATTTTGATCACACACCATCCTTATTTATCATGAACTCCAAAATGTTGGAATCCCATTCACATTGGAATTAGTTTCAAACCTACTTACCCCAAATTACCTTTAGTCTAAAACAAAAATCTATAACTACAGACAATGGAAAATTACTACAATTTGATTTTGGTTAATCAATGCAATATGTGAAAGGTAAAGATAATGTTGTGGTTGATGCCCTTTCTTGTTGTCCCTTGGTTAATGCCATTTACATGGTTAAAAACATCGTAATGCAAGAAATAAATAAGTATTATACTCAAGACCAATTGTTCAAAAAACCTTATGAGAACTTTGAAAAAGAACATAAAACCCTTGAAATAATTTTTTTTTATCAAGCATACACCTTAGATGGTGGGGCTGCATATTATAGCATTAAGGTATGTATCCTTCATTTTAAAGACTTTCATGTCAAAAAAATTATGATTATTATAACATCCCAATAAGTAGTCACCTTGGATTTTAAAAGACTTATATGGCCGTAAAGAAAAACTATTTTTGGTCAGGCATAAAAATGGATGTATGAGAATATGTTAAAAAATAATTTATGTGTCAAATAATTAAGGCTGAACACATTAAAATCCCAAGCTCTTTACAACCATTGGGGGTTCATAATAACAAGTGGGAGTCCATTAACATGGACTTTCTAGTGGGTTTGTTTAGAAATGAGAAAGGGCATGTACATACTTTGTGGTCGTTGACCAATTCATAAAACATGCCCATTTTATACCTACTAAATCCACTATGTCAACCATTGATGTGGCAAAACTATTTATTAGTGATTTTTTTCATTTACATGGTTTGCCAAAAGAAATTAATTGTGATTGGGATTGAAAATTTGTAAACCAATTTTGGGGTACCTTGCTAAAAATGTTGGGCATTAAACTAAAAATGAGTAGTGCATATCAACCCGAAACAAGTGCCCAAACATAAAGAACTAACTATATTTTGGAAGATATGTTAAGAAATTATGTAGGGCATAAACAAACGAAATGGGAACAATACCTATTCTTGGTGGAATTTGCCTATAATGTAAGTTGGCATTCCTCTATTCAAACCAACCCATTTTATGCCCTTTATGGTCAAGAATGTTTAACTCCCCTTTCTATTTCAACACCCACCTTTAAAGTGGAGGGAGTTAATCAAATGATAGTCACCATGCAACATATTTTTAAATTGTTCAAGGAGAGTATGCAAAGTGCTCAAGATTAGGCTAAATTTTATGCAGATAAAAATTGTACCCCTCAAGAATTTGAGGTGAACAATTGGCTATTTTTATGGACCTTTTATCATAACAATTTTTTTGGGAAATGTAGCCTATCAATTGGATCTCCCAAAGTCCATGCAAATCCATAATGTATTCCATGGTAACTTCCTAAAAAATATGTTTAGACCCCTTTCATGTTTTGCCTAAATTACCTTAAATTTCAAATGAAGAGAACGCCTTAACAAAATCTAAACAAATTCTAAAAACTAAGGTGTGCCAACATCAAAATAGAATGTGGAATGAAGTGTTGGTAAAATGCAATCATTATCCTATTGATGACGCAACTTGGAAAAATGAAGCAAAATTTAAGGTTAACTTCCCTGGACAATGACCTTTTTTTAGAGGGGGAGTAATGTTAACAACCAAAGGAGGATGGTGTGGATGATGGACAGAAATGAAAAACTAGCGATGAAAATTTGAAGCAAGAGGTGGCATTAATGAATTTACCTAGGATGTGGTAACCACATAAAAGCTTAGCTATGGTGGAACATGCGTGAGGAGAGTGTGGAGAAGAAAAAGAGGGTAGACTAGAAGAAGTTACTTCTTTCTCCTAATATAGGAGATGGATAGGAAGGAGCATCTTAAAGAAAATTGCCTCCACACTCACGGTTGGGTGGTGAAAACCATGGTTTGTAAAGGAAGTAAAACAAATGTGTGAGTGTGTGAATTTTTTGTTGTTTCTGGTTAGTAGGTAGCCAAAAAGGTTGTAACCAGTATTTGCAATAGGATTGTTTATGTTGGCACTTAAGTGGACTATGATTCCCTTAAAAGGCCTCTCTGTTTGGGCAACCAATTCACAAAAGGGGTTGGATTAGGAAGTTCCTTGTGAGGGGGTTTTATTCCTTCTCTATGTTGTAGGTGGACACTGAAAATCAGTGGAAAGGGAGAAGGGATCAAAGGGTTGTAATAATCACCTTCTTTATTTTCATTTTCTTTTTTTGTAAATTTCTTTGGCATCAAATTATTCATCAACTTTTGAATTCAATTTAATTAATAACACACACATTGGTTTAGAAAGTTGCAAACTGACAACAATTTCATGGGATGTAAAAAAATTCACATGGTTTAATAAATTAATAATTCCAATGATGAAAATTTTAAAGAACTGATATATTGATGATTTTTCTATAATCTTTCGCAGACTCCTTATTGATTTTGCATAATCCTTTGTATGGTCATCCTTGTACAATTCCAAAAGACATTTCCAAGTATAACTACATCATTTCCAAGCCTAACTACCTCACTTCCTTCCTAATAACTACCTCGTATCCTTATAACTATCTCACTCCTTTTCTAATAACTATCTTTTATCATTAAATTATTTCATCCCTTTCTTTACTTGCCAACATGCATATGAAAAGGCAAATTAACATGTGCCTTTTCATGTCCATAATATCTATATTAATTGAAATTCAATTTGAAATTGACATAAATAATGATGAATTATCGATATATGAGAATGTAATAAGAAGGAAAATTGTTAGCGGTAGTGCATAGTAATGCAGAGCCCAAGTAACTTATACATAATACTTGTTAGTAGTGTGAAGTGATGATATGGTAATAAGTAATATGAAAAGTTTAAAGTGATATCCAAGATGCAAGATTGATTATTTTATTATAGTTGGTCATATTCTCAAAAACGACAAAAATCACAAAATGAGTTTTAAAAATATATAGAAACAATTCAATCTCATAATTGACATGTTTGTTATAAGGAATGTATGGAAATAATGTGTGAATTAATGGTTTAAAATA
>Ga0116226_10002906_pt1 | contig 15060 bp, 13 predicted proteins | sample S1TSphfallax_FD_89692 | JGI IMG/M metagenome (GOLD analysis project Ga0116226, IMG submission 89692) | Host-associated microbial communities from peat moss isolated from Minnesota, USA - S1T2_Fa - Sphagnum fallax MG | ecosystem: Host-associated > Plants > Peat moss > Unclassified | place: USA...
CCGCGACCGCCTATCTTCACGGCGCCGGCGAGCGCGCGAACTTGCAGCTCTTGACGGACAGCCTGGTCGTAGGATTGGCGTTCGATGGCGATCGCTGCATCGGCGCCGACATTTGGCGCGATGGCCGGCTTGAAACCGTGCGGGCCGAGGAGACGATCCTCTGCGCCGGGGCGATCGATACGCCGCGCCTCTTGATGGTGTCGGGCATCGGCGCGCCCGAGGCGCTTTCGGCCTTGGGCGTCGGGGTTCGCGTCTCCTCGCCTCATGTGGGTCAGCATCTGCAGGATCATCCCCTTTGCGGGATCGTCCATACCGCAGCCCGTAAGCTGCCGGTCTCGCCCTACAATCACGGGGAGGCCGTCGTCTTCGCCCAAAGCACGCCCGGCCGAGCGGCGCCCGATCTGCAGATCATGGGGGTGGATGTGCCCTTCACCACCGCTGAAACAGGACCTGGGCCCGCCGAAGGGTTCTCCATCGCGCCCTGTCTGATGAGCCCCGCAAGCCGGGGATCGGTGACCCTGACGACGAAAGATCCGCGCGCGCCGGCAAGGATCGACCCGAACTACCTCGCCGCGCCCGAAGACATGGACCGCTTTATCCACGCCATCAGGCTGGCCCGGCGGATCGGCGCGCAACCGGCGCTGGCGAAATGGTCTGCGGGCGAGCACGCCTGCGGCCCGGCCGGCGACTCCGACGCCGATTTGCGGGCCTTCGCCCGGCGGGCGGTCTCGCCCTTCTTCCATCCGGTGGGAACCTGCAGGATGGGCCCTGAGGGTCAAGGCGTCGTCGATTCCAGACTCAATGTCCGCGGCGTGCAGGGTTTGCGCGTGGCCGATGCGTCGATCATGCCTCTGATACCCAACGCCATGCCCAACGCCGCCGTCGTCGCCATCGCGCTCAAAGCGGCTGACATGATCGGCTTATAGAAGGCGTTGGGCGTGACCGCGTATCAGATGGAGGAATTATAAAGTTAAACCCACGATAAACCAAAACAAAGCTTAGGAAATCCTAGCCGAGTGCTGATTGGGAGTCCGCAGTAGGCCTCTAATAGCGCCCCTCCATCATCATAAATATGTCGAAAAACCGCAAACTCTTCTTCTCAATGGTCCGATAGTTCCCCGCCAACAGCGCATTCCACGCTGTCAATGCGGGGGTTTTCATGACGGGTTTGGTGCGCCGCGATCTTCGCGCGGCTCTTTTCGTGGCTACGGCCCTGGCCGGGCTGATGTCGGCTCAGGCGGTCTTGGCGCAGGCGGCGCCGGCTTCCGCCCCCGACGCCGCGGCGGCCTCCGCTGCTCCCAGCGCCGCGCCCAGCGAAGTGGTGGTCACCGCCACCAAGACCACCCGCTCGGCCATCGCCCTCGGCAATGTGGAGATCCAGAAGATCCTTCCCGGCATCAATCCGTTGAAAGCCATCGAGACGTTGCCGGGCGTCTTGTTCGTCACCTCCGATCCCTGGGGCAACGACGAGCAGAACGAAGAGATCTTCGTCCATGGCTTTACGACGCAACAGCTCGGCTACACCATGGATAACGTCCCTCTGGGCGACCAGCAGTACGGCAACTACAACGGGCTCAGCCCCTCCAGAGCCCTGACCAGCGAGAACGTCAGCAAGGTGGTGCTGGAATCCGGCGCCGGCTCCCTCGGCGTCGCCTCGGTCAGCAACCTCGGCGGCGCGATCGAGACCTATTCCAACGATCCCAAGCAACAGTTCGGCGGGCGCCTGGAAGAGGTGCTCGGCAGCTACGACACCACGCGCACCTTTGTCCGCATCGACAGCGGGGCCACGGACTACGGCGCGGGCTATCTCTCCTACCTGCATCAGGACGCCCGCGCCTGGGACTTCGACGGTCACCAGAAGGACGATCAGGTCAACGCCAAGTATGTGGACGACATCGGCCGCGGCAAGCTGACCCTGTTCCTGGATTACGACTACAAGGTCGATCCTAATGAGGACGCCATCAGCTATGGCAATCAGCAGACCACCGCGGCGGCGGGCTTCATCCCCTACACCCGTCCCTACCTCTATCCGAACCTGAACGCCGCCGAGACCTATCTCACCAGCAACCCCGCCGCGCCCGGCACGCCGCCGACGGCGCAGGGCAACAACTTCTCCAACTATTTCAGCGCCGAACAGCGCGAAGACCTCTTGGGCTACGCCAAGTACGACTATCGCTTCAGCGACAATCTCACCTGGTCGAACCAGCTCTATTACCACTACGATTACGGGCGCGGCATCGTTGCGGGTCCGGTGAACAACGCCGGTCTGCCGGCCCTGTTCGCCACCTATTACCCGAACCTGATCGTCGGCTCCTCCACCAGCACGGCCAGCCTGAACAACCTCGTCAACCTCTTCGGCGGCACGGGCTACGAGGTGCGCACCACCGAGTATCACATCAACCGTGTGGGCGAGCTCTCCAACCTCGACTGGCAGCTGGGTCAGCACCAGATCGAGCTCGGCCTCTGGTACGAGCACAACGACGAAGGCCAGCACCGGGTCTGGTATCCCTTCTCGGGCGCCAACAACGACCTGACCCCGTACGATGTGCCCAAGGGTCCCGCCGTCTTCACCCAGGACGCGGTGAACTTCTCCGTCGACGACGCGGTGATCCACCTGCAGGATCAGTGGCGCATCCTGCCGAACCTTCTGTTGCAAGCCGGCTTCAAGTCCAGCCTGCAGACCGCCGGAAATACCGTCCTGGTGCAGCAGAAGAACCTGCCCACCGTGGCGGCGGCCTCCCAGGTGAATTTCCCCACCGGGACCATCGTCTCCAACAAGGCCTTCCTGCCCCAGGTGGGCGTGCTTTGGGACGTGACCGAGCACGAGCAGGTGTTCGGAAACATCCAGCAGAACCTGCGCCAGTTCATTCCCTATAGCCAAGGGGGCAACTTCTACGGCACCGCGCCCTGGAACCTCGGCAATCAGGCGGCCTTCAACCTGTTCAAGACCACGGTGCAGCCGGAATCGTCATGGACCTACGAGCTCGGCCTACGCAGTCACCGCGCCCTGGACCTCGGCTATCTTACCGGGTTCGAGGGTCAGGCCAGCGTCTATCACGTGGACTTCTCCAACCGCATCCTGAACATCGCGCCCTATAACTTCATCAACCCGGCGCCCTCGATCCTGGTGAACGTGGGCGGGGTGACCACCAACGGGGTGGATATCGCCGGCACGCTGAACTTCGGGCCGCACGTCCATCTCTACGACGGCCTCTCCTACGACAAGACCACCTACAACTCGAACTACAACAGCGGCGTCACCACCGTGGGCGGCGTCAGCACCCCGACCGTGGTCGCCACCGGCGGCAAGTGGGTGCCGGGCCAGCCCGATTGGCTGAACAAGACCATCCTCTCCACCAATTTCGGGCCCTTCGAGGCGCAGATCAACGGCGACTATGTGGGCCGGCGATACGCGACCTATCTGAACGACTTATCGGTCAAACCCACCTTCCTGGTCGGTCTGGAGGGCAGCTATGTGTTCGACACCCTGCCGATCTCCTATGTGAAGTCCGCCAAGCTGGCGTTGAACGTCACCAACCTCGGCGACACCAAGGGCGTCTCCACCCTGGTGACCACCAGCGCGTCCGGCGGCTATCAAGGCTACCCGATCGCGCCGCGCATGGTCTTCGTCACCCTGTCCGCGGGGTTCTGATCCGCGCTCCGGGCATCCCGCGAACGCCGACCTTTATTCCCCGTCCGCATCGTCCGCCGGCCCGCCCGGGCGGGCCGGGCGTTGCAGGACGCCGTCCAGGGCGACGCCCTTTTCGAGGATCAGGCGGCTGAGGTCGAGGAGGGCGGTTTGCAATTCCGGGCTCATCGCCTGGTAATTGGCCAGCAAGATCGCCGCGTCCGCTCTCGTCGGGCGCGGCGGTCGGTGCGTCGCGTAGGCGATAGCCGTGACCTCTTCGCCGACCAGGGCGGCGACGGTGGTGTTCAGCCGCTGGGCGGCCCTGACCAGGGTGACGGCGGCCATGCGGTTTTCCGCCTGCTCATAGCGCTGCACCTGCTGAACCGTCACCGATAACGCCTCAGCGAGGTCGGCCTGGCTGACGCCGAGGGCCTGTCGGCGCAGGCGCAGGCGAAGACCCAAACTCAATTCTATTGGATCGCGAGGCATCCATCTCGCTGCCGCGGGACGCCAAGCGCTGCAATAACCTGGATCAAGGTGTGACGCTGAGACGCTTACCAGGGGCCAAAAACTGGCAGTCAACAACAGGGGGTCAAAGGCTTTTGACGCCGCGGCGCAGGCGCCGATGCAGATAGTTCTCATCGAAGCCCGCGATCTTCACCAGCTTGACCGGGTCCAGGATCGACAGGCTGTTGCGGCGCAGCTCCATGGCGCCGAGCAGGCGCAGCTCCTTCAGGATGCGGTTGATGTGCACCGGCGTCATGCCGAGGGCGTCGGCCAGCAGCACCTGGGACAGGGGCAGGGTGATGCGGTATTCGGCGCTCTCGCCCACCGTATAGGCGCGCAGATAAAGTTCGCACATCAGGTGCGCCACCCGCTCCAGACTGCTGCGCCGGCCCATGCTGACGATCCAGGCGCGCAGCACCCCCTCGTCCACCAGCTGGGCCACGTACATGGCCTTGGCGATGGCGGGGCGGGCTTCCATCAACGCGTCCATGTCGGCGCGGGGGATCAGGGCGACGGTGGCCGTGGTGATGGCCTGAATGCTGTGATCCATCTCCGACACCATGCCCACGTGCAGGTCGCAGCAGTCGCCGGGCATCAGCAAGGCCGTCACCTGGCGCGTTCCGCTCGGCAGAATCTTGTAACGGCAGGCCCAGCCGTCCAGCATCACGAAGACCGGTCCCGGTGGATCGCCCTCGCGGATCAGATCCTGTTTAGCGTTATAAAGTTTCGGCGCGGATGTGGCCGTCGCCAGCAACGCGACGTCATCTTCCGATAAGTCGGCGAACCCGTTCAATTTTTCTATGAAAAGGTTTCGCATCGCCACAAGCTCTACACTAGAGCGTCGAATGCCCGCGATTGCTGCACGTTATTATAAAAAGTTTATTTGGTTGTGGTGGCGGTGGGGCGACCCGCCTAAGCTAGGTGATCGTCGGCGCCCGTTCCGAGCCGTCGGCGGCTGAGGTGCGAGCGTTCTCGCCCTACGAAAGTCCACCGTGCAACCTCCCGCATCCGATCCTCCGGCCGCCTCGCCGAGCACGCCCGGCGACTATGCCCATGGCCGCGCGGCGCTGCTGCTGGTGGAAAGCCTGATCCACGGACTGATCGCCCGCTCGGTCTTCACCGTCGCCGACGGGGTTTGGGTGATGGAGCTGGCGCTGGACGCGCAGCGCGCCATCATCGAGGACGCGGCCAGCCCGCCGCCGTCCATGGGCGAGGCGGCGACGCTGCTCGCCGCCCTGACCGCCAGCCTGAGTATCGATCTGCCGGCGCGAAGCGAAGACGAGGCGTAGGGGGATAAGGCGTCGCGCGCGAACCTTAGCGTTCCGCCTGCGTTACATCGCCATGGCGCCGGCGCACCCGCTCTCTCCCGCAGAGCGTCCCGGGCGTCGGGGATGATCATGTCGATATTGAGAGCTGTATTCGCCGCCGCCCTGGCGATCGCGCCCGTGGGCCTGCTCGCCGGGTGCGAATCCACCGCTGTCGCGGTGCGGCACAAGGAAACCAGCCTCACCGCCCTCGGCTTCATCGCCCGCCCGGCTGATACGCCGGCCCGCCAGGCGATGCTGAAAAAACTGCCGCCCTTCAAATTCCTGCGCCGCACCCGAGGGACCGACGTGCGCTACATCTACGCCGACCCCCTCGATTGCACCTGCCTCTACGTCGGGTCGGCCAAGGCCTACGCCCAGTATCGCCAGTTGCAGCGGCTTCGCGTGGCGGTGAAAGAGATCCGCGCCGACAGCTTCGCCGATCAGATGGCGGCGGCGGACTACGACGCGCCCGGCTGGGACTGGGGCGCCTGGGGCAGCTTGGGTGAAGACTTCCCCTATGACGGCGGTCCGGGCTGGTGAGCTCGCAGGCCGGCTCCTCCCCTCTCTAAGAGCGCTTCCTTCCCCCTCGATGGGGGAGGAATCGAGGGCGGCGGTGCATGGCGCCGACGTTAGGGTTGATGGCGCTGAAGGCGGCGAACAATTGGCTGGCGGAAGCGCCCTTGCGCCCCACCTATCCCGGCCCTTCCCCCATCGAGGGGCCATCCGGGGGGAAGGGAGCGCGCGCCCATCGAGACAGGCGGCGCTTGCCCTTCGCCTCGCACCCCGCCACTCTCGCAGCGCAGCACGCGGGGGCGGATGGTCGGACTTCAGAATGCGCAGAGCCTGGTCGGCCTCGTCCTGGTGATGGGCCTCTGCTGGGCGGTGTCGGAGGATCGGCGTCGGTTTCCCTGGCGCCTGGCGCTGGGCGCCTTGGCGGTGCAGCTTGGCCTGGTGTTCCTGCTGTTCGGGGCGCCGCCGGCGCGGGCTATGCTGCAAGGGGTGGGGCAGGGGGTGGACGCCTTGTCGTCCGCCACCGCCACGGGCGCCGCCTTCGTGTTCGGCTATCTGGCGGGGGGCGATCCGCCCTCCGCCGCCACCAACCCCGCCGCCCTGTTCATCCTGGCCTTTCGCGTCTTGCCGGTGATCCTGGTGGTGTGCGCGCTCTCGGCCCTGCTCTGGCATTTGAAGATCCTGAAGTGGATCACGCGGGCCTTCGGCTTCGCCTTTGAGAAAACCCTGGGCCTTCGCGGTCCGCCCGCCCTGGCGGTGGCGGCCACCATCTTCATGGGCCAGGTGGAGGGGCCCATCTTCATCCGCGCCTATCTCGATAAGCTGTCGCGCTCGGAACTGTTCATGCTGATGAGCGTGGGCATGAGCTGCGTCGCCGGCTCGACCATGGTGGCCTATGTCGCCTTGCTGAAGGACAGCCTGCCGAACGCCGCGGCCCACATCCTGACCGCCTCCCTGATCTCCGCGCCGGCGGGGGTGCTGCTCGCCCGCATCATCGTTCCCGCCGGCTCCGAGGAGGCGGCGGGCGAAGCGCCCTTCGGCGATGACCGCAAATACGCCTCGGCCATCGACGCGGTCAGCCACGGCATCGGCGACGGCTTGCAGGTGGTGCTGAACGTGGCCGCCACCCTGGTGGTGTTCGTCGCCTTCGCCGCGCTCCTCGACAAGCTGTTGCTGGCGATCCCGCCCATCGGCGGACAGCCGGTGAGCATCGAGCGCATCTTGGGCCTGATCTTCGCGCCCCTGGCCTGGGCCATCGGCGCGCCCTGGTCCGAGGCGCCGCTGGCGGGGCGGCTCCTGGGGGTGAAGATGGTGCTGACGGAGTTTACGGCTTTCATCCAGCTCGGCCATACGCCGCCGGGCGCGCTCTCGCCTCGTACGCGCATGATCATGACCTACGCCCTGTGCGGCTTCGCCAACATCGGGTCGGTGGGCATCAATGTCTCGGGCTTTTCCGTCCTGGTCCCGAACCGCCGGCCGGAGGTCTTGGCCCTGATCTGGAAGGCCTTGATGGCCGGGTTCCTGGCGACCTGCATGACCGCCTCCATCGTCGGCGCCTTGCCCTCGGCGCTTTTCCAGGGCCGATAGGCGCAAAGTTAAAAACTGGAGGAGCGAGCATGAAACTCTACGACAGCCGTCGTGCGCCCAACCCCCGCCGCGTGCGCTGGTTCATGGCCGAGAAGGGCATTACCGACATCGAGGTGATCCAGCTCGATCTTCTGAAACAGGAGCACCGCACGCCGGACTATCTGGCCAAGGCGGGCCTCGCCAACGTGCCGGCGCTGGAGCTCGACGACGGGACCACGATCACCGAAAGCGTCGCCATCTGCCGCTATCTGGAGAGCCGTTATCCCGAACCCAATTTGTTCGGCCGCACGCCCGAAGAGATCGCCGTGATCGAGATGTGGACCCGCCGGGCGGAGATGCTCTTGGCCACACCCCTGATGATGGCCGTCCGCCACGCCCACCCGGCCCTGGCGGCCCTGGAAAAGCAGGTTCCCGAGATCGCCGCCGCCAACCGCGCCGGCGCCGAGCGCGCCTTGACGGTGTTCGACCGGCGCTTGGGGGAAAGCTCCTTCATCGCCGCCGAGCGGGTGACCATGGCCGACATCATCGCCTTCACCGGCATGGATTTCGCCCGCATGGTCCAGTTCAAGCCGCCCGAAGAGCTGGCCCACGTCATCCGCTGGGCCGCCGAAATGCGCAGCCGTCCGGCGGCGGCGGCGGGCGTATAAGCGCCGGGGGGAGGCGCCTGGCGCTGACGTAAGGATTGAGGGCGCTGAAGGCGGCGACCTATCGGCTATCGACGGCGGGCTGCATCCCACCCCCATCCCCGGCCCTTCCCCCATCAAGGGGGAAGGGCGCGCACCCTCCTCCCCTGCGAACGCGGGGGAGGTGGATCGCGCGTCAGCGCGAGACGGAGGGGGCTGTCCGGGCGCCGCGTTGTCGGGGAGAGAACGGGCGTTGACACGGTCAACGACCTGATCGGGCCGGCGGCGGCGTGATCCTTCCACCCTGGCTGCCGACCAGCCCCCTCCGTCACGGCGCGATGCGCCGCGCCACCTCCCCCGCGTTCGCAGGGGAGGAGGATGCGCCTCCCTCCCCCTCGATGGGGGAGGGATCGAGGGTGGGGGTGCAGGGCGCTGCCGTTTGGGTTGATAGCGCTGAAGGCGGCGACCCATCGGCGGGCGCCGGCGGGCTGCATCCCACCCCCATCCCCGGCCTTTCCCCCATCGAGAGGGAAGGGAGCATCCCACCTCCCCTGCGAACGCGGGGGAGGTGGATCGCGCGTCAGCGCGAGACGGAGGGGGCTGTCCGGGCACTGCATTGTCGGGGCGAGACTCTGCGTTCGCACGGCCAACGACCTTGATCGGGCCGGCGGCGGCGTGATCCTTCCACCCTGGCTGCCGACCACCCCCTCCGTCACGGCGCGATGCGCCGCGCTGCCTCCCCCGCTTTGCAGGGGAGGAGGAGCCTAGAGATCAAGGGGGAAGGGGGCTCGGCCCTTAATCCTTGATTCAGCACGCCTCTTAACAGCCCGGCGAAATATTTCTGAAATGATGCAACCACGTTCAAAACGAGCGCCTCGCCAGGAAGAAACCATGACGAACAGCATCAACACCAATGTGGGCGCCCTCGTCGCGCTCGAAAATCTGGACGCCACCAACTCGGCGTTGCAAACCACCCAGAATCGCATCTCCACGGGCCTGAAGGTCGCCAGCGCCACCGACAACGGCGCCACCTGGGCCGTCGCCCAGAACGAACGCGCCACGGTCAGCGCGCTCTCCTCGGTGCAGGATTCGCTGAACCGCGGCATCTCCACGGTGGATGTGGCCGTCTCCGCCGGTCAGACCATCTCCGACCTTCTGAACCAGATGAAGGCCAAGGCCCTGGCCGCGACCGACAACTCGGCCTCCACCAGCGACATCTCCAACTACGCCAACGACTATACCGCGCTGCGCAACCAGATCGCCAAGATCGTCTCCACGTCTGATTTCAACGGCGTGAACATGATCAAGACCTCCGGCGCCGCCGTTTACGCCCTGGCCTCGGCCTCGGGCTCGATCAAGGTGACCGTCTCGGCGGCGAACTTCGGCCTCGGCAACTCGGGCGGGGCCTTGGCCACCGTCACCGCCGGCTCCAACTTCACCAGCCACGCCACGGCTTCCGCCGTTCTGGCGGCGGTGAATACGGCGATCACGGCGGTCAACTCCGCGGTGGCTAAACTCGGCACCGGGGTGAACGCCCTGCAGAGCCAGCTGTCCTTCGTGCAAAGCCAGTCCGACACCCTGACCACGGGCATCGGCAACCTGGTGGACGCGGACGTGGCCAAGGAAAGCGCCAACCTGACCGCGCTGCAGACCAAGCAGCAGCTCGGCGTTCAGGCGCTGTCGATCGCCAACTCCTCCCACAGCACCCTGCTCAGCCTCTTCCAAGGCTAGAGCCCTTTCCGATCTGATCGATTGGATCAGATCGGATAAAAAGGGCTCTAAATCATAAGTTTAGAGCATTTTTCGATCCGATAACCGTTTCACACTTATCGGAAAATGCTCTAGGCGACGCAACACCTCTAAGCGCGGCGCGTGCGGCCTCCCGTGCGCGCCGTTTCTTTTTTGCGCGGCGCGCCTGAGACGCGAGCGCTTGTTGACGGCCCAGGGTTCAGTTGCAACACGTCAAGGGCGTAGTGCGGATGTTGACCCCTTGAAATTGACCCTCGTTTGTCGCCTTGCCCTCAGCTTAGGTCTTGCGCTGTCTTTGGCTCCAGCGGCCTTCGCCGCCTGCGAGCTGCAGAAAGTCGCCGAATACCCCATCGTCATGGAGGGATATCGGCCGCTCGTGCCAGGTCTGATCGACGGCAAACCGGTCAAGTTCCTCCTCGATACCGGTTCGGAGGCCACGGTGATCACCCGGGTGGCGGTCAAGCGTCTGGGGTTGAAATCCGCGCCCCTGCACCGGGCGATCTTCTATGGCGTCGGCGGCGCGGACTACGCGGACGAAACCACTATCCACGAGATGAAACTCGGCGACGCCACGGCGCGCGATGTGACCATGTTCGTCGTCGGCTCTAAGGATGGCGACGAAGACGGCCTGTTGGGCGAGAACTTTCTCTCCCACGCCGATCTTGAGATGGATTGGGCGCACGGCGCCATCCGGTTCATCCATCCGCAGGGCTGCTCCGGCGACCAGGTGGTCTATTGGGGTCAGGCCTATTCGGCGACCGCCTTGGAGAGCACGGGCGATCGTCCGGTCCTAGAGGTCTATGTGGAGCTGAACGGGCGGCGGCTCTTGGCGGAGATCGACAGCGGCGCCAGCCGATCCATCGTCACACCGACGGGCGCACGCCGCGCAGGCTTCGCGTTCAACGCCGTCTCAGACGACAGCGTGCACGGCATCGGCGGCGCCAAAGTGAGCACCGCCAAGGGCCTGTTCCAAAGCTTCAAGATCGGCGACGAGACCATCAAGAACGTCCGGCTGACCATCGGCGACATCTTCGGCCAAGACACCGAGGTGGGCGCCGGGTCCCACATCTCCACCGAGGTGATCGATTTCCCAGACATGCTGCTGGGCGCCGATTTCCTGCGGGCGCACCGCGTCTATGTCGCCCATAGCCAGGGAAAGCTTTACTTTTCCTATCTCGGCGGCCCGATCTTTCAGATAGAGCAGTCGCCCGCCTCCAAACCCGCCGCCCCTAAGCCTTGAGCGCGCGCGCCGGGCGGCTGCTGTTTCCAGAGGCGGATGGACCTTCCCCGCGCCACGGTGGATGATGGGCTCAACGACATAAGAGCCTCAGAGGACACGCCATGGGCAGCCGGATCGCCGACGACCCCCGTATCGACCCCCGTATCAAGGCCATCTTCGCCGCCTTGCCCGATCCGCCGCCGCCCCGCCAATATAAGAACCGCGAAGAGCTGCTGGCCGAGCAGAACACCGAGGCCGCCAATCTCGCCGCCGCCGGGCAGGACGCCTTCTTCGCCATGCTGGACAACGAGGAGAACGCGCCCTCGCGCGGGCTCGAGATCGGCGCCAAGACCTTCACCTCCGCCCCGGACGGCAACGAGATCCGCGTGCAGTTCATCCGGCCGGAGGGCTCAGAGCCTAAGCCCTGCATTTATTACATCCACGGCGGCGGCATGCAGGCCATGTCCTGCTTCAACGGCATGTACAGCGCCTGGGGCCGGATCATCGCGGCGCAAGGCGTGGCGGTGGCCATGGTGGATTTCCGCAACTGCCTGCGCGCCTCCTCCGCGCCGCAGGTGGCGCCCTTTCCGGCGGGGCTGAACGACTGCGTCTCGGGGCTGAAGTGGCTGCACGCCAACGCGGACGACCTCAACATAGACCCCAAGCGCATCGTCGTGGCCGGGGAAAGCGGCGGCGGCAACCTCTCCATCGCCACAGTGCTGAAGCTGAAACAGGAGGGCGAGCTCGGCCTGGTGAAGGGGCTTTACGCCCTTTGCCCCTACATCGCCGGCCAGTGGCCTTTGCCGCAATATCCCTCGTCCAGCGAGAACAACGGCATCCTTTTGGAGCTGCACTCCAACTACGGCGCCATGGCCTACGGCATCGAGGCCTTCGAGGCCAAGAACCCCCTGGCCTGGCCCGCCTTCGCCGGCGACGAGGACGTCAAAGGCCTGCCGCCCACCGTGATCAGCGTCAACGAGTGCGACCCCCTGCGCGACGAGGGGATCGCCTTCTATCGCCTGTTGATGAAGAATGGCGTGCCCGCGCGCTGCCGCCAGGTGATGGGCACAGTGCACGGCACGGAGATCTTCACCATCGCCTGCCCCGACATAAGCCGCGACGCCGCCCGCGACATGGCGGCGTTCTGCCGAGGGTAGGGGCGGGGTCTTTCCTCTCCTTCTCCTCCCCCGCTATCGCGGTGGAGGAGGGTGTGGCGATAACGGATGATGAGCTTGTCCCGCGCGGCTCAAGCCCTAAATTTCCTTGGGCAAGTCTGGAGGCAAAGCCATGAGCGACGTCGTCGGCCCTGGCGATCTTGTGCTCTGCGTCAACGCCGCCCCGAACCATGTGACGGGCTTGCCGGTCCCTCTGCAGGCCGGGGAGACCTACCGCGTCATCGAGGTGTTGGGATTCGCCTGCCCCTGCGGGCGGTCCGATGCGCTCTTGGACGTGGGCGTCGACTTCGCCTGGTGCCAAAGCCGCTTCCGCCTCCTGCCCAAACCTAAGGCGCAGCCGAAGACGCGGGAGGTTTCGCGGCCGAAGGAGACGGAGCGGGTGCGCTGACGGGTGCGTTGTTAGGCGGAGACGGCGTGCCGCCGTGCTCGGCCGCGTCAAGGGGCGCTTCGCTTGAACCCTTGACCCGACCTGCGCGCGACGGCTGACTGGAAGGGTCGGGACGCCGGGCGTCCCGCAAAAGGTTCGACCCTCCGGGAGGGTCGAACACCGGGCTGACGAGAAAGCAGATCATTCAAAGGCGGCAGCTCGCAAGGCTATAGCCTTCTAAGCTATAGCCCTGTGTTCGACGCGCCGCAGGCCGTCGATACACTTCAACGGGACGCCCTGCGTCCCGACGCCATCAGAACCGCCGTCGCGCGCAGGGCGGGTCAAGGGCGAGGAGCGAAGCGTCCCTTGACCCGCCTGAGCACGGCGGCACGCCCTCCCCCTCAAAACCCCACAACAGAGGCGTCGGCGTCGGCGTCGGCCGCCTCGGTCTCGCCGTCGAGCAGCGATTGCAGTGCTTGAAACAGAAGGTTGGCGTTGATCGGCTTGGCCACCAGGCCGTCCATGCCGATGGCGGCATACTCCGCCGCCTGATGGGTCATGGCGTTCGCGGTGAGCGCCAGGATGGGAACGCGGGGGCGTTGAGCCAGGCGTTCACGCCGCCGGATTTCGCGCGTGGCGTCCAGACCGTCCATTTCGGGCATCTGCACGTCCATCAGGATAATGTCCCAATGGTGCGCTTGCCATGCGGCGACGGCCTCCTTTCCATTCTCGACGATGTGCGCCTCGATCCCGGCGTGTCCCAGCATCATCTTGATGACCAGCTGGTTGGTGGGATTATCCTCGGCGACCAGGATGCGCACATCCGCATCGGAAACGGCGGGACGTTCGTCGTATTCGGTCGAGGCGGCGGGGGCGCCGATCGCTTCGTCGCCGATGCGGGCGATCGGGATGGACGCGGTGAAGGTCGAACCCATACCCTGCACGCTTTGAACCTCAAGGGCGCCGCCCATCAGGGTCACCAGCTGATGCACGATTGAAAGGCCAAGTCCCGTTCCGCCATAGCGTCGGGTGGTCGACGCATCCGCCTGCACAAACTTTTCGAACAGGGTGTGCTGGCGATCGGGCGCAATGCCGATCCCCGTGTCGCGAACCGATAATTGCAATCGCCCATCGGCATAACCGACCTTGACGCAGACCTCGCCCACGTGGGTGAACTTCACCGCGTTGGAGACGAGATTATAGAGGATTTGGCGCAGGCGCGCCTCGTCGCCGCGATAAAGACCCGCCGCCTCTGCATCGACGTCGAGCTTGAAATCGATGTCCTTGGCGCTCGCCGCGGCGGAAAAGGTGGCGTGAACACCTCGCATGAGGGTGAGCATGGAAAAGGTCGTGCTCTCCAGCTCAAGCTTGCCGGCCTCGATCTTGGAGACGTCCAAGAGGTCGTTGAGGATCAAGAGCAGGGTCTCGCCGGACTCCCGAATGATCGACAGATGCGAGCGTTGTTCGTCGGACAATTCCCCGTGGCTCATCATCTGTGCGATGCCCAGAACCCCGTTCAGCGGCGTGCGGATTTCGTGCCCCATGGTCGCGAGGAACTCGGTCTTCGATTGGCTGGCGGCCTGGGCTTCGGCGGCGCGTTTGAGCGCCTCTGATCGGGTGCTGACCAGGGCCCGGCGCGCGCGCGCCAGATGTCGTCGCGCTGCGGTGAAAAAGAAGGCGGCGAATAGGGCCCCCAAGATGGGGATGCTCGCCTGCCATGGATGGACGAGGAAAGACCGCTGAAACTCATGACCGGCAAGGCAATAAACGAGCGACAGAAAACAGGGCGTGCTCAGCACTAAAACCAAGCCTGGCTGCATGTAAAAATGCATCAAGACATACAACATGGTCAGCATTACGATCAAAATGGAGAAGCCGCCCGCAAGCGACGTGTCCACCTGACTGATGCAAGCCGCGGCGGCCGAGTACATAAAGGTGTCGAATAGAGAAAGGCCGGCTCTCGTCAGGATCGTCAATCGATCCGCTTTGTGTCCCGAAGCGCCGGAGTTCTTGCTGATTGCAAGTTGAGCAAATACAGACACAACAAGCAAAACGACCCAAATGACAGGCCAGCCTCGATTACCCAGCAGGTAAGCGGAAAAGCCGATCATACACGACAGGGCTACGCGGCCCGCCACGAACTGCGATGACGCAAACAATGCGCTCGCTTTAGTCGGATTTATGGACGAACCCTGCGGCATAAACTCGATCACCTCCCAACTGTGATCTACATTTCACAGAGGACGTAAATTAATATTAAGGACAATCGCCTGCGTCGAGATGTCGCCAGACTAGAAACGCCTTGGGTCTCAGGGTCGTTCGGGTGCGCCCGGACGAGCCATACCCCTGCAGCGCCAGAACGATAGGGGAACAAATTCCGCTTGCGCC
>Ga0116226_10002907_pt1 | contig 15057 bp, 16 predicted proteins | sample S1TSphfallax_FD_89692 | JGI IMG/M metagenome (GOLD analysis project Ga0116226, IMG submission 89692) | Host-associated microbial communities from peat moss isolated from Minnesota, USA - S1T2_Fa - Sphagnum fallax MG | ecosystem: Host-associated > Plants > Peat moss > Unclassified | place: USA...
AGGTGCGCTGGCTCGCAATATATGCTTGACGGCCAGGAAATCTGACCCTTAGAGTGTGAAGCAAGGTATCAGACCGCGTTGCGTGATCGCGAAGTGCTCCGGCCGCGGCGGTCCCAGTATCAGCCTGGCGTCCAGTCACGGTGATTAGGATGTCGTAGTTAAGTCGCATTCAGGTGTCAGGGAGTGTTCTGCTGAACGGATTCTTGGCGCTTGCGACTTCAGTATCAGATCAGAATTGCATGAATCAACCGGGGATGACCGTGACCAACGCACAGAATGAAATCGACGAGCGAACTAATCTAACCAGCAACAACAAGTTTGAAATGTTGCTGTTCCGCTTGGGCGAAGCAGCCGACTCCGAGCAGCGCGAGCTGTTCGGGATCAACGTTTTCAAGGTTCGTGAGATCCTCGTCATGCCGACCGTGGTGGCCGTCGCCGGGTCGCCGCCGCATATGCTCGGCGTCACCAACATCCGTGGCCAGATCATTCCGGTGATCGACTTGGCTGCGGCGGTTGGCTGCAAGCCGCGTAACGGACTGCAGATTTTGCTGGTGACCGAGTACGCACGTTCGACTCAGGGCTTCGCGGTGGAAGAAGTCGACGAGATCGTCCGTCTGGAATGGAGCCAGGTGCTGTCGGCGGAAGCCAGCACTGCTGGCGCGATGGTGACCAGCATCGCCCGTCTCGATGGCAACGTCGACAATACCCGGCTGGCTCAGGTGCTGGACGTCGAACAAATCCTGCGCAGCGTGCTGCCGAATTCCGAACCTGACGTCAATCCGGCGACCATCGGCCCATCGCTGACACTGCCCCCCGGCACCGTGATTCTGGCCGCCGACGATTCAACCTTTGCCCGTACCCTGATCGAAGGCGGCCTGACCGCGATGAACGCGCCGTTCATCATGGCCAAGACCGGCAAGGAAGCGTGGGAAATGTTGGAGGATATTGCACAGAAGGCCGCAGCAGAAGGCAAGACCGCGCGTGACCGCGTCGCCTTGGTGTTGACCGACCTTGAAATGCCGGAAATGGATGGCTTCACGCTGACACGCAAGATCAAAAAAGACGACCGGTTCCGCTCGATTCCGGTGGTGATCCACTCTTCGTTGTCGGGCTCGACCAATGAGGACCATGTCAAAAGCGTGGGGGCCGACGCCTATGTCGCCAAGTTCCTGGCGGAAGATCTGGCTGCCACCATCCGCAAGGTCTTGTCGCGCTAGTTCGTGCGGCTGCGCCATGTTGTGGCGGCACGGTTCGCCGGGCTGCGAGTGATCCTAACCCCCGCCTTGCGGGGGTTTTTCTTGCCGCGCGATTCAAGATAGAACGATTCAACCATGAGTGTTGTGTACGATTGGGCGGCCAATCTTCTGCGCCGCATATACGATGCGCGTATCGACGACGCGTCAGTACTGGATATGCGGCAGCGGTTTCCCGAGGCACAGCGTTTTATCGACGCCTGGCCCCAATTGCGCGACGAGGCCTTACGCGTGGCGCAACGTTTGCAGTCAGTGCCGCGCTTTCATGAATTGATGGCCGCGCAGGCCGATATTTCGGCGCAGGATGGCATCGATTGGCGGCTATTTGTGCTGAAAGCCTACGGTGCCGAGATGCCCGATAATCTGGCCGCCTGTCCCCAACTGGCGCGCCTGTTGGCGAGCTGTCCGGATGTCCTGTCTGCCTCCCTGTCCTTTCTGTCGCCGCACAAGCACATTCCTTGTCACCGCGGTCCGTTCAGGGGCGTGTTGCGTTTTCAGCTCGGTTTGTCGGTACCGTTGGCGCCGGATGGGCGGCCGGCCGCCGTGCTGGCGCTCGATGGGATCGAGCACCGCATCGGCGACGGGGCCGGGCTATTGTGGGACGACACCTATCCCCACGAGGTCTGGAATCGCAGCGATGCGGTGCGGATTGCCCTGCTGCTTGACGTGCGGCGGCGCGGTTTGCCGTTGGATCTCGCGCTGTTGTCGCGGGTCTTGATTGGCGCGGTCCGGGTCGCGGTCAAATGGAACACGGCACGCACGGCAGCACTCGAGCCCGGTCGTATGTGATGTCGTCAGCGGCGCCGCGCCTGGCTGAATCAGGCTGCCGCCGCGAACGGGTCGCGCAGGCATATCAGCGCGTCGCGCTCGGGGTGGCAGGACAGCAGCGCCACCGGCACACCCGTCAACGCCTCGATCCGCGCCACATACTGTTGCGCAGCCGGCGGCAGGTCGGACCACTGGCGTGCTTGTGCCGTCGGGCTTAGCCAGCCCGGCAAAACCTCATACTGTGGCTGCAGCGCAGCTTGTTCGGTGAGTCCGGCGGGCATGTAGTCGTAGTGCTTGCCGTTCAGGATGTAACCGGTGCAGATGCGGATTTCGCTCAGACTGTCGAGTACGTCCAGTTTGGTCAAGGCCAGTGCCGTGATGCCGGACACGGCAATGCTTTGGCGCAGCAGGCAGGCGTCCAGCCAGCCGCACCGGCGCTGCCGGCCGGTGTTGGTGCCGTATTCGTTGCCGCGCTCGCGCAGCAGGGTGCCGGTCGCATCGTCCAGCTCGGTCGGCAGTGGCCCCGCGCCCACCCGGGTGGTGTAGGCCTTGCACACACCCAGCACGGTTTGGAGCGCGTTCGGGCCAACCCCGGAGCCGGTGGCTGCCGCTGCCGCGACCGTGTTCGACGAGGTGACATACGGATAGGTGCCCCAATCGACATCCAGCAGTGCGGCTTGGGCGCCTTCGAACAGGATGCGCTGCCCCTGGGCTTGCGCCGTGTGCAATTTTTGCCAGGCAGGACCGCTGTGGGCAAGCAGCGTGGGCGCCAGCGCCATCAATTGCGCCAACATCGGTTCGAACTCGAAGGTCGGCGCGCCGACTGCGGCCAGCCAAAGGTTGTGATGCGCCAACAAGGCTTCCAGTTTGGCTGCCAGCGTAGTCGGGTCGGCCAGGTCGCAGACGCGGATGGCACGGCGCCCTATTTTGTCTTCGTATGCCGGGCCGATGCCGCGCAAGGTGGTATCCAGCTTGGGACTGCGTCGGGCTTCCTGTTCCACGTCGAGGGCGCGGTGGATAGGCAGGACCAGTGCTGCGGTTTCGGCAATGGTCAGGTTGTGCGGACCCACGTCCAGACCCAAGGCCCGCATGCGCTCGATCTCCGCGAACAGTGCAAAAGGATCGAGCACCACGCCGTTGCCTATCACCCCGGGCTTGCCGCGTACCAGTCCGCTCGGCAGCAACGCCAATTTATAGATACGACCGTCGACCACGAGGGTATGGCCCGCGTTATGGCCGCCGTTGTAACGCACGACCAGATCGGCTTGTCCCGAAAGCCAGTCGATGATGCGACCTTTCCCTTCGTCGCCCCATTGTGCGCCGATCACGACCACTCCCGTCATCTTCTACTCCCTGTATCTCGTGTCATAAAAACTCAATCGTGACGCACTATCATGCGTGCTACGGATTGAATCGTATGCCTGATGCGCTCAAGCGACAAACCATTTATCATCACATTCGAGTCAGGAAAAATCACATGAAATCGAATGGTTCACGACCCCGCCGTGGGCCCCATTCGATCCACGCACCGATTTCAAACCGGGAGTTCGCGTGACGCATAGACGGTTGCCGCCACTGAATTCACTGCGCGCGTTTGAAGCCGCCGCTCGCTTGGGCAGCTTCAAGGCGGCGGCACTGGAGCTACACGTGACGCACGGCGCAATCAGCCGCCATCTGCAGCAGCTCGAAGCCTGGCTGGGTCAGTCCTTGTTCGAGCGACACAATCGCCGCGTTGAATTGACCGATGCCGCGCGGCGTTACTATCACGAGGTCGGGGCGGTGTTCGACCGACTCGCTCTCGCCACGGCCGAACAACTCGATGCCGGACGCCATCGGGTGCTGCGCGTCAGCGCGCCCGCCACCTTTACGCTGCGCTGGCTACTGCCGCGACTGTCGGCATTTCAGCTCGAGCATGCCGGCGTCGAGGTACGCCTGACGGCGTCCAATTTGCCGCTGGGGGCGCCTGGCGACGGCTATGACGTACTGATACGAGGTGGTCCGCAGACAGTATCCGGTTACCACGCGCATGAGTTTCTGTCGGAAGTTCGAGTACCGGTGTGCCGCCCCGAACTGTTGGCGCGGCATCCGCTGCAGCGACCGCTCGATTTGCGCCAGCACACGCTATTGCACGCAGCAACCTATCCGCGTATGTGGCCGGACTGGCTGGCGGCGGCAGGTGTGCCCGATCTGCAACCGGCACACTCGCTGACCCTGGATCACTTTTATCTGACACTACAGGCGGCATTGGATGGTTTGGGGGTGGCGATGGGGCCCCTCGCGCTGGTCGCGGACGATCTCGCCGAAGGTCGTTTGAGCGCACCCTTTGCGGGCCCGGCCTTGCCGGCTTGGCGATACTTTTGCTATGTTCCTGTGGCGCGCGGCGAGGATTCTGCCGTTGCCGATTTCGTGGCATGGTTGCGCGTGGCAGGGGCGCAGGCGTCCGGCGCCGGGTCGGCGCCCGTCGTTGCCGCCTGAGTGGCACGAGGTTGCGGTTCAAGTGTTGTATGCCTGCGCGTGCGCTCCAGGCTATTTAATTTCAGGTTACGATAGGGCCTAGCCTCCAAGCGGAAATTCTGCTGATGAAAAGCATCAAGTCCAAGCTGACTGTCTGGCTGATCGTAGGCATCACAGCGATAGTCGGCATCACCGGCTTGGTTTCATACAATAAAAGCAGGAGTCAGGACGAAGCGGCCTACCGCTCGCTGCGCAATGCATTGCAGCAGCGGCTCGCGCTATCCCTGCCGCAAGGCGCCTGGGAGATGGATGAACAATATATTCGGCTGACTTTGGATGCCGAATTGAGTTGGCCTTCACTGGTGGCGATACGCACCACGGGCGACGCCGGTCTGAACCTGGGACGGATCCGCGACGGCGGACACATCCGCGACATGGCGCCCGGCGAAACCGTGTCGGCCGACGACACCATCGTGATTCCCATCCTCTATCAGGGCAAGGAGAAACTGGGGACCGCGACGGTCTACTTATCGCGCGACGAACTGCTGGCCAAGCGGCACGCGCGGCTGATCGACATCATCGTGCAGATTGTGGTGTCGGACTTGCTCATCCTGATCATGATGAGTTACACCTTGCGCCACTTCGTATTCCATCCGCTGACCGAATTGCAGCGCGCGCTCGATTGGGTGGCAAGCAGCAACGATGTGCATACCGCCAAGCTGACGGTCGACCAGGACAATGAATTCGGCGCCGTGATCCGCAGCTTCAACGCGATCGTCGAGCGCATCAAGGGCGACTTGCTGCAACTGACCGAAGCCGAGGGGATCGCCAAGGAAGAGAAGGTCAAGGCGCAAAGCGCCTACCAGCGCCTGCTGGAAGCCCAACAGACGCTGGTCGAGACCGAGAAACTGGCATCGCTGGGCGCGCTGGTTGCCGGGGTGGCCCATGAAGTGAACACGCCGGTCGGCATCACCCTGACCACCGCCTCGCACCTGGCCCAGGCCACCCAGAATATCGACGAGCAGTTGCAGCAGGGCGCGATCAAGAAAAGCGATTTTCAGGCATATCTGGCCACTGCCCGCGAAAGCTGCGATCTGATTCTGTCCAATGCCGAACGCGCTGCCAATCTGATTCAGAGCTTCAAGCAGGTGGCAGTTGACCAGACCAGTGAAGCGCGACGCGACTTCGAACTGGCCGAATATCTGCAGGAAATCATTACCAGTCTGCAGCCCAAGCTGCGTCGTACGCTGATTCGCGTCAATATTGATTGTGAATCCGAGATCAAGATGGATAGTTATCCGGGCGCGTTGTCGCAGGTCATCACCAATCTGGTGATGAACGCGCTGATCCATGCTTTCGACGATGGCGTGGCAGGCTCCATCACAATACGCGCCCATCAGGCCGAAAACGATACCGTCAGTCTGACGATCGCCGATAATGGCAAGGGCATCCCTGCCATGTTCCTGAACCGGATCTTCGAACCGTTCTTTACCACCAAGCGGGGTACCGGTGGCAGTGGCCTGGGGCTGCACATTGTCTACAACATCGTGCGGCAACAATTATGGGGTACGATCGAGGTGAAGAGTACGTTAGGCGAGGGGACATCGTTTCAGATTGTCATACCCAATAAAGCACCGGCACCTTTTCGCAGGGAGCAAGCTTGATGAACACCCCCGAACTTGAACGGGACGAGCACGATTGGCTGGTCGACGACGAGGACGAATCGCTACCCTCGACGCCGGACGCGATCACCAAGCGGCCATGGAAGATCCTGATCGTTGACGATGAGCGCGATGTCCATGCGGCGACCCGGTTGGCGATCAAGGATATCCGTTACAAGGAGCGGCCGCTTGCACTTTTCAGCGCGTATTCGGCGTCCGAGGGGTTCGACATCATGTGCGAGCACCCGGATATGGCGCTGGTGTTGCTCGATGTGGTGATGGAGGCCGACGACGCGGGGCTGGCCTTGGTGGGGCGTATCCGCAAACAGCTGGGCAATCAGACTTCGCGCATCGTACTGCGCACCGGGCAGCCGGGACAGGCGCCCGAGCAGAAAGTCATCCTTGAATACGATATCAACGACTACAAGACCAAGACCGAGCTGACGGTACAGAAGTTGTTCACCACGGTGATCTCGTCCTTGCGAGCCTACGAGAACCTGCTGTCGATCGAGAAGAATCGCCAGGGCTTGAGCAAGATCCTCGAGGGTGCGGCCGATCTGTATCAGATGTATTCGCTGAAGGAGTTTGCCTCGGGCGTGCTCAAGCAGATCGGCGTGCTGCTCGATGTCGGCATCGATGGCATGCTGTGCGTCGAGCGCCACGGATCGTCCGAACTCGAAGTGCTGGCGGGCAGCGGTATCTACGAGCAGGTGGACGCCGCCTTCGATGGCAACCCGGCCCTGGCCGAGGCGATCCGCGAAACGTTCCGGCTTAAAAAGAGCCTGTATCAGCATCCGTTCGAAGTACTGTATGTCAGTAGCCGCAACGACCGCGAGTTCGTGGTGCACTTCAACCCGCCCTGGCCCTTGGACGACATCGAGCGCAATTTGCTCGAGCTGTTCTGCCAGCGGATTTCGGCCGCGTACGACAACCTGCACTTGTATCAACAATTGCGGGTATCGCAGCAAGCGACCGTGGTGGCGCTTGCCGATCTGGCCGAGTATCGCGATCAGGACACCGGCGACCATGTGCTGCGGGTGCAGAAGCTGACCGATGCGATCGCGCAGGAATTGACCGCGATGCAGCTCTATCCGGACGAGCTGACGCGCGAGGTGATGGACATGATAGGGATGGCCGCCATCCTGCACGACGTGGGCAAGGTCGGCACGCCTGACCATATCCTGTTCAAACCGGGACGCCTGGACCCTGAAGAGCGCGTAATCATGGAGCAACATGCAACCATAGGCGCACAGATACTGCAAAAGGCCAGTCAGATGGTCAGAGGTGTCAGCTATCTGTCATTGGGCTCGCAGATTTCGGGCGGACACCACGAACACTATGATGGCAACGGCTATCCGCAGAAACTCAAGGGCGAACAGATACCCTTGACGGCACGCATCGTGGCGGTAGTCGATGTCTTCGACGCCTTGCTGAACAAGCGGCCCTATAAAGAACCGTGGTCGCTGTCGGATACCATGGCCTACATCAAGGGTCGCTCGGGCACGCAATTCGATCCGCATGTGGTAGAGGCGTTGACGCGTCTGGTCGAGGGGCAGCGCTTGCCGGTGGGTAGCGTCAGTGCGGTGCTGACGCCTGATACTTGATGCCTGAATACGCACACAGAGCCGCGCGGGGATCGTCTGCCGGGAAGAAAAAAAGGCCTGCCAAGGTGGCAGGCCAAACTCTGAGAGTCCAACGGGTTGAGCATACTACCCGCGTACTTTAGCCCAGCGCTGTCTTTCCTTGGTTAAGGCTATCTTTCCCGCTCTTACAACGACGCTTATGCAGAAATCATCGGGGCGCCCGTCGCTGCAGTCGTGGCTTGCGTATCGCTGCACCGTGCCGCGCGTGGCGTGCGAGCTATCGATAGCCGCCGCAATATTAGGCTTGAGTGCCTGCAGTGTGGTGTCGGCTGCCGGTTCGGTCGCGGGCGCAGGAATCTCCGCCGTCTCGACTGCGGTATCGACCACCGGTTCGGTAGTGGTCGGGACCGTGAAGGCCGTCACACCGTAAGCGAAGGGCTGTGGCTCGGTACCGCTGACGCTTGGATTTATTGCACTGCGTCGTCTTTCTTGGGGGCTTTTTTCGCCAGCTGCACCGGCGCCAGCCAGTGGAACGCAGTCAACTGACGTCCTGTAAACAGGCATTCCGCACCGGCATTACCCGGTGGAACGGCGGCGGCAGCCGCGCTGGCGGCCGCCGCCGATGCGGCGACCGTGTCGGATGCCGCATTCACCGCGGTTGCTGCACCGGTTGTTGCGGACGCGGCTACCGCGTCCGTCGCAACCTTGGCCGCGGACGCGGCCGATGTTGCCGATGCCGCGCTGGCCGCTGACGGTTCCTTCAACAATGCAATCAGCCCGTGTTTGGGGGCGTTGGGGTCCACCACCACACCTTCGACCACCACCCGCGATCCGCCTGTGGCGACCGATACATTGGAAATCTTGAACGGTAGCTTGGACTGGGTTTCATAACTGCTGCGGGTCTGCAGGACGCAGACTTGCCGATTGACCTGGCTGGTCGTCAAAGGGATCGCGCAGCTGGATAGCAGGACGATGGCAGCCAAGGGGCAGGCGTAGCGCAGGCGGGACGAATTCATCGCTTTCTTTGAAGTCGAGGGGGCGTGTGGCGGGCGGAACCGAGGACGGGTTGCCGCGCAGCCCGTCACCGACGGTCGGCGCGGGCCAACCTTTGGATTGTAGCGCACCGCGCTGGTCCGGAGGATAACCCACGTGATCTCACCGCGACACCGCCGAGCGGGGTGGCTTTGCCGTTGCGTCCGGATCGCGTATGCTGCGAGCCCAAGATCGTGAAAGGTGAAACGCATGAGCCGGAAAACGACGGATCGGTTCGAACGCGACTTCGTGCCGCGTCTGATATCGGTGTTGCGCGACATCATGGGGCCGCGGGCCCAGATTGAACTTATCGCCGCACACCAGGGCGAGCCGACTCGCGTGCATATCGGCGGCCATGCAGTCGAATCGGTCGCCCTTTATCCGCATTCATTGAATCTGGATCTGACCTGGGATCTGGAGGAAATCGAATATTTGTTCGAGCCGGACGGCGAGAACAAGTTTGCCGGCTACCTGGCCGCCTTGCCGCGCAAGCTGGAAGCTTGGCAGGGTGCGCGTGAAATCGATTTCATCAGCCGCTCACAAGGTGAATCCCATATTCTGTTGGGTTGCCTGGATTTTATCGGCTGAGCATGATGCTGAGCGCGGCATGACGCGCGTTGTACGCTAGCATGGCTGCGCCGCTCTGGATTTTTTGATATCGCGCAGTTTCCCGCACAGTTTCGGGGTTTGGCGCCGATAAATAGACCCGACTATTAGGATAAGATCAGGGGATGAGCCCTATACGCATCGTCAACAGCCTGGTGACACGCATGATTCTGTTCGGCGTGGTGCTGGTGCTTCTGGGGGCGTCGGTGCGCTACATCGCTTTGTCTGATGTGCTGCGCAAAAACCTGATTGAAGTGTTCTCGTCTCAACAAGAGACGCTGGCCAACGCCATCGCGACCAACGTCGACTACAAGCTGACCCAGCGCCAGCACCTGCTCGAACAACTGGCTCAAACCATCCCGCCGTCGTTGTTGAACCAGCCTGACCTGTTGCGGGACTGGTTGCGACAGCGCGACCGCTTGTTGCCGCTCTTCTCGCTCGGGCTGGTTCTGGCCGACCCCCAGGGACATATCGAAGTCGACTATCCGGTACAGCCGGGTCGGGTCGGTGCAACCATGCCGCCCGATGCCGATTGGGTGGAAGCCCGCCAGGGACACAGCGTGATCGGACGCCCGCAGGTCGATCCATTCAGCGCCCAGCCGGCCTTGATGATGGCGGCTCCTGTGTTGGATCAAAACGGCAAGGTGACAGCCATCCTGATCGGCGAGACAGCTCTGTCTGCCCCCGGATTTCTCGATCGCGTGACCCAGGGTTCGATAGGGGCACACGGCGGTTTTTTGTTGGTCTCGCCGCGTGACAAACTGTTTGTGGCCGCCAGCGATCCGACCATGGCCTTCAAACCGACGCCGCCTGTGGGCGTGAATCTGTTGCATGACCGGGCCATGGCGGGTTTTCGCGGGAGTGGTGTCACCGTCAATGCGCGCGGTGTAGAGGAGCTGTCGGCGATGGCCTCAGTGCCATCGACCGGCTGGTTTGTGGTCGCGCGGTTGCCGACCAGCGAAGTGCTGGCCTTGATTCAAAAGATCCAGGGTTATATCGTTATCACCACGGTAGTCGGGGTGCTGGTGGTGCTGGTGGTGGTCGGCGGCACGGTGGCTTGGATGTTGCGCCCCTTGCACCACGCCGCTAATCAAGCTACCCGCATGACGCATGGGGAGATTCCGATTCGGCATTTGCCGGTCGTTTGGCATGACGAAGTCGGCCATATGACGCTGGCCTTCAATCGCTTGCTGACCAAGCTGGCCAGCAGTCAAGCCGAGCTGGAGCGCGCCGCGCGCCGCGATGCCCTGACGGGACTGTTGAATCGCAGTTTGTTGCCCGACTTGATCCAGCAGGGGCAGCACCAGGCGCAACAGCGCGGTGCGCAAGTGGCCCTCTTGTTCCTCGATCTGGACGGTTTCAAGGCGCTCAACGACACCTTGGGACACGAGGCCGGCGACGAGGCACTGCGCGAAGTCGCGCGCCGTCTGCAGGGGTTGGTCAGCCCCAACGAAACGCTGGTGCGGGTCGGCGGCGACGAATTCGTGCTGCTGGCGCCAGGCTTGCGTGAGCCAGTCTCGCACAGCGCCCGCGCGCTGGCGGCCCGCTGCCTGGCGGTGGTGATGGAACCGCTGGATCTGCAGGGTCGGGAGTACCAATTGGGGGTTTCGATCGGCATCGCCCTGTGCGGCGGCCGATGCAGCAGCGATCGCCTGCTCGCTGCGGCCGACAAGGCGATGTATGTGGCGAAGCAACAAGGGCGTGGCATCTTCGCGATGGCGCCGCCATGCGAATTTTGCGCATTGGCTCGAGAAGCCTGAGGTTTGCTGTTGGGGGCTGCCGCGTAAGGGGGCTGGTTAACGCCAGCAAGGATCTCGACCCGTCAGGGTTGGGGTTCGAAAAATTCTACTCGTCCCCTTGCAAAACACGGCGCCGCATTCACGCGTCGCCCGCCACAATCCGTATTGTCATTTTTTTAGGGTCTAGTATGATAGGCCCACAGATCGGCATACCTTTCGGGGAGCAGGTCATGAATAGCTTGCGTGGAAGTTACTCGTACCTGTTTGTACCTAGCGGCCTTGCTGTGGTCGGTGCCATTGGCGTCCTCGTCTATAGCCATCTGCATTGGAGCGGCTTGCTGCTCGCTCTGATCCTGTGTGTGGCCGGGGTGTTGGCCGGTCGCCATCTCAGCGCCACCCATCTGTAATTAGCACGCTCCATCGACGATTATCTGGCCGGTCGCCAACAATTCGGCGAACGGCTCGTTCCAGTCTGGAGCGGGCATATCGAATCTTCCCGGGCTCAAATGGAGTCCGCCGTTTCCTCTCTGGTAGAACGCTTTTCCAACATCGTCGACAGGCTCGACCAGGCGATGTCGGCGTCCAGTGCCGCGACCCAGTCGGTCGAGGGCGGCAGCGGGCTGGTTGCGGTATTTGCCGCCAGTGAAAAGGAATTGGGCGCCGTGGTGGCGTCGCTGGAAGCGGCTATCACCAGCAAAGCCAGCATGCTGAAAAAATTCAGGAGCTGGAGCAGTTGATTGCCGATCTGCAAGATATGGCAGCCGACATTGCCGGCATCGCCTCCCAAACCAATCTGCTGGCCCTCAATGCGGCGATCGAGGCCGCCCGCTCCGGCGAGATGGGGCGCGGCTTTGCCGTGGTCGCGAAGGAAGTGCGCATGCGCTCGAACCGGTCGGCCGAAGCCGGCCGGCTACGATGTGATTGAAGGCAGCGATGGACGCGATGCCTTGAGCAAATTGTCGGGGCAAAAGATTCATCTGATCATCAGCGACGTCAACATGCCGAATATGGACGGCATCAGTTTTGTTAAGGCGCTCAAACAGCTGCCCAGCTATAAATTCACTCCCGTCATCATGCTGACGACCGAATCCCAAGATAGCAAAAAACAAGAGGGACAGGCAGCGGGAGCTAAAGCGTGGGTGGTCAAGCCATTCAAATCCGACATTCTTTTAAATCTGAATTGAGTGAGCCGTCGGGTTTGCGTCAGCGATACGATAGAGCGCATTCAGCGGCGGGCAAGCGCGGCGCTGACGCTTGATGGGTCAAAGCGTCACGGGGCCAAGGAGGCCGGAATGAATGATTGGCACAATCACGTTGCATTGGTGGTTGAGGACAGCCAGTTGCAGCGCGAACATCGGGTGGGTCTGCTGAAGTTATTGAAGTTCGGCACCATCCTGGAAGCCTGCGACGGTTTTGACGCGTTGCGCGTCTTGGACGCGCGCGGTTCCGAAGCGGTGGATCTGGTCCTGACCGATCTCGATATGCCCATCATGGACGGCATCGAGCTGATACCCTTCTGACCGAACGTCAGCTGACACGCAAGTTGGTGGTGGTCAGCGCGCGCGACCCGCGTATGTTGGAAGTGGTCGAGAAAATGGGTTCCGAAGATGCGGGCTTGCATTTATTGGGCACGGTCCCCAAACCGGTCCAGTTGAACGACTTGCTGGCGACCTTGCAGCGCAGCGGAGAAGTGGGATCGCCCAGCGCTGGCCTACCCGACCGGGCCCGTTTCAATTTCGGTGAACTCGAGGCCGCGCTTGAAGCAGGACAATTCATTCCGTTTTTCCAACCCATCGTCTCGGTTTCCACCGGCGCGGTGAAGGGCGTGGAAGTCCTGGCACGCTGGCAGCATCCGGACCAAGGCCTATTGCAACCGCTGCATTTCATTCCGCGCATCGAAGGCTCGCCCTTGATGCTGCCCTTCACCCTCAGCATTGTCGCGCAGGCGCTCGATCAGATGGCGCAGTGGCGCGATAGTCAGTTGAACCTTCCCTCCATGTCGATCAACTTGTCGGCAGAAAACCTTGCCGATGTCGCGTTCGTCGAGAAGCTCACGCATCTGACGGTGGCCAATGGCATTTCGCCGGACTCATTGGTCTGGGAAGTCACTGAAACCATGGTGATGAGTAATCTGTCGCAATGCCTGGCCAATCTGGTGCGCTTGCGTCTCAAGGGTTTTGGTCTGGCGATGGACGATTATGGCGTCGGCTATTCGTCGATGCAGCAACTCTCGAGCTGCCCCTTCACCGAACTGAAGATAGACCGCGTGTTTGTCGACGGTGCGTCGCGCCGGCCCAATCGCCGAGCCGTATTGGAAAGTTCGATCCAGATGGGACACAAGCTGAACGCCGTCATCGTGGCCGAAGGGGTCGAAACCGCGGACGACTGGGCCTTGCTCAGGCAGCTTGGATGCGATGTGGCGCAGGGCTATCTGATCGCCAAGCCGATGCCGGCCCCGGAACTGCCGAACTGGATGACATCCAGCGCGGCGCGCCTGCGCCAGATGGCAGGGGGTGAGTTACCATAGTGGCGCCCGCTATCTACTTCATCGCGCATGACTGCTCTACCCAGACTCGATCCCATCTACCTTGCGCACCTGGGCGCCCAGCCGGCGATAGGGCTTGCCAGTCTATGGCGTAGCGCATTTGCCGGGGGGGGCGTGACGGGTTACTACGCCGCCTTGATCGAACGCGTGCGTGTGCATAGCGACGCTTACGCGATGCTCGATCTGTCGCATGTGCTGCAATTGGATTTTCAACGCGATTCGGCATTGTCGTTACAAGGCGCGGCGGTGCAGCGGCAGCCGCTCTATCGTTTGCAACAGGCGCAGCGTACTCAGGCGCCGAGAATCCTGGTGTTGAAAGCGGCCGGGGATCTGATGAGCAATGCGCCCATCGAGTTTCTGTTCGAGCGGCGCGACTATACGGTGGATGTGCTCTACCTCACCAGTGCCGACACGCAGCCCAGCGCGATGCCGGCCACGCTGCCCGATCACGATGTCTTATGGGTGGCGGTGGCCGAATCGGACGCCAATCGCAGCCTGCTGGAGGCCTTGGACACAATCCTCGCGCAATGGCCCCGGCCCGTGCTGAATCGTCCCGCGCGTATCGCGCAACTGGCGCGCGATCGCTGGCACGCGCAATTGCGCGATATCCCCGGCCTGATTGCGCCTGCCACCACGCGCGTGCATCGCGCCACGCTGGGCGGACTGGCGGCAGGGTTGGCGCCCTTGGGCTCGCTGGCGGTGGATGGCGGCTTGCCTTGGATCGTGCGTCCGGTAGGTTCCCATGCCGGGCAAGGATTGGCCAAGATCCACAACCTGGCCGAGCTCGACCAGTACTTGCAGCAACACCCCGAAGATCACTTCTTTGTGGCGCGTTATATCGACTACGCGTCGGCCGACGGCCTATACCGCAAATACCGGCTGGTGTTTGTGGGCGGTAAGCCTTATCTGTACCACCTCGGCATCTCACGTCACTGGATAGTGCATTATCCCTACGAAGAAATGATGCAAGACCCGGCTCGGCTGACCGAGGAAGCCGCCGCCATGCAGCACTTCGAGTCCGACTTCCTGCGTCGTCACGCGCGTGCCTTGGCGCTGCTGACCGAGCGGGTCGGACTGCCATACTGGGGTCTCGATTGCGCCCAGACGCGCGACGGCCGTTTGCTGGTGTTCGAGGCTTCCGGTGCGATGTTGGTGCACGGGATGGATCCCGCCGATCCGTTTGCGCATAAGCTTGCGCAGATGCGCCAGATTGCCGACGCGGTCGAACAGCTGCTGAACGACGCACGGCCTTAGCCAGCGCAGGACGGCACGGGCTCTTTAATGCGACTGCAGCACCGTATCCTGCTGTTCGAGCGTGCTCAATTGGGTTTGCAGTTCGGTCAAGATCTCCTCGGACATGGTGTGCACCGACGCTGCCGATTCGGCATTGTGCAGCACGAACTTGGCTGCCACCAC
>Ga0116226_10002908_pt1 | contig 15056 bp, 19 predicted proteins | sample S1TSphfallax_FD_89692 | JGI IMG/M metagenome (GOLD analysis project Ga0116226, IMG submission 89692) | Host-associated microbial communities from peat moss isolated from Minnesota, USA - S1T2_Fa - Sphagnum fallax MG | ecosystem: Host-associated > Plants > Peat moss > Unclassified | place: USA...
CGAAACCTGACCAACTCGTTCTATTTCACCTCATTGACGGCGATCGGCGCACCCATCAAGGCAGGCGCCTATGCGGGCACGACCTTACTCGAAGGCGCGCAGAACCCGCCGCGCACGATCTTCTTCAAAGCCGCCTTTGCCTATTGACACGCAAGGCAATTGGCACGTCCATATGGACCGCTGCTTCTGCCGCGGCGGCGAGATTCACTGCCAGTGTGGTCTTTCCTTAGCCGCCCTTCTGGCTGACAATCGCAATTATGGACATGTTCGATCCTTCACATGTGAACGTGTGGGTCGGCCTGCGGCGTCGCCTTGGCAGCCTCACTGGAGGCGCACGGCCAATGGGCTTTGGCTACGATATGCAGGCGTCTGGTGGAGGGCGCCATGCGTTGTGCGGCGGCCAGGATGGCGGCAGCAAAGTTCGTCTCGAACCGACTGCGCCTGTAGTCGGAGCGCACAGTCCCCCGCAGGACCTTACATTCGAAGCAGTATGCCGCATGGCTGAGATACTTGGCTCAGGCACTTTGCGGCACAGCCGCCTGAAGGGTCGTTCGCATCCGTTCGGACAGCGGCGTCTCCGCTGCCAGGGCCCGCACTGGCGGCAGGTTGATTGATGGAGTTTCAGTGGGTGGGGGTGCCTTGGACGCGAAGGGAATACCCGCTTGCCGTGCCCGCATGACGGATGGAAGCAGCAGAAGGAACCGCGCAAACTAGAATGCATCCCAATTGGCCTGTCGTCCCACGTGCCCAAGCCAATGATAATGGAAGGCATCGGCTTCAGCCTAGAGCATGATGCGATAAGATAGAATCGCATCATGCTCTCTTATGTTCTTTTTCAAGCAGATTCGGCATGACGGTTCCTTTCCGTCTGAACCGTCCCGGGTTTCCCGGAGGCTATTTGGTTTGAGTCATGCGACCATATCCAGGTTCTCTATGGCTGCATAGTAGTTGGCCTCGGCGGGCGGGATGTATCCGATGGGTCGGAACAGGCGATAGTTGTTGAACCAGTCGACCCATCGCAGGGTTGCCATTTCCACCGCAGATGCATTCGGCCAGGACTTTTGCCGCCAGATGACCTCTGCTTTGTAGAGGCCGTTGATCGTCTCGGCCAAGGCGTTGTCATAACTGTCGCCGACGCTGCCGACTGATGGCACCAGTTTGGCTTCGGCGAGACGCTGGGTGTAATTCATGGCGAGGTATTGCACGCCCCGGTCGCTGTGGTGGATCAGGCCGTCTTTTGGGCCGGGCTTGCGGGCGTGGATTGCCTGTTCCAGCGCGTCCAGGACGAAGCTGGCTGTGGGTGCCGTGCTGACTTTCCACCCGACGATCCGGCGGGCGTAGGCGTCGATCACAAACGCCACGTACACAACTCCTGCCCAAGTGTGGACATATGTGAAGTCAACCACCCACAGCGCATTGGGCCGGGTGACCCGGAATTGGCGGTTCACCTTGTCGAGCGGGCATGGCGCCTTGGGATTGCTGACCGTGGTAATCGTTGTCTTTCCGCGTCTTACCCCTGCCAGGCCCATGGCCCGCATCAGCCGCTCAATCGTGCATTTGGCCACTTTGATTCCCTCACGGCGCATCTGGCGCCACACCTTGCGCGTGCCGTAAAGGCCCGAACTGTCGTCATGGACACGCTGAATATGGTCGCTGATCTCGTCATCGCGCTTCGCTCGCGCCGACCGCTTGGCAGGGTCGGCAAGCCGGGCGGCGTGTTCATGGTAGGAGGAAGGGGCGACCGCCAGTTCGCGGCAGATCGGCTCGATACCCAGTTCCTTGGCATGATTGTCGATGAACGACATCACCATTTGCCGTGGCGGTCGAGCTCCGCCTGCGCAAAATATGCCGACGCCTTGCGCAAGATCTCATTGGCCCGGCGCAACTCCTTCACCTCACGCTCCAGCGCCTTGAGCCGATCCTTGTCGCCGAGACTTTGCGCCGCTGGTCCCGCGCGTCGGCTCGCCTCCTCGCGGCACCAGCGGCGCAAAGTCTCGGCGGTGCAGCCGATCTTACCAGCGATCGAGGTCATCGCCGCCCATTCCGAACCGTAATCGGCCCGATGCTCGTCAACCATCCGCACCGCGCGCTCGCGGACCTCTGGCGAAAACTTGTTTGTCGTCTTGCTCATGTGGGCTCCTTCTCACAAGTTGGAGCCTCCAGGAAACCCGGGACGGTTCAAACCGACCAGTCGGCCGCGACGGGGGATCGCGGCGTTTGGCAGCGCGGGGGGCTTTGAGGGGAATCTATAAGGTCTAATGCTAGATCATCAAAAGGGGTGACATGCCTGTCACCCTCGACTCCGTCAGTGTGACACCCCGGGGGTGACACCGTGTGACCGGAGGATGCCGGTGTGCCGCAGCCAGACTCGCTCTCCGGCAAATTCGAGGGACAGAATGTCACCGGGGTAGAGAAACCCCGCTAGTTCGAAGCAATTGGCGAGCTCCAGCAACACGGCTTCGGAGCACGGACAGCCACAAGTCTGATGCTCGGGCGGACGGTAGTTTCGACGCTCGTCTGCGCACCTTGCGCGTTTGGGCTTACATCACCCCTCGCATCATTCCGAGTACACGAGCTGCTGAATTGTTGCCGACAGCAAGCTCGCGGGCATAGCGCAATGCCGTGGTCGGTGAGGACCAACGCAAAGCCAGCGCAATCCCCGCCCCGTCCTCACCGGCGGCGAACAGGTCCTGGGTAAGCCCGACCCGGAACGAGTGCGCGCTCAAGCCAGAGATTATTGCTGCCTCCGATCCGGGCTCGAGCTCGACCAGACCCAGATCGATTGCCGCCAGCACCCTCCTTCGCAGGATGGCGACCACGCCTTGCCGGGTGAGCGCGCTAGTGCCAACGAACGCGCGAACAATGCGTTGCTCGCCCTCATCGATCGGCCTAGACAACACGTTGATCCGGCGGAACACCGGTCCTTCCTTGATCCCAGCGGCAAGCAACCACGCAGACACCCGGGCCATAGTGTCAGGCGATACCCATGCCAGAGCCCCCTGCCCCTCCTGATCTGTCTTCGAATGCGCAATCGAGAGCCGACCGCTTCCGTCGCCAGTCTGGTTCAAATCTTCGACCTGCGTTTCCACCAGCTCAGAAACCCGCAGCCCTGCATCGTAAGCCAGGCTAAACAACGCGGCATCGCGCAGGCCGGGCAGATCCTCGCCACACGCTGCCAGTAGCGCGCGCAGCGTAATGCCTCCGGGTGCATGCTGCCCCTCCCCCATCGCTTCGCCCAGACGCAAGGGTGCGGCTTGCCGCTGGCGCTGACGCGTCTTGCGGCGGATGGCCTTGAGCGTATCGCGCACCATGCCCGCCTGGGTCGGCAGCGGCTCCTTTTCGCCAAAGCCGAGGATGCGATGGACGCGAGCAATGCTCGCGATCCGGCGCGCCAGTGTTGCGGGTTTGGCGGGCGGACGTGTGTCGGTGCCTTTGGCGAGCCAGCGCAGATAGTGGACCAGCGCTTCGGGGGATGCCGGCACGGCTTGTTCTGCGGGCCGTCGCGTGCTGCACCAGGCGAGGAAGCATTTGAGGTCGGCGGTGATCGCCGCCTTGGTGGCCGGCGCCATGGCCGCGACCCCCGCCTCGAGCGCGAGCGCGCTGGCACCGCGCGTGTCGACAAGCGCGCCATAGCGACGCAGCACCAGATCAACCGAGGACGGGAACGGCTGATCTTCAGGTCCGAGCATGGCTTTTCTGGGGGATTTCATGAGGCGATTCTGGGCAACAACGGCCTTTTCGGCAAGCACGGATTTACCATAATGTCCGATTATGGAAATTCCGTGTTTTGGGTTCCATACATGATAGGATACCAAAACCGGCTTTGAGTAAACTCTGCGTTGACCGCCACCGGACGGCACGCTACCCCTCCCCTGCCCCAAGCAGAGGACCCTTGTCGTCGTGAGCGATGCGCATGAAGCGGCCCAGATTGCCTTCAGGAACGGCCAGGTCGACGCTCTGGCGCGCACGCTGCTCGCCTCCCCTGCCCTCTACACCCCGGAAATGCGCCATTCGCTGGCGCTGCGTTGGCTCAGCCGCGCTTGGTCGCAATACCGCGAAGACCGCGCGATCACGCTCGGGCCAGTGCTGGCCGGGGCCGAATGCGCCGGTGATCGCAATGCGTTTCTGGCCCTGCTCGAGCGCGCCCTGCCCCCGGCGGACAATCCCCTGCGCGCGGCCATCCGCACCGTTCGCACCATCGCCATCCGCCCCCTCGCCCAGGAAGCGGCCGCGACCGAGGCCATCGTTGCAACAAGCGCCGACATCCTCGATGCGGTGATCACGGCACTCGAAACCGCAAAGTTGCCTGCCGACCCGCTGGAGCGTCTGCGCGCGCTGATCGAGCGGTTTCGGTATTCAACCGGCGATGCAGTCGATGCGCTCTCGGCGACCGCGCAAACGCCCTGCTGGGCACTCAATCTCGTCGCCACCGCGCGCGGCCATGCCTTTGCGCTCAGCGACACCCCCCTCCCCTTCCCGGGGCTGGTGCAACGCCGGCTGTTCCGTGCCGATCGCGATCTGCACCAGCGACGCGACGAGACGCGGGATTGCCTTAATGCGGCTCTCTATCAAACCGCTTGCGATATCGCGGTGTTACCGCGGGCGGCAGACGTATTCGCGCAGGAATTTGCCAGGTTGAGGAGCAATTCGCGTCTCGTCCAGACCTGGTTCCTGCTCTTCGCGCTCGGACAGCTCTCACCGGCACAGCTTGCCCGCGCGCTGCCGGCAACCAAGGCTGGTGCCGGAAAACTGCTTCGGCAGCTTGAAACGGGACGCCTTGCACGCAGTGCCGGTCCATTGGCACCGTTCGTCTGCGCTTATCACGCACCGGTGGCGCTTCCGGACTGGCGCGACGGATTGGACAGCGGAGTTGTTGCATAGCGTGAGGTCGCACGGGATTGCGGTTCACTCAGGCCAGTGCGCTTCGAGCAATTTTCGCAAGGCGAGCTCGGCCTCTGCCCGCGTTCCCCCGCCCCAGGGTAGCAGTGTCATTGCCACCCCATTTCGGTCCATCTTCTCGACTCGGAGCTGCAGCGCGCCGGAATCATTTTTGACGAGTTCCACCAATCCTGTCTTCTTGGGGGCAGCTTGGTGCGCTGCCGGCTTCTGTGCGGCGCTTTCCAAGAAATTGCAGGGCTGCAATCATCAAATTCCAGGCGCCCCCCTTTTTTTGTTGGAGCGCCAAAGGAAGCGTGCCTTCGGTTTCACCTACAATGCTGATTTTAAATATTAATTTTGGACCTTTTTGACCAATCGCCGCACAGCGCGAAAATGAGCGTCCGGATAGGTCAGGGTGCGGAGCAGGCGTTGACGCGCTCTACGGGCCTCTGAGGGCCGTTTCTGACGTTCCAACAGTCGCCCGACGATTCGCGGTGGCATCAAACCAAAGCCAGAGCTTGTCAAATTGAACTTTTTCAGCGATAACTGCGCCAAACAGTGTTCAAACATTCAGCCAGGTGGTGAAATGAATTCAATTCTGTCGCAGATTGGCGATCTCGCTGATGCCGGCGAAAAGATGATTGAGCGTCTCCGCCGCAAGGCCTTCCTGCCTGACAGCCGCAAATCGCTCAACATCCGATTTGGCATTGCCGAAGCAGCGCACCTTCTCGGGTGTTCGACCAACCGGATCCGGATGGCGGAAGACGATGGCCGCCTCCCCCCTCCCCCGGCCAATGGCAACGGGCGCCGGCTAGGCTACACGATGGAAGAGCTGCTCAAGATGCGTGAGGTCCTCGATGCCTCACCGATCAGGGACCCGCTCGATCAGGCCCAGATCATCGCCGTACAGAACTTCAAGGGCGGTGTAGGCAAATCGACCGTCACGACCCATCTCGCCCACTATTTCGCGATCCATGGCTACCGGGTGCTCGTCGTCGATTGCGACAGCCAGGCAAGCACGACCACGCTGTTTGGCTTCAACCCGCACTTCAACATTACGCGGGAAGAGACGCTTTACCCCTATCTGTCGATCGAACCGACGCAGAGCGACCTACTCTATGCGGTGAAGCGCACGCCCTGGCCCAATGTCGATCTCATCCCTTCCAATCTCGAATTGTTCGACGTGGAATATGAGCTCGCCGCCTCGGGCGCTGACGGCCAGGCGGTGTTGGCGGCACGCTTTCGCAAGCTGAAGCAGGGCCTGCTCGATTTGTCGCGCAACTACGACGTGGTCATTCTCGATCCGCCGCCGGCGCTTGGCACAATCAGCCTGGCTGTGATGCAGGCGGCCAATGCGCTGCTCGTGCCGCTTGCAGCGACAACGCCGGACTTCTGCTCGACGGTGCAGTTCCTCTCGATGATGGACCAGGTGATCAACCAGCTCACCGAAGCCGGCATTTCTGTCGATTATTCGTTTGTGCGGCTCATCTGCTCAAAGTTTGATTCGAACGACCCCAGCCATGCGATGGTCCGCTCGATCATGGAACAGACCTTTGGCCCCGCACTGCTGCCGGTGGCGATCTTGGAATCTGCCGAAATCAGCCACGCGGCGCTGCGCATGATGACGCTCTACGAGTTGGAGCGACCGATCGGCACCCCGAAGACCCACAAGCGAAGCAAGGCCAATCTCGACGAGGCGCTCGGTCAGATCGAGCAGCTGGTCAGGGCTGGATGGGGCCGCGTAGCACCGGTTCGCGAGGAGGAGTTGGTCCATGGCGCGTAAGCAATCCGATTACCTCGCCGACCTTCTGGCCGATACACCTGAAGACAACGGCACCTCGCCTTCCCCGGCTCCAGCTGTGCGGGAGCGTTTGCGCGGCGGGACAACCTTGCTGGGGCGCGAAAGCGCGATCGCCCGCGTAGCCAGCGGCGAGGTCCGCCAAGTCACCCAGCTTCTGCTCGATCCTTCCAGGGTCCGGGTCTGGCCAGGCAATGCCCGTAGCTACGAACACCTGAGCGAGGAGCGCTGCCGCGACCTCATCGATTCCATCATTGCCGAAGGTGGGCAAAAGGTTCCGGCGATTGTTCGCAGGGTCGAAGGCGATCCGGACCACGACTATGAAGTGATCGTTGGCACCCGGCGGCATTGGGCGATCGGTTGGCTTCGCGCCAACAGCTACCCAGACATGCAATTCGTGGCGCAAGTCGCTGTGCTGGACGATGAAGCCGCGTTCCGGATTGCCGATATCGAAAATCGCGCGCGCAAGGACGTGTCTGACTTCGAACGCGCTCGCAACTACGCGAATGCGCTCAAGACGCATTACGGGAACCACCTGACCCGGATGGCCGAACGGCTTCGCGTGTCCAAAGGGTGGCTCTCGAAAATGCTCAAGGTCGCTTCGATCCCGGACTCGGTTGTCGCGGCCTTTGCCTCGCCTGCCGATATCCAACTGAAGCCCGGCTATGCCCTCGCTCAGGCTCTCGACCAGCACGAAAAGGCCATCGTTCAGGCGGCCAAAGCAATCGCCCGCAAGCAGGCCGCCCTGCAGGATTCCAACTCGCCGTTGCTTCCAGCTGCTGATGTGCTGAAGCAGCTTCTGGACGCCACGCGCCCCGCCGCGGGGAACAAGACCGAGCTCTTCAGCTGGACGTCCGGTCTTGGGCGTGTCGGACTTTCGGTGCAGACAGCCAATCGCCAGGGCGCAACGATCAAGGTTCATGCTGGATCAGGTGCCGCGATCGACGAACTGGTCGATGCGTTCCGCGATGCGCTGATGGAGCTCCAACGCCTGGGCAAGGCAACGGGACTATGATCGCGCCTGACTTTGGCTGCGATGTTTCCCCGGGGAAACATCGACGGCCAGCCCCCTCCTATGGTCCGCAAGAGACCGACCGGGATATCAGCCTTCGATGACCAACGCCAAGAAACTGCCGATCGCCGAACAGTTTGATCTCTTCCTGCCGTACATCGCGGATCTCCCGCTGCGCGATCAGCGCGAAATGATGGAGCGGCCCTTCTTCTCGCTCGCCAAGACCCGCCGGACCAAGCCGATCGACTATACAAGTCCTGACGGCAAACTTTGGGTCAACGTCTCGGTCAACCCCAACTACGGTATGGCCACCATCTGGGATGCCGACATCCTGATTTATTGTGCCAGCGTCCTGTCCGACATGGCCCGGCGTGGCATGAACGACATCCCGCGCAAGCTGCATATTATGCCCTACGATCTGCTTCGCGCCATCGGCAGGCCGACGACCGGGCGCGCCTATGAACTGCTTGGGCAAGGTCTCGATCGCCTCGTCTCCACGACCATCAAGACGAACATCCGCGCGGAGAATAGGCGCGAGGCGACATTCAGCTGGCTCGATGGATGGACACAGCTCGTCGACGAAAAGACCGAGCGTTCGCGCGGCATGACGATTGAGCTGTCTAACTGGTTTTGGGAAGGCGTGATGATGAAGGGCGGGGTCCTGTCGATCGACCGCGCCTACTTCGACATCACCGGCGGCCGCGAACGTTGGCTCTACCGCGTGGCGCGCAAGCACGCTGGTGGTGCAGGCGAAGCCGGTTTTGCCATCTCGATGCCTGTCCTGTTTGAAAAATCCGGGGCTGAAGGCGAGTATCGCCGGTTCAAGTTTGAACTCCTTAAGCTGGCCAAGAAGAACGACCTGCCAGGCTACGATCTCGCGATCGAGGCGTCTCGCGGGAGCGAGCCGAATCTGCGCATGCGCCGGGTTGACGGCAAAAACGGGGCAAACCGGGACCTTTCTGCGCTTGCCCCGGAACCGTCCTCCCCTGCCCCGGCTTCTCCTGATGCGGATCATGTTTCCCCGGGGAAACACGATGCTCCGATCGCAACTCCTGCCAAGAAACCGGATGTTCCCGCAGCGGAGCCGGCCGAAACGGTCAATGCGAGTTGGCTGATCAAGAACACGCTGGCCGGCCTCTCGCACTCGGCGACCCGCGGCTACCTGACCGATGAGACGATCGCGCACTTGCGCGAAGTTTGCCCTGGTTGGGACCTCTACACTTTGCACGCCGAATTCGAGGCCTGGGTCAACGCTGACAGCAAGCGGGCGCCTGTGGACTGGCAGAAGGCCTTCATCGGTTTCGTGAAGCGTCATCACGAGAAAAACCGAAACAGCTTGCGCCTGTGAACGCCAACCGCGCTGGCCTCCGCCGAGACCGATTTCGGGACGGCGCATGTTCCCGAAGTGTCGTGCCCACCTCGCCCCGGCTGTTTCCGCGCCTTGCGATCGGCGCTGCGGGCGTCAAATTGAACTTGGATCGAGCCCCGGACAGCGGAAGTGATTCAAACCATGTGTCCCACCCGGGCCTTGATTGGGAGTTTCGACATAACGGGAACGGAAAGAGCCGCGACATCGACACTTCGGGAACGAATTCTCGAACTTTCGGGAACGCTGTCATCGATCTATCAAGAACACATCAACGACACATCCGGAACAAGGCACGCTTCCCGACTCGCGACTTTCCGGCGAGTCGCGGCAAGGTCTGGGTCGCCTAACCATTCTAACAAATTGGATAACCCGTCTAACCAACCCATGACTTTTCAATTTTGTGTTTGAGAAATTAGAGGAAGTACCCCCCTGCCCCACATCCCATGGTAAAAACCGCGCGCCTACGCCAAACCCGTCGAACAGGAACTGTCTGAAAAGGGACCGTAATCCACGTAACGTATTAATATATATCAATATTATGTCTGAAATGGCAGCTGCCTCCAGCCGTAGCTATCTGATTTAGCAGGTACATCACGGGAAAGAGGAGCGGGAGTGGAGCGTTCGGTCTCATTGGCCGAGAAAAGGATCCTCCCGATGCTCAATCCACAACCTGCGGCGCGCCTATTCGCGGCTCGTTTGTTCAACGCCGCGCAGCACCTCACCGCCGACCTCGCCCAAGGCGACCGAATTACGCGTCCCGAGCTGAACCACGCCTTGTCGGCGGCCTTTGGGGACACCTCGGCGAGCGGCGCCTGGACCCAGCGCGACAGCTTCATAGCCGCCGAAATCGCCCTCATCCTCTCGCTCCGCCAACCGGCTCCGCCAACTCAGCTTGCCCGTCGACCCTGAAGGAATGATCACCACAATCGACGCACTAGCGGGGTTTCCGACGCGCGCGATGGAAAGCTACTTCGACGAGGAGGGCAACGAACGGTCACGTCCACTGATCGGTGCCGATGGCAATCCGGTTCATTGCCCGGAAGCAATCCGCATCCGCGATGACACGATCGAATTGCTTGCAGCCTTGCCGCCAATTGCCTCGGCGCTTGATGCCATCATCACCCGGTTCGATGTCGATGCCGTCGCCGAGGTGACCGGCCGGACCAAGCGGTTGCTGACTTTGCCGGATGGTTGGCAGAAATTGCAGTCGCGATCGGCCTCATCAGGGATCGCCGACGCCAATCTGTTCATGGCCGGCAAGAAGCGTGTGCTGGTCTTCTCCGATGCCGGCGGGACCGGTCGCTCCTACCATGCGAGCCTTGCCGCGGCGAACCAGCAGCGCCGCGTTCATTTCCTCGTCGAGCCGGGTTGGCGCACCGACAAGGCCATCCAGGGCCTTGGGCGCACCAATCGGACGCACCAGGCTTCCGCGCCGATCTTCCGGCCGGTGACCACCGATTGCCGCGGCGAGCGGCGGTTCATCTCGACGATCGCGCGCAGGCTCGATGCGCTTGGCGCCTTGACGCGCGGGCAGCGCCAGACCGGCGGGCAAAATCTGTTCAACCCTGCCGACAATCTGGAGAGCGAGTACGCGCGCGAAGGTCTGACCCAATTGTATCGCCTGCTGCACGCCGGCAAGCTGACCTCGACCAGCTTCGAGGCCTTCTGCCACCGCACCGGCCTGAAGCTCGAATACGAAGGCTCGCTTGTCGATAACCTGCCGCCGATCCAGCGCTGGCTCAATCGCATTCTGGCGCTGCCGATCGCGATGCAGAACGCCATTTTCGATGAGTTCCTCGGCCTGGTCGAGGCGCGCATCGAGGCTGCCAAGAAGGCGGGCACATTCGACGCCGGTGTTGAAACGCTGATCGCCGACAAGTTGGCCATCGTCGAGGAGCGAGAGTTGTTTCGCGACATGGCCGGCAGCATCACCCAACTCCTCACGATCGAAGCGCAGTGGGCCGTCCGGATCACGTCGCTGGACGACATTCAGGCGCGCGCGGCGAGGGCAGGGGGGCAGGGACGCTTCGTGCTCAATGCGCGTTCTGGCAAAGTCGCCTTGCTTGTTCCCGACCGCCCCTGGCTCGATGAGGACGGCCATCTGATGAAGGTATGGAAGCTTCACCGGCAGGGACGCAGTTCGCTGATTCCGCAAAGCGATCTTGAGGAGAGCCACTGGGTCGACATCGATGCCGCGACTTTCGCGCCATTGTGGCAGGCCGAAGCTGAGAATGCCGCGCAGCATCCGCACGTTGAGCGGTTTTTCCTGGCGACCGGGCGACTTCTCCCGATCTGGAATCTGCTGGGCGAAGACGCTCAGGTTCGTCGCCTCGTAACCCAGGATGGGCGCAGCCTGCTCGGCCGCATCGTGCCGGTCGATGCTGTCAACGCGCTGCTCGACAAGCTTGGGCTTGGCGGAGCGATCCAGCTGACAGCATCCGAGATCGTCAGTGCTGCCATGTCCGGGAAAGTCGTGCCGATCAACGCTGCGCGCGGTCTCAATCTCAAACGATCGCGCGTCAACGGTGAACAGCGGCTCGAGATCCTCGGCTTCGACGCCCGGGCGCTGCCCGCCTACAAGGCCAAAGGGTGCTTCACGGAGATCATCCAGTTTCAGTGCCGGCTGTTCGTACCGGTGCAGACCGCGGATGACATTGTTCAGCAGCTTGCGGCTGGAGTGACCGCCCTTGCAAGAGTGACAGCAAATGTCTATTATGCTGTCACTCTTGCGCGGAGGCCAACATGGGTGTTTTGACGATTAGAAACGTCCCCGACGAAATCCACCTCGCCCTGAAGGCCAGGGCTGCGCTCCATGGACGCAGCACTGAGGCGGAAGTGCGTTCAATTCTTGCTCTGGCTGTCAAGCCGGAGGGCCGGGCACGGATGGGCGACTTGTTGTGGGAGACAGGTCGGCAGATCGAATTGAGCAATGATGACGTTGATACGATCCTCGGCAATCGCGATCGGACGCCTGCACAGCCGATGGGATTTGAATGATCGTTCTCGACACCAATGTCGTGTCCGAGGCGATGCGGCCTGTACCATCGCCACTGGTTCGCGATTGGCTGAACGAACAGCCGATTGAAGCGCTCTACACCACGGCAGTCACCCTGGCGGAAATCCATTTCGGGCTGGCGCGGTTGCCGTCCGGTCGTCGCAAGGACCTGCTTGCCGAGCAGTTCGAATTGATTTCAAGGATATGGCGTGGCCGGGTTTTGCCATTTGATGGTGATGCTGCCCGCCAATATGGCGTGCTGGCTGCGGCCGCACACCAAGCAGGTCGGGGTTTCCCGACGCCCGATGGCTACATTGCGGCGATCGCAGCCTCACGTGGCTTCGTTTTCGCGACACGCGATATCCGGCCGTTTCAGGCGGCAGGTCTGCAGGTGATCAACCCATGGGAAATTCGCGCGGAATAGTCCGATACGCCGGAGATCGCTTGGCGCCTGATAATTTCCGTAATTTCCGTAAATTACGGAAAGGTGTGAAGAAATGACCCTGCTCGTAAGTTCGGCCGACGTCTCAAAGTCCTTCGGGCGATTCAGCCGTCTTGCGCTGCAGGAGCCGGTAACGATCACGCATCACGGCGAGCCAAGCCTCGTACTGTTGTCGTTCGCAGAATACGAGCGGCTCAAGAGCCGCGATCGTGAAGTTCTGACCCTTGCGAACTTCACCGAGGACGACCGGGCAGCGATTGCGGCGTCACGCGCACCCAGCGAGTGAACGCTGCTGCATAAACCGATGCGTCTTTAGGTACGCATGGCGCCCTGCGACGTGCGGGGCGCCGATGCGGTTCATCCGTTCAACTTGTCCTTGACCGCCTTCGCCGGCGCGAATGTCAGCTTCTTCGAAGCCGCAATCTGAATGGTCGCACCGGTTGAGGGGTCCCGAACCTCACGTGCTTCGGTGGATTTCACTTTGAACTTGCCAAAGCCGTTCAGGCGGATCTCAGTGCCGTTGGCAGCCGCATCGGCAATCTCAGCAATCAGCGATGTTGCAATTTTCAGCAAAATAGCCATAATGCGGATTCTGAGGAGAATGAGATGGCCAGCCCCACTGAACCTCTCGAGGTGAGCCTCACCGAGTTCCACCACCAACCAGGTGGCTTTATCGATACGAGCCGCCAACGCCCGGTTGCCCTCACCAAGCGCAAGCGACCCTATGCCTATGTTGTCAGCCCGGATTATTTCGCGCTGGCCGAGGAGGCGATCAAGGTTCTGCACGGCAACCGCCGTGTCATCGCTGCCGAAGATATGAGCGAACAGGATGACAGCTTCCTGACCCGGTTCGGTCCATCAGCAGACGAAGTGGCAACGGGCCAATGGCGGGATTAAGCCGCTTTCGTTTCCGAAGCTCGGCGAAGTTCACAACTATGTCTACCTCTTCAAAGCTGACGCCATTCGAGGTGCGACGGAAGGCAACAAGGCGCGCCCCGTCTTGGTTGTCGCGGCAGGTGAGGGCAGGGTGGTTGTGATGGCGGTGACCACCAAGGGCGAGTTCTCGACCTCAGCAACAGTCAAGATTCCTGAAGATGTTGCCCGGGCTATGGGATTGCCTCGACCGAATGAAAGCTGGCTGCTCACTGCGGAAGCCAATGATTTCACTTGGGTCGGGTATGACCTGCGGCTTGTGCCAGGCAAACAAACCAGCGTCTTCGGTCGTTCGCCTCCCGGGTTTGTTGCTGCTGCGATCGAACGGTTTCATGGCCTCAAGCGTGTCCGCGTAGATCGAGATTGATTGCGCTCTTCGGTGGAAGCGGGATTGTCAGGTTCTCGGCCGTTCAAATAGCGCCCCGCCTTAGGCAGGGCGCTATAGACGAATCATCCGTTCAACTTGTCCTTGACCGCCTTCGCCGGCGCGAACGTCAGTTTCTTCGAAGCCGCAATCTGAATGGTCGCACCGCTTGAGGGGTTCCGACCTTCACGTGCTTCGGTCGATTTCACCTTGAACTTGCCAAAGCCGTTCAGGCTGATCTCATCACCGCTGGCGGCCGCATCGGCAATCTCGGCAAACACGCCGTCGACCAGTTTGCGCGCATCGGCTTTGGTCAGGGCGTGTGCGGCGGCAATCTTGTCGGCAAGGTCACTATTGTTCATCGGTTTTCACTTCCCTGGTTGGAGGCTGCGACACTGCTAGCGGCAAGCGGCACGAAAATCCAAGCCTGGAAATATGCTCAATGCACCGAGGTTGGGATCACAAGTGCCTCGGCTGGTCCATCCGCTGATGAAGAATGCGAATGACCGCAATCCCGTACGATGTCTGGCGAAAGTAGATGGCATGCTGTTCGACATTGCGTCGCCGATAGCCCAAGCCTGATCGTCGCGCAGTTCTGCGATTGAAACGGCGCGTTCGCCAGAGTTGCTCAGGCGGCTTCGATCATTTCGGTATAGCGGATCGCATGGGCGAGCCCCCATTGCGTGACCATGTAATCGAAAATGCTTTCCAGGTCGCGCTGGGCTCGCGGGCTCAGCAGGAATTCAGCCATATTGTGCCGACTTGCGCTGCTTGAAGGCCGCGAAGTCGAATCTTTCGGGTTCGCCGCTCTGTTCACCCTCAATCAGCGCCTGCCTGATTGTTTCGATCTCGAAGCTGCGTTCCTGCTCGCGCCGGATAAGATCGCAGATTGCTTCGCTGTCGTTGGTATATTGACCAGCGGCGATTTGTGCAGCGATCCACGCATCCTGCTGTTCGGTCAACGTGATGGTTTTGCGCACCATTGCCATAGCGGCCTTCTCACCAGAAATCATACTATGGGTGCAGCTTGTGCCATTCGGCCGCTACTCGCAACCTGCGGATCACTTTGATAGCTGTGGTCGTGAATGGACCATTCGCGACTACGCGTTGGTCGACTTGTCCATCAAGTCCATGAAATTGCGCGCTGCATCACGGTCATCGGGATCCTTGAACGCAACATCCAGATCCGGCGCTTCGCCAAGCATGTAGAGAATGGACCACATCGCGAACCGCCGACCTTTGTCCTTCTCCAGTCCGAATTCGAC
>Ga0116226_10002909_pt1 | contig 15052 bp, 11 predicted proteins | sample S1TSphfallax_FD_89692 | JGI IMG/M metagenome (GOLD analysis project Ga0116226, IMG submission 89692) | Host-associated microbial communities from peat moss isolated from Minnesota, USA - S1T2_Fa - Sphagnum fallax MG | ecosystem: Host-associated > Plants > Peat moss > Unclassified | place: USA...
CCTTGGGAGGCTCGTCTTTGGGAGGGTCCGCCAGCTTGCACATCAAAATCGCCTCGGCCGCCACTTGCCCGTCCACCTTCGCCACGCCCTGCATCTTGGCAATGGTGTACTTCAGCCTCAGCAGTTTCATCTCAATTCGTAACTGGTTTCCCGGAAACACCGGCTTGCGGAACTTAGCCTCCTCCACCGACGCCAGAAACATCACCCGGCCGCGCGTATGCGGCGCAACCTTGCCCACCAGAATGCCGCCCACCTGCGCCATCGCCTCAATAATCAGGACGCCCGGCATTACCGGGAAGCCCGGAAAATGTCCCGCGAAATGCGGCTCATTGATGGTTACATTCTTGAGCCCGACTATGGAGTCCTCTGTCATCTCGACAATCTGATCCACCATCAGCATGGGATAACGATGCGGCAGTATCTCCCAAATATCCTTTGTGTCCATTATTCCCATGAAGAATCGTTATTATAACAACCAATGCCGTCTTTCCTTCGCCAAGCCAGCCACAAGCAGGAAGAAACTATCGCGCTGATTCGCGCCCTGGTGGAATGCGAATCACCCAGCAGTGATCCAGCCGCCACGGCGCGCGTGAACGAACTGCTGATAGAAGCCGCCAAAGACATCGCCGCGGCGAAGATCATCAGGAAATCGCATTTGCGCCTGGAGTTCCACGGCGGCAAAAGAAACGCTCCGCAGGTCCTGGCGCTGGGCCATTCCGATACGGTCTGGGAGCACGGCACCCTCAAATCAATGCCCTTCCGGCGCGCCGGTGGCCGCTTATGGGGACCCGGCGTTCTTGACATGAAAGCCGGCCTCGCGTTCTTCCTCACGGCCATGCGGATACTGCACGAAGAAGATGTCCCGTTGCCCTGCCGAGTTGCGCTGCTGGTTGTCTCCGATGAAGAGACCGGCAGCAAGACCTCCCGGGCAGTTACCGAACTGGAGGCCCAGCGCAGCAGCCGCGTTCTGGTTCTGGAGCCCGGCACCGGACTTACGGGAAAACTGAAAACCGCCAGAAAAGGAGTCGGCGATTACCATCTTCTGGTGAAAGGAAAAGCAGCGCACGCCGGCGTGGATTTCAGCAACGGCGCCAGTGCCATTATCGAAGCCGCCCGGCAGATTGAAGTGATCGCCGGCCTCACGAAGCTGGAGCAGGGAACTACCCTCAACCCCGGAGTGGTTCATGGAGGAACGCGCACAAACGTCATTGCGGCCGAGGCTCAGGTAGATATCGATCTGCGAGTGACCAGGCTTCGCCACGCCGCCGTGATCGACAAAAAACTCCGAGCCTTGAAACCATTCGACAAACGCTGCACTCTGGAGGTGAATGGCGGCCTTAACCGTCCTCCCATGGAGCGAACCAAAGCCATCGCCGCACTCTTCAAAACCGCGCAATCGATAGGCCGCGCCTTAGGTCTCCAGATAGAGGAATCCGCCACTGGAGGGGGCTCCGACGGTAACTTCACCGCCGCGCTGGGAATTCCAACTCTCGACGGTCTGGGCGCCGTGGGCGAAGGCGCCCACGCGCCGAATGAAAGTATACTGATAGACCGCATCCCCGACCGCATAGCGCTGCTGGCGGGCCTAATTGCCCGGCTCTCCTGACTATGAACCCGCGCTGCTCGCCCGCTGCCGAATCAATCCGAAATGCAACAGAGCCGCTAACTCACTCGCCCCTTCAGCATCGTAAACGAATGCGCCGGAAACGTATACCGCAACTTGCTCCCTGAAGCCTCCACGCTCTTGCTTGTTACCTTCACCTTGGTATTTCCAAAAGTATTCTCCGCCTTGATATCGGGCCCATTCACCTCCGACGCCAGAAACGCTCCGGAAAACTGCTTATCCTCTAACTCCACAACCGCGCTCAGCGCCTCTGTCTCATGCCGGTTCACCACGTTCAGCACCAGCGAACCATTGTCATAAGCGCAGGACACATCCAGATAAGGAACCTTGTCATGCTTCTTGCTCGCATAAGTGGGAGATTCCACATATAACTCCAGCGCCTTCCCAAACGAGTTACCCGCCACCAGAGCCATGGGATAAAAAATGGTCTGCAAATACAGCCCCTGCTTATTCGTGAAAATAGGCGCAATCACATTCACCAGTTGCGCCATATTCGCAATCTTCACAATGTGCGCATGGTTGATGAACGAATTCAGGAACGTTCCCACCACCAGGGCGTCCTCCAGGTTGTACTTCTCCTCCAGAATCTCGCGCCCGGCTTCCTTGCCGCTTCCGCGCGCCCGGTACCAGACATTCCATTCATCCCAGGCAATGTAAATCTTGCGCCCCGGCTCATCGTTCAGCGCGGCGGCGATAATGCCCTCGGCAATCCTGGTGCGGTCGTCCAGTTCCAGCGAACTCGCCATGAACTCGGAAAAGTTGTTGTCGCGGTTGCCCACATAAGTGTGCAGGGAAAGGTAATCGGCATGATGCTTCAGATACTCCAGCACCGTGCGGTTCCAGCCAATCCAGTCCGCGCCGAAGTTGGAACTGCCGGCCGCCACCAGCTTGATGCTGGGGTCGGTCCATTTCATCAGCTTGGCTGCTTCCAGCGCGAACTTGCCGTAATCCTCGGCCGACCGGTGCCCCATCTGCCACGGCCCGTCCATCTCGTTGCCCAGCCCCCAGTACTTTACGCCCCATGGTTTGTCGTGGCCGTTTTTCTTGCGCAGCTCGGTCATGGCGGTGTTTTCCGCCAGGTTGCAATATTCCACCCATTGCTGCGCCTCCGTCCAGCTGCCCGTTCCCAGGTTGGTGCACAGATACGGCTCACAGCCCGTCACTTCGCAATAGCGCATGAACTCATGCGTGCCGAAGCGGTTGTCTTCCAGCGTGTGCCAGGCCATTTCCAGCCGCGTGGGGCGCGCGTCACGCGGGCCAATGCCATCTTTCCAGTTATAGTTCGATGAAAAATTTCCGCCCGGCCAGCGCAGCAACGTGACGTGCAAGTCAGCCACCGCCTTCAAGACATCCTTGCGAAAACCATCGCTGTCCGATAGCGGCGAATTCTCCTCAAAAATTCCGCCTTCAATGCACCGGCCCAGATGTTCCGTGAAGTTCCCATAAATCTTCTTGTCGATGTCGCCAATGACGCGCTCTGTATCGATCTTGATGCGACCTTCCTGGGAGGAGGGAGCGGCTGCCAGAATGCCGGGTGCCGCGGCGGCTAAAGCGAAGTTAAAGGCGCGTCGGGAAAGTGCTGTTTCGTTCATAAAAGGGGACGGGACAAAGCATATCACCTGGAGCAAAGACCTGACTCAAAGCCCTGTGAACCTTACCAGTCTTTAATGAAATTTTTAGTTCCCGTCGATAGACCTTTTGACAGCACAGAAGAATGTTGCCGACGAAAATCCTTAGACCACTGCTTGCCGTCTGGTTTACGTGCGCCATCGCCAGCGCTTCGCTTGATCCTGCCCGAGCTATCAGCCAATACACTCAGGACATCTGGAATGTCCAAACCGGACTGCCGCAAAACTCTGTGTTGGCCCTGGCGCAAAGCCAGGATGGGTATCTTTGGGTGGGCACCGAAGAGGGTCTGGCGCGTTTCGACGGCGTCCGCTTTTCAGTTTTCGACAAGGAAAACACCCCCGAACTCCAAAGCAACGATATCCGCGCCCTGCTGGTGGATCACGCAAACAACCTTTGGATAGGAACTGATGGCGGCGGACTCACGCGCTACACCAACGGGCATTTCACCGCCTTCACCAGCCGCAACAGCATTTTGAATGATGTGATCAACTCACTCGCCGAAGACGACGCCGGCAACCTTTGGATTGCCACTGATGGCGGCGGCCTTTGCCGCCTCAGCAATGGAGTGTTCACCCGCTATACCACGCGTGAAGGCTTGCCGGGAAATGCGATTCTGTCACTGGCGGCGGGCCCGCGCGGAATCGTCTGGGCGGGCACCAGTCAAGGCTTGGTGCGGCTTGACTCAAATAACATTACGGTATTCACAGTCAAGGACGGACTCCCCCGCAACGGTATCCGCGCTCTTTCCGTCGACCATGCGGGCGTGGTTTGGATTGCCACCGACGGCGGCGGTCTCTGCCGCTACGCAAACCACACCTTTGAAACGCCTGCCGGCGCCAATTCCCTGGCCGGCAATTCCATAGAAGCGATTTTTCAGGATGCGGCCGGCACTGTCTGGCTGGGCATGCGCGACCGCGGCCCGGTCCGCTATGTCGGCGGGCATTTTTCATCCGGCTCTTCCAATTCATCGAGCTCTGCCAATAATGTCCCATCCAATGTAACGGTGTTTTTTGAAGACCGCGAAGGCAACTTCTGGCTGGGCAGCAGGGGCGGGGGCCTGATCCGGCTGAAAAACGGCGTTTTCACCACCATCACCACCAGCCAGGGGCTGTCAAGCGATGAGGTATTGCCGGTGATCCAGGACCAGGACGGCGCAATCTGGGCGGGCACCAACGGGAGCGGTCTGAACCGAATCAAAGACGGTAAAATCACCACTTACACTGCCGCGAACGGACTCCCCGGCAACGTCATACTCTCCCTGGCGCAAGACGCCTCGGGCGCTATCTGGATCGGCACGCCCAAAGGTCTGGCGCGTTTCCAGAACGGCCAGTTTTCCACCTTCGACGGCGCTTCCGGTCTCCCCGGCGACTTTGTCCAATGCCTCTATCGCGACCGCCAGGGCGATATCTGGATTGGAACGCTCAACGGACTCAGCCAATATCACGACGGCCGGTTTATCAATTACAGCAGACGCGACGGACTTTCCGGCGACAAAATCTTTTCCATCTATGAGGATGACCGCAAGTCAGTCTGGGTTGGCACCGGCAGCGGACTGAACCGTTTTGACGGCGGACATTTTACCCGGTTCAGCCAGCATGACGGGCTTTCCGGCGTCGTCGTCTATTCCATCACCGGAGAACCCGGCGGCACCATCTGGGTGGGAACCGATGGCGGACTCAATCGTCTGCGCGACGGCAAGTTCACCGCCTTTACCCGGCGCGTGGGACTGTTCAATGACACCATTTTCAGCATCATTGATGACCGGCGCGGCTCCTTATGGATGACATGCGACCGCGGCGTTTTTCGCGTCGCGCGCCAGCAACTGGATGCCTTCGCTCAGGGCCGCGCCAAGAGCATTAATTCCATCGCCTATGGAATTTCCGACGGCATGCGCAGCAAGGAATCCAGCGGCGGGTTCCAGCCGGCCAGCTGGCGCGGCACCGACGGAACGCTTTATTTTCCCACCAGCGGTGGTCTTAGCCTTGTTCGCCCGCGTGACCTGGAAGCCAGCAAAACTCCGCCCGGCGTGATCATTGAACGGATCACTGTGGACGGCAGATCCTACGAACCGGACAAGTCCCTGCGCCTTCCGCCCGGCGATGGCCAGCTTGAATTTCAATTCACCGCCCTCAGCCTCACTTCGCCCGACAAAATTCGCTTCTCCTACATGCTCGACGGCTTCGACAAGAATTGGGTGGACGCAGCCGACCGCCGCACCGCCTTTTATACCAATATTCAGCCGGGCGATTATCATTTCCGCGTCCGCGCCTGCACGCGCGAAGGTCTCTGCGGAAAGCTGGAAGACCCGCCGCTCATCTCGCTGCAGCCGCACTTTTATCAAACCTACAGCTTCGCTTTTCTTTCCGCGCTGGCCGGACTGGCCATCTTTGCCCTGGCCTTTCGTTTGCGCATGCGCCAGATTCGCGCCAATGAACAGAAATTGGTGGTTCTGGTGGATGAACGCACCACCGCCTTGGCCCACCATACCCGCGCCCTGCAGGAAAGTGAAAAGCGCTTTCGCCAGCTGGCCGAAAACATCCACGAGATTTTTTGGATGGTCGATCCCCGGACCGATCAGTTTGTCTATATAAGCCCCGCGTTCAAGGAAATCTGGCTGCAGGATCCGGAGGCCGTGCTGCACGATGCCACCGCCTGGTTTGAAGGCATACACCCGGAGGATCGCCAGCGCGTCATTCTCGCCAAACAGGCACAGCGCCGGGGCGAACACAAGGATTGCGAATACCGCATTGTGCGCGCCGACGGTGCCACTCATTGGGTTTGGGACCGTGCTTTTCCGGTCTGCGATGCCAATGGCCAGCTGGACCGCATTGTCGGCATAGTGGAAGACATTACAGATCATAAGCGCGCCGAAGAAACCCTGCGCAATTCGCGCGATGAACTGCAGTTGCGCGTGCTTGAATTAAAAGCGGAAAACGTCGAACGCCGGCGCGCCGAACAGCAGCTGAAAATCGCCAAGGAACAGGCCGAAGCCGCCAGCCTCTCCAAAAGCGAATTTCTGGCCAACATGAGTCATGAAATCCGCACGCCTCTGAACGGCGTCATCGGCATGATGCAGCTCGCCCTCGACACCGAACTCACCCCGGAACAGCGCCAGTTCCTGGAACTGGTCGAAGGCTCGGCCGATTCGTTGCTCAGCATCATCAACGACATTCTCGATTTCTCCAAGATTGAAGCGCGCAAACTCACCCTGGAATCCATTGAATTTGACCTTCGCCGCACCCTCGACCAGACCTTTAAATCGCTGGCCGTGCGCGCCGCGCAAAAGGGCATTGAACTCATCGGGCAAATTGATTCCGACGTGCCTAATCACATTGTCGGAGATCCGGTCCGGCTGACTCAGATTGTCGTCAACCTCATCGGCAACGCCATCAAGTTCACCGAAAAGGGAGAGGTGTTCGTGCGCGTCACGCGCATTCATCAGACGCTGGATGATGCGCACTCCCGTCACGAAGTCACCCTGAGCTTTCATGTCACCGACACCGGAATCGGCATCCCGGAAGAAAAACAGAAACTCATTTTTGAAGCCTTCACTCAGGCCGATTTTTCCTCCACCCGGAAGTACGGCGGCACCGGCCTGGGTCTCTCCATTTCCTCCCAGCTTGTTTCCATGATGGGCGGCCGCATTTGGGTGGAAAGCCGCCTGGGCGAAGGCAGCACCTTCAGTTTCACAGCAAAATTCGGCGCGCGCGAAATCATGTCAGCCCCCTGTAATCCAGTCGATCTCCACAAGATCAACATTCTGGTGGCCGACGACAACAGCACCGCGCTCCGCGTTCTGGCCGACATGCTGGCCTCCTGGAACGCGCAGCCCTCCCTGGTTCGGGATTCGGATTCGGCCATTGCCGTCCTGGAGCGCGCCGAACGCACCGGCGTTCCTTATCCGCTTATCATTCTGGATGCTGATCTTCCGGCCTCCGAAGAAATCTCTCGCCGCTTCCCGGATCTGGGCATGATCACCATGCTCAGCACCGCCGGTGACCTGGCCGGTGCCGGCCGTCGCCCGCAAAGCGAACATGCGACCGCGCGGGCCACCATGGTCAAGCCCATCTCCAAAGCCGATCTGCAATCGGCCATCACCGCCATCGGTCTCCATACCAACCAGAGACCGGCGCTGGCCCGAGACCTGCCGCCAGTGCCGCCACAACCGCACCTTCCCGCTCCGCCCGCGGCCAGCCTGAAAATCATGCTGGTGGAAGATAACCCGGTCAACCGCAAAGTCGCCGTCCGTCTGCTCGAAAAGCAGGGTCACACCGTCGCCACCGCCAACAACGGCCGCGAAGCGCTGGAACTGCTGGATCAAATGGACTGGCAGCTCGACCTCATCCTGATGGATGTGCAAATGCCGGAAATGGACGGCTACCAGGCCACCGCCGCCATCCGCCAGCTGGAAACCAAGTCCGGCCGCCGTCTGCCCATAGTTGCCATGACCGCCCACGCACTGGACCGAGACCGCGAACGCTGCCTTGCCGCCGGCATGGACGCTTACCTCACCAAGCCCATCCGCATGGAAAAACTCCTTGAAGTATTGGAAAAGGTAGCTGCCCTCGCCTTCCAAACTGCGTAACCGCCAACTATCAAGCTAATCTTAGATTTACGACAGCTTCTTAATCTCTTCCACGAACAGCGCATTGCCCGGAAATTGCGCGGCCAGTTGTTTCAGCAAACCAATGGCTTCCTGGCGGTTGCCATCACGCAGCGCCGCCACCGCCAGCAGAATCTTCGCGTAAGGCTTTAAATACTGCCCTTTATCCGCAACAATACGCAGCTTCACAAGCCCTTCCTGCTTATCCGTGCGCGCCCCGGTCATCCGCAGAAACAAGCGCACGGGCGCGGCCTTCTGGCTCAGCACGTAATTCTCCACGCCCATGGCCAGATAAGCGTCGTAACAATCCGGATAGCGATTCACCAGCGCATCGGCCAAAGTGCGAGCCTGCTTGATCTCGTTCAGCGCCTGCCAGTTCTCTTTCTCCACAGCCGCCAGATAATCGGCATGCAGCGCAATGCCGAGCACGTTCGCCAGCAGCGCATTGCGCGCGTCCGGCTGCTTCTTGAGCAAGGCGTCTGCCAATGCCTTGCTGCGTGCCAGAGCTGTTTCGAAATCCCGCTTCACGTTCGGGTCCGCGTTCAGGCGCTGCGGCGAAGTAAAGTTCTTGTCGCTGGTCAAAAAGTCGGACTGCAGGACATGCAGCCGCTCAAACTCAAAGAACAGATACGCAGCAGCCCGCGAAACCGGGCCCATCGGGTCTTCCGGATGAACGCGTTCATAGTCCTGAAACGTTCTTTGTGCGGAATCAAAACGCAGGTTATACATCTCCTGATAACCGGTTTCCAGACTGGTGTCGGCGGCGGCGGGAATGGCAAAGGCGCAGACCAGCAGCAGCGGCAGAATTTTGATCATTGGTAAGTAGACGCTTCTGGATAATAGTAAAGCGTGTTTAAGTTTTGTGTATAAGAATCCGTCGGCTATTCCCGCGCGAGTTTGCATTGTCATCCCCTGCTACAACGAGGCTTCACGCCTGAAAGCGCAGCTGTTTCGCGATTATCTGGCGGCCCATGCCGGCATCCGCTTTCTGTTTGTGGATGACGGCAGCGCCGACTCCACCGCCCAGGTCCTCAAAGAACTTTGCATCGGTTACGAAGACCGCGCGGAGTTTCTGGTCCTGAAACCAAACGGCGGCAAGGCGGAAGCGGTTCGGCGCGGCATTTTGCTCGCCGTGCGCACCCATGATCTGGATGCGGTGGGCTACTGGGATGCCGATCTGGCCACGCCGCTGGCCGCCATCTCCGGCTTTCACGATGTGCTTAGCCGCTATCCCAATAAGGAAATGGTATTCGGATCCCGCGTGAAGCTTCTGGGGCGGGCCGTGAAGCGGCGCGCGCTGCGCCATTATCTGGGCCGCGTCTTCGCCACCGCCGCCTCAGTCACCCTGCGCCTGCCCATTTACGACACCCAATGCGGCGCCAAGCTGTTCCGCGTAAACCCGCACCTTCAAAAGGTGTTTTCTGAACCGTTTCTTTCCAAGTGGGTCTTTGACGTGGAAATTGTGGCGCGCTATTCCGAATTGAACGGGCACAGCGCCGACAAAATGGAAAGCTGTGTTTACGAATATGCGCTGAAGGAATGGTCCGACGTGGCCGGTTCGAAGGTCAGGCCGCGCGATTTCTTCACCGCCATGCTCGATTTGCTGCGCATCAAGCTTCACTATTTCGGCTAAAACACCGACCGCGCCGTCACCACATTCGAGCTGAACAGCGACCAGATTCCGCCCAGCGGCGGGTTCACGAACATCTCGGAAACGTAGGCGTATTGCCCCGCGGTCAAGTTAATGACTCCCGCAAAATTGGCAGCCTGCACGCTGGCATTCGTCAGATAATTCGCCGAACTGATGGCGCCGCTGCTGCTGATGAGGGAACTGGGAATTCCGGGCGCGAATGTGGATGCATGAATGCCCGTGTTGCCGATGATCAGCCGCTTCGTCACCACGATTTGATTCAGGTTGGGACAGTTTGTGGTGTTGGCTTGCAGCCCCGCGCCCGTGCAGGAACTGCCGTCCACATAAGTGAGGATCGACAGATAGATAACGCCTTTGCCCCCGGTCGGCGTCATCCCCAAACCCTGGGCCAGCTGCTGCGTCACCAGTAGTTGGCTCGCCGCCTGTGAAAAGTCCACCCCATAAGCAAACATATGCCCGGTGTCCCGGCACACCTCCGTCACCTGGTTCGCCAAAATCAGGCTCAATCCGATGACGATAATCCCGAAAAACAGCGGGACTATGATCAAGGCCGTGGACAGCACGAACTCAAGCACCGCGGTTCCAGCCTCGCGCCGTCCGCGCCGCGCAGGTAATGGTTTAAATATCGGGTTCGGCGGCATCGAATTAAGGGCAGGGAAGTATGCCGTTCGGCGGGCTTTCCAGCACATCCGATGAGGTCGCTGCCAGGCTAATGGGGCCGCTGGAGCGCCAAAGCGGCGCGAACGACCGGACATTCAGCCCCGAAATGGAAACCTGAATCACGTTGCCGCCCGCGGTGGCGCCTGTTCCCGTCACCACGGCCAGCGTATTCGGGTTGTAGTAAGTCACCGTGACCATGGAAGCAGCGGCTGAACTGGGAACAAATCCAAATGAATTGGCCACCACCACTTCGCGAACCGAATCAGCCAGGCACGCCGCCGGAGGCTGAATCTGGCCCGTAACCCCAAAGCGCACCCCTTCCCGCGCGGCATGCTGCAAAGTGGCGCGGGCGAATATAACCCAGGTGGTATCCATCAGAAGAAACACAAAGGCCATCAGTGGGATCATGACCAGGCCAAATTCAACCGTCGTCGAACCCATCTGGTCTCTCCAGACATCGCTGGAATTTTGACTCACACCTTATTCTTCGTATAAAAGGGATGGAAACTTTAGACCATGATGGAGTTGAGCCCGCATCCGGCACTGCATTCGTTCTTTGAAAGCCTGGGCTACCTGCTTGGATTCGCGGTGTACCGGCGGACACGCCGCCAATCGGGCGATGTTCTGGACGATCAGCAGCGCTGGAGCATCATCGCGGCTACCACCGTCGGCGCATTGCTCGGAAGCCGGCTGCTCGGCCTGCTGGAGCAGGCACCGCGCGTGCATCTGTCTTGGTCCCAACTGCTGGTCCCCAGCGGCGGAAAAACCATTGTCGGTGGACTGCTGGGCGGCTGGCTCAGTGTGGAACTTGTGAAAAAGTGGAAGGGCATCCAGACCCGCACCGGCGATTTGTTTGCCATCCCTCTGTGTGTCGGTATCGGCGTGGGCCGTGTGGGCTGCCTGCTGGCCGGACTGGCCGACGATACCTATGGAACACCCACCTCGCTACCATGGGGCGTGAACTTCGGCGATGGCGTTGCGCGTCATCCTACCCAGGTATATGAAATTCTGTTCGTCGCGGCCTTGGCGCTTGCCTTGAAAGTTTTCGAAAAGCGTCCGCACCAGAACGGTTCCATGTTCCGCGTTTTTATAGCTGCCTATCTGACGTGGCGGCTGCTCATCGATTTCCTGAAGCCTGAGCCGCTTGTGTACGGGCTCAATTTGATTCAGTGGGCATGCGTGGCCGGACTGGCTGCACTGATCCTCGACAGGAAAGCGAAAAATCAATATGTCTGAAGAACAACCGAAGACCAGCCTGACGGCGAAAGTATTGGCAATCTCCGCCATCGGCATGATCGTCGGTTTTGGCACCTGTGCGCTGCCCTTGGCAACGGGAGGCCGTGGCGCGTTCCTCTCTTCCGCCGGAGCTGTTATCTTCTTTGTGTCATTCCTCACCTTAGTGGTGACAATCCTGGGTTTCATTGCCAATCTGTTGACGGAGAACTTCCGCAAATGAGCGCCCCCACCCGACCCTACCTCTTCTACGACACCGCCATCTCACTCTGCGCCACCTGCTTCGGCCGCGTCGACGCGAAAATCGTCTTCGAAGACCAAAAAGTCTGGATGCTGAAACGCTGTCCGGATCATGGCTTTAATCGCGTTCTGATAGCTGACGACGTCGATTATTACCGCCGCTGCCGCGAAGTCTTCATCAAGCCGCCCGAGATGCCGCGTCACTGGAACACGCCTATCAAATACGGCTGCCCCTACGATTGCGGTCTGTGCCCTGATCACGAACAGCACTCCTGCCTTTCGCTTCTGGAAATCACGGATGTCTGCAACCTGAACTGCCCCATCTGCTACGCCAGCAGCGGAACGCACCGCACCACCCACCGTCCGCTGGAACAGGTGGAGCGCATGCTGGATCTGATTGTCAGCAACGAAATGGAGCCTGATATCGTTCAAATCTCAGGCGGCGAACCCACCATTCATCCGCAATTCTTCGAAATTCTGGACGCCGCCAGGCGCCGCCCCATCAAGCACCTGATGGTGAACACCAATGGAGTGCGGCTGGCCTCAGACGAAGCCTTCGCCCGGCGGCTGGCCACCTACATGCCGGGTTTCGAAGTCTATCTGCAATTCGATTCGCTGCAGCGCGACCCGCTTATCCAGCTTCGCGGCGCGGACCTGCGCCAGGTGCGCACGCGCGCTCTGGAACGCCTGAATGAACTCGGCATCTCCACCACCCTGGTCATGACTGTGGAGCGTGGCGTGAACGATGGCGAAATGGGTTCCATTATCGAATTTGCCCTGCGTCAGCCGTGCGTGCGCGGGGTTACTTTTCAGCCCGTGCAGCAAGCCGGACGGCTGGGCGGTTTCAGCGCCGCCGAGCATCGCCTGACGCTGACCGAAGTCCGCCGCCGAATTTTGGAACAAACCGGAGTCTTCAAGCCGGAAGATATCATTCCCGTGCCCTGCCATCCCGACTCGCTGGCCATGGCCTACGCGCTGAAAGTGGCCGGCCGCGTGACGCCCCTCACCAGCCTGATACCGCCCGACGTGCTGATCAACGGAGCGTCCAACACCATCATGTATGAACAGGACAGCGGCCTTAAAGAAGGCTTGTTCAAGCTCTTTTCCACCAACCACTCCCCGCAGTCCCAGGCCAGCACCCTGCGCGATCTGCTCTGCTGCTTGCCCCAGGTTCTCGAGCCGCGTGAACTATCCTACGAAAATCTTTTTCGCCTGCTCATCGTCCAGTTCATCGACGCCGACAGCTTCGACTTGCGGTCCATCCGCAAAACCTGCATCCACATCGCCCACCCGGACGCGCAACGCCTGATACCATTCGATACCTTCAATATGTTTTATCGCGACGACCTGGAACAGACACGCTTGGAACCGCTGCGGCAGTATGCTGTGAGCCAGCCACAATCTCCACCATCTCCAGCGCTGCCTTGCGAACCGGCCGCATCAGCGGCAGCGCTGAAACACGCACCAGAAACGCAACACTCTTCGCCGAAAGCTGCAGCAATTTCTCCGTGCGCGCTTGCCCCGCCGATTCATCAATCACCCAAAACAGAATGATCCCCATTTGGTAGAACCACAAAATCCCCGGCAGATCGGGGAGAAGATCCTTGGGAATACGCGTGCCGCAATCCACCAAGATGCGCTCAAACCAAACCATGTCCGCATCGCGAATCTCCTTCGTCTGCTCACTGAAAGGCGACAGCGGACAACCGGGGTCAGCGCCATTCCGCAGCAGCGCCCGCAGCACTGCCCGGTTCGGCGCAAACTGCGCCAGCTTCACGCGAATCAGCTCAGTCAGCCGGTGTTCCAGTCCAGACACATCTTGCAGCGCTGATTCCAGCCGCGCTTGCATCTCCTCCGCCGAACTTCGGTAGAACTCCAGAACAATGGCTTCTTTCGAAGGAAAATAGTAATAAGCCGCGCCCGTGGCCACGCCGGCCGCGGCCGCAATGTCGCGCATCGTCGCCGCCTCGAAGCCCCGCTCACGAAACAGCGTCAGCGCGGCCGCGACAATCCGGCCGCGCGTTTCTTCGCTCTTAAGACCTGCCATCCTCAGTTCGCGGCCCGCCCTCTTTGCCGCATCCGGTTGAACACATACACATTCACGAAGTGCATCACTCCCAGCACCATCAGAACCACGCCCACTTTGTTGCAGATCAGTTCAATGGCACTCCGCGCGTTAAACACCAGGTCCGCCGTGCGCAGCGCGAGTGCGACATAACCAATGTTGATCAAGTAAAAGCCAACCACCAGCAGATGATTGACGGAATCCGCCATTTCACCATTGCCCTGAAAGGCCTCCACCAGAAAACTCCGCCCATTGCGCCGCAGGGTTTGCGCCACCCAGACGGTGGCCGCCAGACTCAACGCCAGGTAGACCGCGTAGCAAACAACAATATACATTTCATTCCTCGTTTTCTAAACACGCCGTAAACTGAACGTGTTCAATTTCAATGCTACGCCCGGCCTGAACTGCTGTCAACAGAAATCTGAACGTGTTCAATAAATGCTGCGAAATGCAACCATGTAATCTAACCAAAATTTCTGAATGCACACCTTCAAGCAAGAAGCCCTCACCCGCCAGCGCCTGGTAGCCGTCGCCCTCGGTGAATCGGAAGCCGATCTGATCCTCTCCGGAGCAACCGTCCTCAGCGTTCATTCGCTTTCCTGGAAACCGGACTGGGACATCGTCATCAGCGGCGAACGCATCGCCTGGACCGGACCTTCAGGCCAATGGAAAGGCACGGCCCGCAAAACCGTTTCCGTCAAGGGACTGTGGGCCGTCCCCGGCTTTGGCGAAGCACACAAGCACATTGAAAGCACCATGCTCAGCCCGGAATACGAAGCGGATCTGGTGCTGCGCTACGGCACCACCTGGAACGTGGAAGCCTCGCACGAATTTTCCAACGTCAACAGCGCGCGCAATGTTGAATTCTGGGGCATCGCGCGCCAGCACGGCAGCCCGTTCAAAATATTTCCCTCGCTCGGTTCCGCCACGCCGCCCACCGGCTGGGAAGAATCGGGCGGCTATTACGGCTACCAGGAAATCCATGATCTGATCACGCAAAACCTGTGGGTCACCGGCCTCGACGAAGTCATGGATTGGTCAGCCGTCATCAAGCCGTCGAACCCCGGCTATCAGCGCTTATGGGAGAACATTGAAGCCACGCTGGACGCCCGCGGCGTTGTCGAAGGGCACGGCGCAGGCCTGTTTGACCTGCCCTCCATCTGCGCCTTCGCGGCCGCCGGCCTCAGTTCCGATCACGAAATTCGCCTGGAACAGGAAGCCTGGGACAAGCTGGAGCGCGGCATCTTCATTGAAGCGCGCCCCAACGCCCGCAACGCTTTGAAGTTCTTCGCCGAACAAGGCCTGCAGGACTGGTCCAACGTCTGTGTCACCACTGATGACCGCAAC
>Ga0116226_10002910_pt1 | contig 15052 bp, 13 predicted proteins | sample S1TSphfallax_FD_89692 | JGI IMG/M metagenome (GOLD analysis project Ga0116226, IMG submission 89692) | Host-associated microbial communities from peat moss isolated from Minnesota, USA - S1T2_Fa - Sphagnum fallax MG | ecosystem: Host-associated > Plants > Peat moss > Unclassified | place: USA...
AGATCAACCGGGGCGGCGACGTGACGTATCACGGGCCGGGGCAGCTGGTCGGGTATCCGATCCTCGATCTGCGCAGCTTTACGCCCCGTCTGGGGATTATCGAGTACGTGCGGCGGCTGGAAGAAGTGCTGATCCGGGTGGCCGGCGAGTATGGGGTTCCGGCGCAGCGGATCGCCGGGCGAACAGGGGTATGGACGTTCGCGGGCGGATCGATTGCCGAGAAGAAGATGGCGGCGATCGGGGTGCATGTGTCCCGGGGGATCACCTCCCATGGCTTTGCGCTGAATGTGACGGCGGATCTGAGGGATTTCGAGCTGATTGTGCCCTGCGGGATCGCCGACCGGGGAGTGACTAACCTTGCCGACGAGGCAGACACCCCGGTCTCCATGGAGCCGGTCAGTCACGCGGTAGCGCGGCAGTTTGGGCGCATCTTCGGGCACCAGGTGCTTTGGCTGGAGAATCTGGCGGATCTTGAGGCAGGGGCGGCATCGGGCATAGCAGGAGAGATTTGAGCGGCAGGCGGGGCCTCAAGCGCAAGCGACGGGGCTTTCGAGGGGAGTTAGGCAACGTTTCCCCGGCTACCTATAGACTGAATACGCTGGTCACACGCTGGACCGCAGACGCGTTGCGGCAAAGACTCCGTTCAGGGAGCGGATGATTGAGGAAAGGGTATTTATGGCGACCGATGTAGTCATGCCCCAGATGGGGGAGTCGATCTTTGAGGGCACCGTAACCAAGTGGCTCAAGAAGCCGGGCGACCGGGTGGAGCGGGATGAGCCTCTCTTCGAGATCTCGACCGACAAGGTGGATGCGGAGATACCGTCGCCGGTGGCCGGGGTCCTGAGCGAGATCAAGGTGGAAGAAGGCTCGACGGTCGGGATCAATACGATTGTTGCGGTGATTGGCGAGGCGGGTGGGAGTGCGGCGCCCGCGCCGGTTGCCCCTGTGGCTGAGGCAGCAGCGCCGGAGACTCCTGTGCCGCCGCCGGAGGCCGGGCCGGAAGAGCCGTCAACCGATGTGATCATGCCTCAGATGGGCGAATCGATCTTTGAGGGCACCATCACCAAGTGGCTCAAGCAGGTGGGCGACAAAGTCGAGCGTGACGAGCCGCTCTTCGAGATTTCGACCGACAAGGTGGATGCGGAGATACCGTCACCGGTGGCGGGCGTGTTGAGCGCAATCAAGGTAGAGGCGGGCACGACGGCGCAGATCAACACAGTGGTGGCGGTGATCGGGGGCAGCGCGAAGGGCGCGCCTGCGAAGGCTGCGCCGGTGCCGAGCGCGCCCGCGGAGCCTGCAGTCAATGGTGCTGAGAAGGCGGAGGCAGCCCAAAGCGGGGAGAAGCTGCGTTCCTCGCCGCTGGTGCGGCGCATCGCCAAGGAAAATGATCTCGACCTCGGCAAGGTTCCGGGAAGCGGCTCGGCCGGGCGGATCACCAAGGAAGATGTGCTGGCTTATCTTGAAAAAGGTGCGTCGACTCCTGCTGCCCCTGCGCCCGCTCCGGCTAAGCCTGCCGCGCCCGCGGCGGCCAAGCCTGCTGCGCCCGCGCCCGCGGCGGCGGCCAAACCGGCTGCGCCAGCCGCTGCCGCCACGCCTGGTCAACTTGTGCCGATGACAAGAATGCGTTCGATCATCGCGCAGCGCATGGTTGAGTCCAAGCATACCAACGCGCATGTGCATACTGTCTTCAAGATCGATATGACGCGGATCGTCAGGCTGCGCGAGAAGGAGAAATCGAAGTACGAGCAGCGCAATGGCGTCAAGCTGACGTATATGCCTTTTATCTCGCGGGCCATTGTGGCGGCGTTGCGCAAGATGCCGATCATCAATGCTTCGATTGAAGGCGATGCGATCCGCTATCACCAGAATATCAATCTCGGCATCGCGGTTGCGCTTGACTGGGGATTGATTGTGCCGGTCATCAAGCAGGCCGAGGAGCGCAGCTTTCTTGGCATTGCGCGCGCCATTGTCGACGTTGCCGAACGCGCGCGCGGTAAGAAGCTGAAGCCGGATGAGGTGGGAACGAGCACCTTTACGCTGACCAACGCCGGGATCTACGGCGAGCAGTTCGGCACGCCCGTGATCAACATGCCGGAGAGCGCGATCCTCGGTATTGGCGGGCTCTTCAAGGAGCCGGCCGTGATCACCGATGATGCCGGCAATGACTCCATCGCGATTCGCCATATGATCCATCTGACGCTGGGCTTCGATCACAGAATTATCGATGGCGCCGACGCAGGTAAGTTCATGGCGGAGGTCAAGAAGTATCTGGAGGGTTGGAGCGAAGATATCGGCTGATATCTTCTGCTGAACGAACGGGGCAGCTTCGGCTGCCCCATGCTTGAGAGAACGGGGCAGCTTCGGCTGCCCCTTGCTTAAAGTCTTCCCGATGCCTCAAGCACGCGTGCCACCGCTTCATCCGGAGTGTTCCCAACTGCGGATAAGTGGCCCATCTTGCGGCCTTTGCGCGGCATGTGTTTTTCATACAAGTGCAGATGAACGCCAGGCACCGCCAAAGCTGCATCGAAGCGCGGTTCGCGCTCGAGCCATAAGTCGCCGAGCAGGTTTGCGATAGCAGCCGGCCTCACCAGACTTACATCGCCGAGAGGCAAATTACACACCGCGCGCACCGCCTGCTCAAACTGGCTCGTGTCGCAGGCGCGTTCGCTCGCGTGATAGCTGTTATGCGGTCTTGGTGCGAGTTCGTTGACGAGTAACTCGCCATCGATTGTCACAAACATCTCTACCGCCAACACGCCCTCGAGACCCAGCGCCTCTGCGATCCTGATTGCCAGGCTATGAGCCTGCTCCTCGAGTAGCGAGGGAATCGACGAAGGAATGACGCTCCACACCAGAATCTGGTTCTCATGGTGATTGCGCGCCGAGGGAAAGCATTTGATTTCGCCCGACGGCGAGCGGGCGACCATCACCGAAATCTCTTGCTCCAGCGAGACAGCCTTCTCGACGATGCAATCCCTCTCGCCAAGCAATTTCCAGATGGCAGCGATATCTTCGTTGGCCGCTCCACCTTCGAATCCATGCTTGGCCTGGCTGCGCCCATCGTAACCGCCCCGGGCACTCTTGATAAAACACTGTGGACCCAGGCGATCGATTGCAGACTGCAACTCGTGTGAACTCCGCACCGGCTCGTACCTGCCAACAGGTATGGCATGGTCCTTGAGCCAGTTCTTCTGGAGAATTCGATCCTGGATGATTCTCATCATCGCTACACCCGGCCGGACCGGCGCAAACCGCGAAGCGGCCTCCAGGCTTTCGATCGCAATTTGCTCTATTTCGAGGGTGACCACGTCCGATCCGCGCGCCAGATTCGCCGCCGCCTTCGCATCCTTCCATGAGCCTTCAAAGCACGCATCGACGACAAACCGGGCGGGACACGATGGATCCGGATCCATCACCTGTACTCGATAGCCGAGGGATCGAGCCGCCATGGCCATCATTCTGCCCAGCTGCCCTCCGCCTAATATGCCAATGGTCGCGCCCGGCGGAATGCTGCTCATTGCGGCAGCTCCTGCGCTAATACCTCGTCTCGACGATCCTGCCTCCAGCGAGAAAGCCGAGCCCGCATTTCCGCATCTCTGAGGGCACAAATCTGCGCCGCGAAAATCGCCGCGTTTGCAGCCCCCGGCTTGCCAATCGCAAACGTCGCCACCGGCACCCCCCGGGGCATCTGGACAATCGAAAGCAAGGAATCCATGCCATTCAGCAGAGTTGCCGGAATCGGTACACCGAGCACAGGCAACAGCGTCTTTGCCGCCAGCATACCAGGCAGGTGCGCCGCGCCCCCTGCTCCGGCGATGATGCAACACAGTCCGCGGCCTGCAGCTTCCTCAGCATACTTGTAGAGATAATCGGGCGTGCGATGAGCCGATACAACTACCGCCTCAAACGGTATTGAGAACTCGCGAAGCAGTTCGATGCACGAAGCCATCACTTCATAATCGCTCTTGCTTCCCATCACTACGCCTACCAGCCAACCATCGGTCATCGACCCATTATAGAGCGCCATGTAACCGTAATTATCGCCGTGGTCTGCTGCGCTATCCGCCGAGGACCATCAACAGCGGGCCGCCGCAAGCAAATTGATTCTGACCGGGAAGCCGGACGTATTACCCAACAAAAGGCGCTGCTTTCTTGGTCCACGGAGATGCTGCGTAATACCGGCGCAGCAGTCGAGCGGCATCTCGCTTCAGTTGGAGAAGGTCTCTGGCTTCCTGGCTGAAGGGGCCTGCGGATGCAAAATTATCGCGAGGCCCCTCAGTGGCGGGCGCAGGCTCCGTACATTCATACCGGATCATGCGCAGGACCAGAAACAACGACTCCGCTGCCAGCGGATCGTGCGGGTTCGCCTGCACATCGGCGAGGATTTGGCGCCCCACGTTGAGCGACCGGATACTCGCCAGATCGTGGGCATCCTTTTCGCCCTGCTGCCGCTCGGCACTGCTCAAAAGAGCGGCCCGGAGTGACGGACCGGCATGCTGGTCCGGCTCATAGCACCAGTTGTCGCGATAGCTTTCGACGACATCATAGGAGTACGCCCTTTGTGTTCCCGCATCCAGATAAGGCCGCAGCCCCGGATTTCTGGCCAGAGTCATCCAGGGCGAGAGAGGCGAGTGTCCGGCAGCCGCCTGCTCGCGAAGCGTCTGAGGTACGAGAGCTAGAAATGAGCCGGCACGGTCGCTGTCCCCCAGCAGAACAGCGCGCGTCCAGCCTTCCTCCGCGATGGCGCTTCGCAGTTGTGGAGAGAGGCTGTCTGACTCGGCCGCCGCCAACCAGAGCGAGAGTGGCGCCTGCTCGTTGAAGACCCTCGCCGCGTCTGCATCCAGTTGCTGCGAGTCAACCTGCGGAACACAGTGGTAGTGCCGCGCCGGATCCTTCATGACCTCTTCACACTCCAGCACCGAGGAGTATTCCTCGGAGGAGGCGAGCAACATCGATCGTGGAGCAAAGGACAGGAAATCTGCCGCAGACGGGGCCGCAATCATCTCCAGACCACGAACCGCGTTCACCGTGGATGGCTCCCGGTTGGCAGCGGACAGCTGCTCAAGTTGCGAAGAGAGGTCCGTCAACGCGGTTCGCGCGTCAGCCATGTGACCGGCTGCGATCAGGAGCCGGGCGCGGTGATACGCGACCGTCTCCCAGGCAGGTGACGATACCGGGATCGCCGCTGCGGCCTGCAACAGGCTGGAGTCGTAGACTGCATCGTCAGGCGCCAGGACCAGCGCCGCAACCAGCCAGGGCAGGGCATGGGTGCTGCGCCACTGCGCCAACGCATGCTGTGGAGCAGCAGCCGCGAGAGCCTGAAAGGTCAGCGTCCAGTCCAGGACAGGAGCCAGGGAACGCTCTGAGGCCGAACCCTCGAAGGCCGCTTGCCGCTGGTCAACCGCGGCCTTCTCCGCCTCCTGCAGATTGGGCATCTGCCTGTAAATGCCCGGTTCCGCACGCAGACCATCCGGGTCTTTGCGGCGGTGATCCATAGCAGGTCCTCCAGATCCTGAGCGTAGTTGGCATCATGGCGGGGACCGCTGACCAGCGCGGCCAGCTCCCGGGTGCGCTGCTCCGGCTCCACGCGAATGCGTATCAGTGCGAGCAGCTTTTCAGCCGCGCTGCACCACTCCGGCGCGGGCTTGCCGGCCACATACGCGCGCAGCTGCTTCTCGGCCGATCGCATGATCGCTGCATCGTAGTCCGCCTGAGCCTGGGCGTCAGGACGGGCAAAGAACGCTTGCCGCACCAGCACGCGGCCTGCGAGATATCCGCTGATCGGCTGCCAGGGCGAGGCCTTGTCCTGGCTGATAGCGACGAACTCCTGCGCAGATGCAGCAAACTCCCGGCCATAAAAGTGCGCCGCCGCTGTCTGGTAGGCCCGGTCTGCAATCAGAAGTGCCGGGCTGCCTGCAGGTGCGGGGGCAGGCGTCGCTGCACCCGCCGAACAGTTGCTGAAGACAACGTCCTGCGCATGAATCCAGTCGAGCAGATACGGGCTGGTCTTGCCCCATAACTTAGTTCGCGCCAGCAGAGTTTCCGTTGCATTGCGGAACGCATCGCCCCCACAATTCAGGAAAGTATCTTCATATTGGAAGCCCTGCGCGGTATGCACCTCGATCGTGCCTTGCTGCCCGACCGGTCCGGGTGGGGCGTCGGGAAACTCATCTCTTGCGATCGCCCAGCGCTCGACCGGTGTGCCAGTAGTCGATCTGGCTTCTGGAGTCATTGAATCCGGAGTTTGCCCATACATCTGCTCGGAGAGCGGATACGTCGGACTCCATCCCGTTTGCTCCGCGCTGTCCAGCGTGCCGCCATTCAAGTACCGGTAGGCGACGAACAGATCGGCGCGCGCAAACCCCGGCTGCAGCAGGCCAAGCCTCCCCTTCACGAACTGCCCAGGCAGGTCGGGTCGAGCTGTTCGGAGAAAGGTGTCCGGGAAGAAGTCAGGACCGCAGGCTTGTGCCGCGGTAAGCGCGAGCATGGCGGCGAGAGCGGCTTTCAAAAGACGTGACGGCCGGAGCGAGATCATCGAGGGTCCTGGCTTGTTTGCGAGTGGGTGAGGGTGAGGGTAGCCATGTCTCTAGCCCAGCCGTGATCGGCGAACAGATACATACGCTTTCCCGCTGCGCTCTGTGGCCAGGGCTCTGCCGTTGACACCCCGGCGCTGCGCAGGCAGAGCGGTTCGTGAATCGCGTATGCCGGGGCTGCCTCGAGCAGCATACGCCGTCGATCCGGCTCCATCCGGAAAAACATCGGCGTCGCTTCGTTGACCGGAAGGTCCCGGATCCAATCGTCGGTCGAGCACCAGGAGACCAGCGCGGTCATGTCGAGCGGGAGCATGGGCGGCATCCGCTCCCTGAGCTCGCCTAACAGACGACGATAGAACCCGCGCTCGGACTTCTTTGCGTCGAAGTCGATCTGCAAGGCCGCGATTCCCGGTTGCCGGGAGATGCGGTCGAGGTTCGCAACGGCGCTCTGAAGCAGCGCCGTATCCGCCCTATGAGAGGCAAAGCTTGGGTCCGTCTCGATGCGGACGACTGCAATCCTCGGCGCTCGCTCCGGCAACAGAACCGGCTGGTGACGCATGATGGGCACAACGGACAAACCCAGCCGCAGCGTCTCTTCGAGAACCGCGACACCTGTCGCACCAGGGTCGATCGCGTGCAGGTCCTCTGGCCGCTCCCACACCCACAAAACGCGCTGGGGAAGCAACGCCTGCTGGGGCGCAGCCTGCGAGACGCGCCTCTTGAGCATACGCTGGGAGTTGAAACGATCACCACCGGCCAGCGAGCACAGGAGCAGTCCGGCAGCAGGGAGCAAGAGAGCGGGGCGCATGCGCGAACCCATCTTGACGAACCCAGCCCCCAAAAGCAACAACAAAGCTGGCGCTCACATAAGCGTGACGGTGCGCAGCCAGGTAGTCTTTTGGTCTGATCTGGTAAGTTGTTGCAGAAGGAGCGGCTTAGATATGGTGGAGGCGGCGGGAGTCGAACCCGCGTCCGAAACTGCAAACAACAAAGAGAGGCTCCATGCTCAGTCGCGTTCCAGTGACTTCGCTCTCTGCCCTCAGAACGGACAAGGTGAGCAGAGCGCTAGTCCGTGGATCTCATCGCCTCAGCCCGGACCTAGCCTCGGCAACCAGCCTGCTGTATGACGTTCGCTCTGGGCCCGCAGACAAAGCTCAGGAGAACGGCAACTTAATTAATTAAGCTGCGAGTGCGAATTCAGTGTTGGCAATTCTGTTTTTGCAGGCGATTACGGGTGCCCACACCCCGGCATGCCTCTTTGCCGCGAACAATTCCGTCGAAACCGTGACGCCCCCTGACGTCAGTATAAACGCAAGACCCCCTGCGCGGGAGGCGGTCACTTCGTGACATGCATACCGCGCCTACGGCGCAAGAGCTACTGCTCCCCTCAGAACTACCGAGGGGAGCAGTAGCTCTTATGGCCCGCAGGGCCGTCTGCCTGGACGGCAGGTCCCGCCTCCCGCGCAGGGGGTCTCAGCGCTTTACAGCGCGTTCAGGTCGATCGTTTCGTACTCCTTCTTTTCGATGCCCGCGCGGATCTGGGCCGGCGTCTTGCCCAGCTTGGTCATCTTGTAGGCGTAGGCACCCTCCTTCGCGCAGGTCGAGCAGACCGCGCCATGGGTGCCTTCAAAGCAACTGTGCAGGCTCTGATGCCCCAATGCCTGGTCACAACGGCAGTAACAGGGCAGCTGATAGATCACCCGTTGCACCTGCGCCGCCTGCTCGTATACTTTTCTTTGCCAGGGATAGCGGAAGTACTCGCCGGTAAGCTGCGCACCCGACAAGACCGGGGGCAGGGTCGCACCGCGAGCCGGAGGCTGGGCATGATAAGCCGGCAGATCAGCGCCAGGATCCGACCATTGGGCATAGCTGGCGACGGTAAGCACACAAAGGAAGGCCGCCGCGACGGTGCGCTTCATACGTAGTTGCTCCTTACGAAATGGTTGATCCAAAACTCGCCTGCGTCCGCCGGCCATCGCACAGCATGATTGCAACGCAGCCCGGCACAAACCAGACTACTCTGTTCGAGGGGAAGGCTAGAAGAGGGGTGCGTGCCGAACCGTGACTCCCGTGCAAAAAAAGACGGCACGAACATTTGACTGCTCGTGCCGGGAGGCCAGTGACGCAACTTGACGTGCTGAACTTGATGAAACGCTGGACTGGGAGTCTTGGCTCAACCCTTATCCAACCTTGCTGACATCTAAATAGATGCCCTCAACTGAAGTAAAGATACCACTTTTCGGGATTATTTGTTGGAAAAGCTACTGTTTTGCGGAGAAAGTTTTCCACAGGCCCGTCCTGGGCCGTCCAGATCATGCACAAAGCACTGAGGGAATCGAGAGATGTGGCTGCAGGCAGGCACGCACGAGAACAAACGGATCGAAGAAGCCAGGTTGCAGACGATAGCCGGATCCCGCGAGCAGCCCTCGCATGCGGTCGAGCATGCGGTCGAGCAGCCTGCCGCGAGCTTCGCCGCCAGCGCTCCTGAGCCTGAGGCCGCCCCCAGCCCCGGCGCGCCACCTCCGGTCCTGCCGGCATGGAAGATGGGCTTGCTTGTGACGGCCTCGGCGCTATGCGGCGGGATCGCGGTTGTCCTATGGAACCGCAGGCTGCTGACCAAAATGCGCGAGGTGGAGCCGGTGGTGCACGAAGACCTGCAAGGCCGCTTGTGGGAGGACGACCTGTAACCGGGAGATCGATGGGAGATCGATGGCGTAGCACCCGGCTGGTTTAACCCTGAACCCTCCACCCTCCACCCTTAACCCTGCCTCTGCCGGCCGGATGCCTCAGCCCGTAGCAGCAAGCGGCTCCGCCTGCGAGCGGCCGCGCCGTACAATCTCCGTTCGCAGATCCTCCCATATATCCGGAGGCATCCCCAGGAACGCATCCACCACCTGCGGGTCGAACTGGGTCCCCGAGCAGCGCAGAATCTCCTTGCGCGCATTCAGAAAACTGGTCCCCTTGCGATAGGGCCGGTCGGAGGTGATCGCATCCAGCGTGTCGGCCACCGAGAAGATCCTCGAGCCCAGAGGAATGTCATCGCCCTTGAGCTGTCGCGGGTAGCCGCTGCCGTTGTAGTGCTCCTGGTGGCTGTAAACGATCTCGGACGCGTCCTTCAAAAAGGGGATCTTGCGCACGATCAGGTAACCACTCAGGCAATGCTCGCGCATGATCGCCTGCTCCTGGCTGTCGAGCCGGCCCGGCTTGAGCAGGATCGCATCCGGAATGGCCATCTTGCCGATGTCATGCAGGAACGCGCCTCGCGCGATGATCTTGATCTCTGCCTGGGGCAGCCCCATCACCCGGGCCAGCGCAATACTATAGGCGGTCACACGCCGGGAGTGGCCCTCGGTCTCGGAGGCCTTGAGGTCGAGCGCGTCGCCGAGCGCCTCGAGCGTGATGTCGTAGGAGCGTTCGAGTTCGTTCACGGCCTGGCGGAGCATGTGGGTCCGCGCCTCGACCAGCTGCTCCAAACCCTCGCGGTAGGTGGAGTTGTGCCGCTGCTCGGCCCCGCGCTCCAGCCCCCGGCGCACCCCGGCGAGCAACGTATGCGCCTCGAATGGCTTCAGCAGCACATCGGCTGCGCCCTGGCGCATCGCCTCAATGGCCGTCGCCGCGTCATGGCTGGCCGACATCAGAATGAACGCGGCGCCCGGATGCAGCGCCAGCACCCGGTTCAGCAGATCCAGCCCGTCAAGGCTTGGCAGCAACATGTCCGAGAGCACCAGGTCATGCTTCTGTGCGTGCAGGAGCCGTAGCGCCTCTGCCGCTCCGTCCGCCATATCAACAACATAGCCTGCCTTGCGCAGGGTCGTCGTCACCAGCGTTCGCATCAACGGCTCTTCGTCGACAATCAGGATTCTCTCAGAAGACATGAAACTTCTTTCCAGGCCCTTGCGCACTGCGTCACGCTATCGCCTTCGTGTCATGCTGTTGCGTGCTCATTCTGACAGAACATTTACCCTTATCTCTATCGTCTTTCTACCATAAACCGTGCAAAAAACTCCTGCCGGGTGTCCATCGCCTTCTATCGACACAAACGACGCCCGAGTTCAGTGGCCCAAAGCCAGCCAGCTGTTGCGCCTGGAACCCTCCGCCGCCCCTTCGCCCCCCAGACGGACCAAGACTCCGGCGCTGCAATCTTCCGAGCAGGTCCTAGATCACCCAATGCCGCCTAGACTGCATCCACGTATCATAGTGACCACTTTCGAAACCTAAGAGCCTTTAGAATAGCGCAGAGTCCCGACTACCATACACCTTGCCGAGGATCTAGTTTGTTCGACTTTGACAGTCAATTTTCCCCCGAATCCGTCACCGCGATCGTTGCCGCCCGAGCCCACGAACTCTCGGTCGAACAGCGCCAGCGCGATGTCTTTGAGAGCCATCGCCATCGCGTCTTCGCAGTCGGCTATTACATGACTGCTAACGAGTTGGAAGCCGAAACTATCCTCGCCGAAACCTTTCTCAACGCCTTTGCCGTCCATCTGACGCCCGATGCCGCCGCGGTCGACCGCGCGATGGTCGGCCAGCTCGAGCAGCGTTTTTCGCTCGAACCGGCCGCCACCGCGGTTCCGGATGGCGACCTGACCCTGGCCCGGTCGGCTACCCGGCGCACGGATATGGAAGAAGCTCTACGCCTGCTGCCGCCGGCCGAGCGGCTCGTCTTTCTCCTGAAGGATGTGGAGGGCTATCCGGCCGGCAGGATAGCCGATCTGCTCGGCAGGTCCGAGAAAGAGGTGCAGCGCACCCTCTTTTCTGCGCGCATCCGGATGCGCAATGCGCTGGCGGCGGTGCAGAGCGCCGCAACCGCCGCCGCTCTCCCAACTCCGCCGGTTGCCGCGGCCCGCTTGATCCACTCCCGGCCGCTCGATGCCGGTCAACGGCACGCCCCACGCCCGGAGACTAACCGGAACGCGCACCTGAATGCGGCCTTCGGGCAGGACCGGGATCACGACAGGGATCACGATCGGGATCACGATCGGGATCAGGATGAGAGTGTGCAAGACGCGGCTGAGAACGTCTCGAGAAGCGCCTGACGCCGCTCCTGCATCGTGGCCGCCGGCCGCAAGCAAGCCTACCAACTGCGAGGCTTGATGCGCTCCCCCGGGTCCTCAGTGACCGGGAGGGTTCGGCCGACGGGCTGCCATCGAACGCCGCTTCGCCGCCCAGCCTTCCTTGTTCACCTGCCGCGACCGGCCCAGCGCCAGCGCGTTCTCAGGCACGGTCTCGGTGATACAGGAGGCAGCCGCGACATAAGCGCCGCTGCCGATCGTCAACGGCGCCACCAGCACCGAGTCGCTCCCCACAAAAACCCCGTCTCCGATCGTGGTCTCGTGCTTGTCCACCCCGTCATAGTTGCAGATGATCGTCCCCGCCCCGATGTTGACCCCGCTGCCGATCGTCGCATCGCCCAGATAGGTGAGGTGGGCGGCCTTCGACCCGCGCCCCAGCCGCGCCTTCTTCAGCTCGACAAAATTGCCCACGTAGGCACCCTCGTCGAGCACGCTTTGCGGCCGCAGGTGCGCGTAAGGCCCCAGCACCGCGCCTTGCCCGATCGTCGAGCTCTCGATCACGCAGCCCTGCCGCACGGTCACCTTGCCGGCCAGGGTCGAATCCTCGAGCACCGAGTAGGAGCGGATCAGGCAGCCCTCGCCGACCACCGTCGCCCCCAGCAGCTGCGTAAACGGCTCAAGCACCGTGTCCGCGCCAACCTCCACGTCCGCATCGATCAGCACCGTATCCGGCTGAAAGATGGTCACCCCGTTCGCCATCAGCCGCGCCGTGGTTGCCCTGCGCAGCGTCCGGTCCAGCTCCATCATCTCGGCGATCGTGTTCGCCCCCAGAACCTCCCCGGCGTCCCCGGTCTTGAGCGCAAGCACCCGCTCATGCGCCTTGACCAGCAGGGCCGCCATGTCGGTCAGATAGAGCTCGCCCTGGGCGTTGTTGGCACGCAGTGCGCCGATATGCGCGAAGAGCGGCGCTGTCGCAAAGGCGTAGATCCCGGTGTTGATCTCCCCGATCTCGCCCTCGCTGCCCCGCAGCGCCTTCTGCTCGATGATGCACTCGACCTGATCCGAAGCCGGGTCCGAAGTCCGTCCCGAAGCCGGGTCCCAGCCCGGCGCCTCTTCGGCCACCGCCGCCGGATCAGCCGCCAGCCCATGGTGCTCCGGCTCCGGGCCGCGGGACCGCCGCTTGACCCGGCCGTACCCCGCCGGGTCGGCCGGGGTCGCGGTCAGGATCGTCATCGCCGCCCGCTCGGTCGTATGAAAATCGCGCAGCTTGAGAATCGTCTCGGTGCGCAGCAGCGGCACGTCCCCCGAGAGCACCAGCAGGTCGGTGTAGCCGCTCACCGCCTCGGCCGCCACCTGGATCGCGTGCCCGGTGCCCCGCTGCTCCTTCTGCTCGACAAAACGAACGCCCGTATCTGCGACCGCGGCGCGTACGCTCTCCGCCTGGTGACCGACGATCACATAGATATCCCGCGCGGGAACGACCTTGCGCGCAGCGTCGATCACGTGGCGCAGCAGCGGCTTGCCGCCAATCTCGTGCAGAACCTTAGGCCGCCGGGACTTGAGCCGGGTGCCCTTGCCGGCAGCCATAATTGCGATTGCAAACGACATAGTGCGATTCCTGATTCCTGAGCCGAATTCCTGATTCCTGATTCCTTAGCCTTTGGCTGATTCCTGATTTCAGTACGGATTACTGCCCCGGCCCCGCGCCCATCATCTGCTTCTTCAGCTCCGGCGGAATCGGGATCGTGATGTCGACCGGCTGCGGAGCGCCCATCTTCAACTCCGTCAACCCCTGCCCGAACTCCGACTGGTTGCCGACGATCAGTACATCGAGGTTGGATGTGTCGACCCGCGTCTTCGCCACCCGCTCCAGGTCAGCTACCGTCACCTCTTCGACGCCCGCGCGGAAGCGCTCCAGAAAATCCGCCGGGTAGCCGTAGAACTCCAGCCGGGCGGCTGCCGCGAGCACCTTACCCTTCGTGTCACAGTTGAAAACAAAGGAGTTGAGCAGCTGGTCCTTGGCCATCCGCAGCTCATCCTCGGTGAAGGGCTTGGTCTTCAGCTCGTCGATGTCCTTGAGCATCTCCTCTGCAGCAGCTGCCGTGCTCTCGCTCTTGGTCGAGGCGATCACCCGGAACATCCCCGGGTGGTCGTACGCGGTTCCCAGGCCGCCGGTCACGCTGTAGGCCAGGCCCAGGCGCGTTCGCACGTCCTGAAAGAGGCGCGAGCCGAAGCCCCCGCCAAAGATCTCGTTCATCACCGAGATCGAGTAGTACTCCGGGTCGTCACGCTTGGCGCCCAGTCCGACGATATAGACGTCACTCTGGTTCACGTCCTGCTTGTTCACCAGAAAGAGCCCCGGCTTGGGCTCGGCGAAGTGCTCCTCGGGCTTCGGCGCGGGGGTGCCCTTCGGCAGCGCCTCAAACGCCTGCCGCAGCGCCGCCTCCATGGCGGCCGAGTCAAAGTCGCCGCTTACGCCGATGATCATCCGGTTGGGCACGACCGTCTCGTCGTGCCACTTCTTCAGATCGTCGAGCGTGATCCCCATCACGGTCGCAATCTCCGGCACACGCGCGTAAGCGCTCGTCTTGCCGTAGACCAGCTTCTCCGCCTCGCGCCCAGCAATCTCCGAGGCGCTGTCATTGCGCCGCACGATGCCCGCCACCTCCTGCTGCTGCGCCAGAGCCAGCTTCTGCGCGCTGAAGGCCGGGTGCTGGAGCACATCAAGCATCAGCGAAAAGACCTCCGGTTCGTCCTTCTTGAGGCAGGACCAGGAGATGGAGGTCGAGTCGATGTCGCCGCCGGTCTCGATCTTGGCGGCCTTGGCTTCGAGCAGATCGTCGAGCGCGTCGCCATTCTTGGTCGCGCTGCCGCTGGTGCGCCAGGCCTCCCCGTAGAGATCGATCAGCCCGGCCTTGGCCGCGGGCACGTCGCGCTCGCCACCGTGTATGTCGATGAATCCATTGATGAACGGCAGTTCGTGATCCTCGACCAGCAGGATCACGGCGCCGTTCTTCAGCTCGATGCGGGTGGGCTTGACGGGGTGAAATGCAGGCAGCGGCGGCGCCGGGATCGACTCCCATGCGCCGCGCTGCCTGGCCTCGGCGGCGTCCGGCGGAATGGTGACGTGACCCGTAGTCTGGGCTGCCAGCGTGCAGGGAAGAACCGAAAGCAGGGCCAGCGCGAGCGCCTGAAGCCGGATTTCGCGGGCGAATCCTTGGCGGCAATACTTACTGTAAGGATGACAAAACTTACTTTTCACGTCTCGAGCCCGATTCCTGATCCCTGATTCCTGATGCCTGAAAGCGATCGTCATTGCGCACCCCCTGCGGCCGGAGCAGCAGTTTCAGGCGCTGCGTTGACTTCAGCCCAGGTTCGGTTGGTCGCGAGGAAGATCTTGTTCGCCGCACGGCGAATGTCCGCCTTCTGCACCTTGTCTACCTTGTCGAGCTGCCGAAAGAGTTCGCGCCAGTCGCCATACCGCAGCTGGTACTCGGCCAGCTGCTG
>Ga0116226_10002911_pt1 | contig 15043 bp, 16 predicted proteins | sample S1TSphfallax_FD_89692 | JGI IMG/M metagenome (GOLD analysis project Ga0116226, IMG submission 89692) | Host-associated microbial communities from peat moss isolated from Minnesota, USA - S1T2_Fa - Sphagnum fallax MG | ecosystem: Host-associated > Plants > Peat moss > Unclassified | place: USA...
GGCTGTCCGTGATCATCAACGCGGTGCAACTGCTGGTGGTGGCGTGGAGCCTCGTCCGGCTTGCCTGAGCCGGACGCCTCAGAACGGAATTTCCTCGCCCCGCTGGTCGATCAGCAGCCCGCTTTGGTCAGGTGTGAGCGCGTCGATCACGGCGAGCAGCCGCTCGGCCGCATGCGCGGGCGTGGCCACGTCCAAACCCGCCTTGGCGAACGGGGCGGAGAGCGGGGTCGCAACCGTGCCGGGGTGCAGTGCCACGCAGATCGCGCACGGGTGGGTGCGGGCCAACTCGATCGACGCGGTGCGAACGAACTGGTTCAGCGCCGCCTTCGCCGCGCGGTAGGTGTACCAGCCGCCCAGCCGGTTGTCGGTGATGCTGCCGACGCGGGCGGAGAGGGTGGCGAACACCGCGCGCTCCGTCCGCGCCAGGCGGGGCAGGAAATGCTTCATCAGCAGCGCCGGGCCGATGGCGTTGATGGCGAAGCCGAGCGCCATGTGCGCGGGGTCGAGCTGCCGCAGCGTTTTCTCCGGCGCAAAACCCTCGCCATGCAGGAAGCCGGTGGCGTCGATCACCAGGTGCAGCCCGTCGCCGAGACTGGCCGCAGCCGCGGCGATGCTTGCCTCATCGCGCAGGTCCAGCGGCGGATCGGTACGTCGCCCGAGCCGCGCCGGCGGCCGGCCGCTCCGCTCCAAGGCGTCGGCGAGCGCGGCCCCGATGCCGCCGGTCGCGCCGATGACGACGCAGGTCACCGCCACAGCGTGCGGGTTCGCAGGAACAAGCGGTAGCCGAGTTCGGCCAGCACGCCGAGCGGTGGTATGGCGAGCAGCCGGCCAAGCCAGCGGAGGCCCGGCGTGCCGCGCCAGAGTTCGGCGAAGGCGGCGGCGCCGGCAACGAGGGTGCCGTCCGCCCGCCGGACATGCATCCTCGCCAGGGCCGCCTCCCGCGACAGGCCGGGGCCGAGAGCCATGGCGTCGGCCTGCGTCACATCCACCCAGGCGAACGCCTCACCGCCCGGGCGGCGCTGATAGAAGCGGATCTCTCGCGAGCACACCGGGCAGCCGCCATCGAAATAGACGGTCGGGCGCTCGGCCATCAGACGCGCCTGGCGGCGGCGACCGCAAGGGCGCTGCCAGTGCCCACGAGCCATGTCCAGGCCCGTGTGATCGGCCCAGCGGCAACTGCGCGCGCCTCCCGCGCCTCGTCGCGATGGGCTACCTCGTCGGCCTGGCAGGCGATCAGCAGCGCCCGCAGCGCGCCACCCGGCCCCGTGGTCGGGAGCTTGCTGACCTGATCCTCGTAATGATTGTCAACAAAACTCTCGACAGCGTCGATGGTCGCGTAGACCGCGTCCGGCCCGACGAGCGCCGGCAGGAACCCGGTCAGCCAGCCCGCGACTCGCCAGACCGGCAGCAGAGCGCTGCGCTGGCCGGGCGGCAAAAGCGCCGCGAACCGCGCCAGATGCTCGCGCTCGGTCGCCAGGTGGTGCTGGGCGAAGCGGCGGATCTCGGGGTCGCGGCAGGCCGCGAGGATGCCGCGATAGATCATCACGGCGCCGGTCTCACCCGCATGGTTCGAGCGGAGATCGCCGATCAGGCCTGGCACGCCGCCGGCGAGGGCAGCGATGCTCGCGGCGTCGATATCTGTGACGGAGAGGGTCGCCAGATGCGTGCTCATGCCGGGGAGATCGTGGCGCGGCCGGGTTGCGCAATCACCGTCCGCCGCTCACCAGAACTCGGTGCCGGGCGCGCCCTTGAACGGGCCGACCAAATCGGCGGTGATCCAGCCGCCGTAGAAGCCGCCGGCCTGGGGCGTCACCCGTTCTTCGCCGACCATGCAGGCGTCCATCCGGCCCGGATAAACCGCCACATGATCGCGCAGCGTGGCGTAGGGCGCGAGCGGCTCGGGGTAGCTCCAACCTGCCGCCGGTTCCACGCGCCCGCCGCCGCGCAGCGTGTGGTAGCGCGCGACGCCCTTCCACTCGCATACCGAACGGCCGGGCGCCGGCGCGAGCGAGCCGGGGCGGAACGCCTCGAGCGGGAGGTAGTAGGTCGGCGGGTGCCACGTCTCCAGCACACGCAGCGCCCGCGTGGTCTCCGCGATGGTCTCGCCGCCCAGCACGATGTGCACACGCCTGGTTTCCGGCTCGAGCGCGGGCGGGCGGGGGAAATCGGCGACGCGGCGCAGTTCGATGCTCATTGCACGGATGCTTGGGGGGATCGGACGACTGTCAAGTCCGGCAGATCGGGCGGGAGGTGACGTGGTAGCGGGGGAATTCCTGCCAGTCAGCTTTCGGATAGGATAACGCGGAGCGCGGAAATTTAGCTTGGCGCGATCGAGCCGAAAGCGGAATGGTTGATCCGACTACTCAGGACGGCAAGCGAGGCTCATCATTTGGCCAGTGCAGAGAAAGATCTCGCTTTAGATATCCTGAGAGCCGGAGGTTTGAGTCCGTCAAAGCTTGGCCTAAGATTTGATCGAGTCGTAATTCGCGTTCTTGCTGATCTGAGATCGTTTGTTGAAGGGGCGAGTCCCCGGAGCGTGTCTGTTGTTGTCACGATTTCCGCGCCTATCCGTTTGCCTACGACGACGGTCAACGACTTAAAAACTCAGATCACCGCGCTACTCGCGGCAGGCATTACACGGGCCGACAACTGTGCCCTTTTGCATGGCAACACAGTACGAATGAGGCTTATCGAACAATCGTCGAAAACACCGATGAGATTTATTGGTTTCGTACATAATCCAGATTCAGCGCCTGGACAGTTACTTGATCTCGCCGAACAGTGGCTGCACACTAAGATTTAGCGGCGTTTCTGGCGACTCGGTCGGCCCGAATGCGGCAGGGGCGGTTGGGGGATTGCGGCCTGTCCGGTTTGGGGCGAAGGATAGTGTCCCCGGTCGTGATGTAACAGCGTTTGTCTTCGGCAAGGGCCGAGGTGGTTTACTTTATCATCGCGGCGAGCGGATCATTTGTCACTTCGGTGATGCTTTCAAGTCTCATGTAGCGTCGGCTGACGGCCCACTCGTCGTTTTGTTCGAGCATGATCGCGCCGACCAGGCGGGCCGCGGCGCGTTCGTTGGGAAAGATGCCGACCACGTCAGAGCGGCGCTTGATCTCCTTGTTGAGCCGTTCGAGTGGGTTGGTGCTGGCGAGCTGCGGCCAGTGGTCCTTGGGGTAGATTGTATAGGCGAGGACATCCTCACGGGCCTCGTCGATCATCGCGGCGAGCTTGGGGGCGCGCTCGCGCAGGGCCTCGGTGACGGCCTGCCACTGCTCACGCACCTGCTTGGCGCTCTCCTGGGCGAAGATGGTCTTGATCATGGCGATGACGCCCGGCCGCTGCTTGGTGGTGACGTTGGCGAGCGCATTGCGCATCCAATGCACACGGCAGCGCTGGATGGTGGCGTGAAAGACGCGCGAGGCGGCGGCGCAATCCCTTGTGGTCATCGGCGATCACCAGCTTGACGCCGCGCAGGCCGCGATCGGCGAGCGAGCGCAGGAAGCCCTTCCAGAAGGTGGAGGGGCCGGTGGCCACACCGATCACCTCTCGCCGTCCATCCGTGTTCACCCCCACAGCGACTATCGCCGCCATCGAGACGATGTGCCCGGCCTCGCGCACCTTCAGATAAGTCGCGTCGATCCACAGATATGGCCATTCGCCTTCGATCGGGCGGGCGAGGAAGGCGTTCACCCGCTCGTCGATCTCCTCGACGAGACGGCTGACCTGGCTCTTGGAGACGCCGGACGCCCCCATGGCTTTGACCAGGTCATCGACCGCCCGGGTGGAGACGCCATGGACATAGGCCTCTTGTATCACTGCGGTCAGCGCCTTTCGGCGGTCCGGCATGACTCCAGGAAACAGGGGAAGTAGCTGCCCTTGCGCAGCCGGGGATTTCCAGATCGATCCGCCCTGCGCGCGTATCCCAGGCGCGTTCGCGGTAGCCGTTGCGCTGGACCAGGCGGTCTGGGTCGCGCTCGCCGTGCGGCACGCCGGTGCGTGCCTCGACCTCGGCCTCCGTCAGCCGCTCGGCGGCGAAGGCAAGCATCTGGCGGACAAGATCGGCATCGGTGCCCTTCTCGATCAGCTCGATCAGCGCCATTCTGTCGTTGGTCATCGTCATCTCCGTCTATTGGGTTCAAGCTCGCAACTCGAACCTTAGCCGAAGACCGGCGGTGACCACCGCACCTCGCGGGGCCGCATTTGTGGATAAGCGGCCTGCCTACGCCAGACTCGCTGACGGTCGCTCCGGCAGGCCGCTTATCCACAACTGCTACACCGCGACCTGGGACACTATCCAGCGCAACGAAGAGGGGAATTTATCTCGCCCACTTCTGGGGAGAATTCAACGGGCGCTGACAAACGGTCTATTTTTGGTTCAAAATGCTCGATTTATGAAATAGAATCTACGCAGATCGGACTTGTCCGCACGGTTCGTATTGCCAGTAGGTGCCGGCCTTAGCGACCTCGAAGATCAGTTCGCGCGATCCGGCGACGGCTATTTCGGCATCGCCATCGGTCCAGCGACAACCGGGCTCAGTCGCGTGCCAGCCGGAATGAAGCGCCGGGCTGTCCAGACAGACTTCCCGCCCGTCGAGCCACATCCGCGCGATTGCGATGCCAAGTGAGCGTGTATCATTCTCATCACGGTCCAAGTGCGCCGGCACGCAGCGACGCGATGCCAGCCGGACTCTGCCGGTTCCCTTCGGAATTGACACCCGCCAACGTTCGCCATCGATTTCGGCGAACAAGGTACGACCGTCCGCCTGAATGCACAGATTGGGGTTGGTAGTCGTGGCATAGCCCATTAGCACCGCTTGCACATGCAGCCGGCGTCTGGCCAAGATCATCTGCGGACCGCCAAGGATCTGCTCCGCGCACGCCTTCGCCTGCCAGACGTCCTGCGCGAAATCCGTGTGCAGCCTGATCGGCCCGGCGGCATTGTCGAACGTGCCGCGATTGCCGGTGTCGAGGTAGCTCTCGCAGGGCAGACCATCCACAAGAATGATATCGTGCGCCGGTAGCTCGACGTGAAAATAAGTCACCGCTTCGACGCGCTCCCGCTTGATGGTCGCGTCATTTAGGAGCAGCCGCACAGGAATCAGCTCGCCCTCGATCAATACGGAATGATCTGGCGATAGAAGCACGTCCAGTCGGGGGACATTCGCTCCCAACGCGCCGGCTCGCACGCGCACAGGCCAAACATCCGCCGGTTGCGGATGCCGGCCACATTCGACCCGCCGATGGCCGATCCAGACGATTGGCCGCGCCGCGCCCGACGCTGTCAGCACGAGATCGCCGACAGCGAGGGCTTCGACCGCAACCTCGCCCGCCGGCGTTGCGATCCTTGAGCCGGCAACGAAACAGGAGATCTCGAAGGCCGAGGCCGACTGCACCTCGGCTGTATAGGTCTGATCCGCGCTTTTGCTGGAAGCTGGAGGGAGCGATGCAAAGGTGCCGTTGTAGCCCCAGAAATCGAGGTCGAACGTCATCTTACCCTGTGGCACGGCGGTCGTGTCGGTACAGACGAGCTGACCGTCAACAAACCAAAGCACCTCATTGGTGAACCATTCGATCGTGTAGGTCCCGTAATTGGTCAGGCTCTGTTGGACGGACACCAACGTTGGAGAGCCGGGGCTGTTATCTAGCTCGTTGTCATAGACATTGGTCTGTATCTTGCTGCTCTGCCCATTTGCCTGGTCGGTACGTGCCTCGAAATCAATCTCGTTGTGCGTGTCCGGGTCGGTGGGATCATCTGGGTTGGTTGGGCCATAGAGGAACATGCCGAGAGCCATGCCGGGCACAGTGGTGTCAAGCTTGGCCACAACCGTGAAGCCGATGCCGACGCCGACGCTGGGCGCGATGTCGATGGTGCTGACGACGTCTGATCCGAAGTAGGCATTGCCGGGTGCCGTAGCGGGGGGAGGGGGATCATAGGTCTGCATTGTCAGGTTCAGCGCGCCGCCGGCTACACTGGGGAGGGACGGCGACAACTCGGTCCCTGGCTGGGCTGGGATGGTGCCCGCGTTAGGAATGTATTCGGCTGCGCCGGTCGCAACCGTCCAAAGTCCGGAATTGGCGGATCCTATAGAATCGGTGGCGAAGTCGTCTTGGGGCAGCATGGGCGCGAGCGATGCCGACATTGCAGACGTCCTCCCGTTGGCCAGCTTGGATCTGGCGGCTATCGCGCGACAATCTCGGTTGAAGACAGATCATAAATGCCAAGCATGTCCGGCTCCTGCAGGAAGAACGGATCATTCTGGCAATAGCCAGCCATGACAAGCCTGATCATCGCAGAACGACGCCAAATTGGTGGACTTGCCGCAGCGCCAGCCCCTTGCAGGTGACACAAACAATTACGCCGTCCGGCCCTGCGGTTTCTAGAAGGCCTTAGATGGGGTTCGCATTCTGTACCGCATGACCGGCCGCGCCCTTGCCGGGAGTGTCGATCAGGCTCATCGGGATCACCAATCTGCGCTCTGGATCGGCCGCGTATCTGTTGAGCCGGTCGGCCCAGAGTTCGACCGTAACGGGAAGGGGGGGAAGGGAGCTCGCAGCTATCGGGCAGCGAATCGCGGTGAGCTGACATTGCGTTCATGACGACAACTGCTCACCCCATCGGGTTTCGCCGCACCGTGGGCACTCAGGAAAACGGTCCGAACTGCGTACATTGGTTTGCGACCGAAAGCTTCTGCCGCAATCACCGCGGCTAAGAGACGAGATCCTCGTCGACACCGGTGAGCGCGGCGGCTTAATGCTCGGCCAGCCGGTGGCGATGCCCGGCAGTCTGATCGGCATCGTCGATCTGCTGGTGCCGTAATTGCAGCGGCGCGGCCGGCTCCGGCGCGAGTATAACCGCAACACGCTGCGGGAGAATATGTTCGTCGACTTTATCCGGCGCCGATGACGCAGACTCGTCGCGAGTGACTGTCGACAAGTGGGGCAACCTGCCGTTTGGCTACGCAGTCGCTACGATCGACGCACATTCCCCGCCAGAGCACTTATCAACGTTGCACGCGCTCGGCAGCCCACACATGGCATGGGACTTGCTGAGGTGTGAGCAACTGGTCAGCGCGACCCGCAGACAGAGTCGGGTGACGCGGCGATTTTTCGGCAATCAACATAGGCGGAGGCCTCACCAAGCATGAAACCGATCGCGATGGCAGCGGCCACATTGGGTCTTGCTGTCCTGCTATGCGCAGCCACAGCGCGGGCAGGCTGCCTCGACGACATAAGAAAGACCGGTGTCATCAAGTCCGGCAACGGCATCATGGGAACCAAGCCCTCGGTCTGGCAGAACCAGGATGGCAGCTATACCGGCTTCGAGTGGGAGATCTTTCAGGAACTGGCAAAGCGCATCGGCGTGGCAAAGCCGGAATACGTGATCACCGAATGGACATCGCTGATCCCGGGACTGAAGGCCGGGCGCTGGGACATCATTCTGTCCGGCATGGCCGTTACCCAGGAGCGTGAGCAGAGCGCCGGCATTCGCTATACCATCCCCTATTTCATGCTTTACGACTACGCAATCGTTGCTGCCAACTCGCCGATCAAGACGTTGGCTGACCTGAAGGGCAAGACGCTGGGCTCGACGCTCGGCACGATGGATTCGCTCAACGCCCACATGCTGGTCGACCACGGCGATGCGGGGAGCGTGCTGGATTTCAACACGTTCGGCGAGCCGTTCATCGCACTTCGGAATTCTCAGGTCGACGCTGTCATCCTCGATCAAGGGACGCTGTACGGCCAGCAGGAGGCCATGCACGATCTGCGCACGATCGGTGAGCCGATCTACTATCACCCCAAGCCCGCGTGGGCCGACGCCGAGGCAAAGGCGCCGTATATCCTTGGCGGCACCGCGATCGGAACACGCGCGGAGTGTGACGATCTACGCGCGGCGTTGAACAAGGCGCTGGAGAGCATGGACGCCGACGGCACCCGCAAGGCGATCCTGACCAAATACGGCGTATGGGCTGACTACCAGGCAAAGCTGATGAAATAGACGGGCGGCAGCGCCAGTGTACCAGTTCTTCTTCGTTCTAATCCCCGAGAACTTTCCGTACCTGCTACAGGGCGCTGTCGTAACGCTGGAACTATCGTTCATCAGCATGGCGTGCGCAATGGCGGTCGGCCTGACGGCCGCGATGGGCCGCCTGTCCGGTCGCCGATGGATCGAATGGCCGCTGCTCGCCTACGTCGAGGTCTGGCGGGACGTGCCGCTGATCGTGCAACTGATGGTGATCTATTTCACACTGCCCTCGATCGGCCTCACCCTGCCGGGCTTCTGGGCGGGCATTATCGGTCTCAGCCTCAACCTCGGCGCCTACATGTCAGAGGTGTTCCGCGCGGCGATCCTTTCGGTCAATGCAGGCGAACGGGCGGCGGGACTTTCGTTAGGCATGTCTCGCATCATGGTCTATCGTCGCGTGGTGCTGCCGCAGGCATTTCGCATCGCCGTGCCGACGATCGGCGGCTATTTCATCTCGCTGCTGAAGGATTCGTCGCTGGTCTCGTTCATCGCGGTCAATGAGCTGCTGCGCCATGGGACGATCCTGATCGCCAATACGTTCCGCACCATGGAGATATATTTCATGGTCGCGATCATCTATTTCGTCATGAGCTTCGTCGCCTCGCGCATCGTGCGGCGGATCGAACGTGCACTGACTCCAGCCTACCTGCAGCGCCAGCGACGCGGCTTGCGCATGATGCTCGCGGTCGAGCCGGTGCCGGCAGAATGAGCGCCCTGGTGTCTGCGGCCGGCGCGCCGATCCTGACGGTGCAGGCGTTGCGAAAATCCTTCGGCAATATCGAGGTGCTCAGGGGCGTAAACCTCAGTGTTCGGGCCGGCGAAGTGACGTTCCTGATCGGCCCAAGCGGCGGCGGAAAATCGACCCTGATGCGCTGCATCAATTTCCTCGATACGCCCAGCGCGGGAGAAATCGTTTTCGCTGGCAAGCGGCTTTGCCACGAGGACGGCAACCTGTTCCATGCCGCGCCGGAACGCCTGTTGCGCGCGGCACGCAGCGAGATGCCGATGGTGTTCCAGAATTTCAATCTGTTCAGCCATCGGACGGTGCTGAAGAACGTCATCGAAGGTCCGGTGATGGTACAAGGCCGGCCACGGGCGCAGGCGATCGAGGAGGCCGAGCAGATTCTGCGCCGCTTCGGCCTAGGCGATAAGTTCGACCATTATCCCGACCAGCTTTCGGGTGGGCAGAAGCAGCGTGTCGCGATCGCGCGCGCCCTGGCGATGCAGCCGCGCATGATCTTGTTCGACGAGCCGACCTCGGCCCTCGATCCCGAGCTAATCGCAGGCGTGCTGGATACGATCCGCGTGCTCGCCGAGGAAGGGCTGACCCTGATCGTGGTGAGCCACGAAATGAAGTTCGCGCGTCGTCTCGCCGACATCATTCATTTCATAGCCGATGGCGTGATCCTGGAATCAGGCCCGCCCGACCGGATTTTCGACGCGCCGGAATCAAGCCGGCTGACGGGATTCATTCGGTCGATCCTGCATTGAGCTGCGCGGTCAAGGTGTGTCCTACCGGACGGAGAGCTGAATGCGTGTGGATCGGTTTCATCTCGGCTGGTTTCTGCAAGGCTCGGCCATCCAGTCCTGGGGCGAGGCCTGGACCGGCAGGATTGCGGACGAGTGGATGGTCCCAGACCTGTTCATCGAACTTGCTCGCGCGCTGGAACGCGCTTGCTTAGATTATATTCTGATCGAAGACTCGACGTATATCGGCGAAGCCTACGGCAACTCGCGGGAAATCTATCTGAAATACGCGATGTCGGTCCCCAAGCAGGACCCGGCGGTGCTCGCGAGCATGATGCTGCAACAAACCTCGCGCTTGGGCGTCGTCGCGACGTTCGGCACGTTCGGTTACCATCCCTACGCGCTCGCTCGTCTGGTCGGCACGCTGGATCAGGTCTCATCCGGTCGCGCCGGCTGGAACGTGGTGACCGGTAGTTCCGATCTCGCCGCACAGAATTTTGGCAATGAGCGGCTGCCGGAGCACGATTTGCGTTACGACATGGCCGACGAGTATATCGAGGTCGTCAAGCAGTTGTGGCAATCTTGGGAGCCGGGCGCGATCATTGCCGATCGCGAGAGCGGCATCCTGGTCGACCACAACAAGGTCCACACGATCGACTTCGCGGGCCGCTACTACAAGTCCCGTGGTCCGCTCAATTCGGGTCCGTGCCCGCAGGGGCGCCCGGTGATCGCGCAGGCCGGCGGCTCGCTAAAAGGGCGTGCCTACGCCGCCAAGCATGCCGATACCGTCGTCGCGCACGTCACCGACTTGGACGGCATGAAACAGTATCTCGGCAGTGTCCGCGAGATGGCGCGCTCGCACGGCCGCGATCCGGCAACCTGCAAGGTGCTGTTTCTGGTGTCGCCGATTCTCGCCGACACCGCGGAGGAAGCGCGCCAGCGCAGCCGCGACATGGCCGCCAGGGCGGCGGAACGGCTTGATATCCAGCTCGCGCGGATCGCGAAGATCACCAACATCGATTTTTCCCAGTTGGATCTCGACCAGCCGCTCGGCTCGCTGACGACGAATGGACATCAGCAGAGTCTCGCCGACTTTTTGCGCAAGGCGGGCAAGCGGACTCTGCGCGAGGCCGTCGCAACCTACAACACAACGGGTCTGTCAATCGACTTGATTGGCACGCCCGAGCAGGTTGCGGGGCAGATGGAGGAAGTGATGCAGGAAGTCGGCGGCGACGGATTTCTGTTCACGCTAGGCAATACGACGCGCCGTACAATCGCCGAGATCACCGACGGCCTTGTGCCGGCGCTGCAGCAGCGCGGACTTGTGCGGACCTGCTATCAGCACAAGCAGCTTCGCGACACGCTGCTTGAATTCTAGTTCTTCTGCCTATCAGGGGGCAGAACCGGCCTGCGCTGGTGCGGCGTAGCGACTCGCCGGTCGATGCAGACCGAGATGATCCCGCAGCGTGGCGCCTTCGTACTCCTGGCGCAACAGTCCCCGCCGCTGCAGTTCGGGAACGACATGCGATACAAAGTCGGTCAGGCCCTTCGGCATTGAATGAAACAGAAGCATGAATCCGTCGGCCGCCTCGGCATTAAGCCACTCCTCCATGTAGTCGGCTACCTGCTGCGGCGTGCCGCGGAACGTGCGCAAGCCGCGCTCGTAGCGCATATAGATCTGCCGCAGCGTCAGACCCTGCCGGATCATTCCGGCAATCTCGGCAAAATACTGCTGGTGCTGGTTGGATGATGTCGGGATGCGGTCCTCCGGCACCGGCTGATCTACGTCCAGACCGGAAAGGTCGGCTTCCAGGTCGTTCGCAAGCCGGAAGCGACCGACCTCGGGGTGGATCAGCGCCTGCAGTGCCTGATACGCGTCCTCGGCCTGCTCGGCGCTCTGGCCGATAACGATTGGCAGACCCGCGAGAATTCGGATTGAGTCAGGCGAGCGGCCGAACCTTTCTGCGCGCGCCTTGATATCGCGGTAGAAGGCACGACCGCCGACGACATCAGTATCGGACGCAAAAATCACTTCGGCAAATTCCGCGGCGAAGTCCCGCCCGGTGTTCGATGCACCGGCCTGAATGATTACAGGTCGTCCCTGTGGGGGTCGTGCGATGTTCAAGGCACCATGGAGATTGAAATATTTGCCGTGATGATCGAGCACATGAAACTTGGCAGGATCGAAATTCACGCCGCTGACACGGTCGTGGATGAACGCGTCGTCGTCATACGTGTCCCACAGCGCCTCCACAATCTCGACGAACTCGCGCGCCCGCGCATAGCGATCGGCATGCGGTGGCAGCATGTTCAGCCCGAAATTGCGCGCTGCATAGTCATTGGCCGAGGTCACAACGTTCCACGCCGCTCGGCCGCGGCTTAGGTGGTCGAGCGAGGCAAACTGTCGAGCGACGTTGTATGGCTCGAAGAAGCTGGTCGAGACAGTACCCCCAAGGCCGATATGCCTCGTGGCCGTGGCCACGGCCGAGAGCAGCGTGACCGGCTCGAAGACATTCATGAACATCGGATACCGGCTCCAGGCATGCAGATTTTCGGTGCGCGCCGCAGGTGTGTCGGCAATGAAGAACAGGTCGAACCGGCCGCGTTCGGCGAGGCGGGCGATGCCAGTGTAGTAGTCTATGTCGGTCGAAGCATCAGTCTGCGTGTCGGTGGACAACCATGACGCCGGATGTGCGCCAGTGCCCTGGACCAATACCGCCAGGGCCATCTTTCTGCTTGCCATGCAAACTTCCTTTGACATCCTGCCGATCCGTCGGCACCGAGGAGGCAGGCGAACGGTTGATGCCGTCTCAGCCTTCAGAACGCGATCAGATTGTCCCGCGATGGTACATGGATATATCCGGTGCGTAAGATTGCGAGGCGCCGCAAGATCAGTGTCAGGGGGATGCAAATCGCCTGCCAGGGCAGATCGACCTCTAAGCAGAGATTGTCGGCGCTGCCAACGGAAGGACCATACCCCACACCACCTGACGCGTTGTCGGACTGCGGGTATCGCGGCGCCATTCGTTGGCCGACCAATCGGAGTCTGCTTTAGCGGGGAGCATGTCGCGCTGACCGGCGAAACGTCTGGACGAGCGCAACCCCGCCAGCCGGATTCCGGCCCCTAAGTGATGTCTACCAACGTTCATGGCCCTGGCCGCTTAGCGTGCAGCCTTGAACAAATCGTCCCGCCGACCCCTCTCACCCGCTTCCTGGTATGGCGATGATGGGATAGAAGCGACAGAAGCGGCGAGGAGTTTGCAATCATGGCGTTGAACGAAACGAAAGAGGCGGCAGGGAAGGCGGGCCGTCGCGTTGCCTTGATCTCGCATTGCCTGGGGAATCAGAATGCCAAGGTCGACGAATTCGCGATGTTTCCGGGGGCCGTTAGTCCTGTCGTGAGTCTGCTGCGTGAACTTAGCTACACCATCCAGCAGATGCCTTGTCCGGAACTAACATTGCTCGGCCCAAAGCGCTGGTGGCAGGTGCGGGAGCAGTATGACAGCCCAGGTTTTCGTCGTCACTGCCAGTATCTCGCAGGAACGGTTGCCGACGTGCTGGATGCGTATGTTGAACAGGGCACGGACGACGTCGTGGTGCTCGGCATCGATGGCAGCCCGTCGAGCGGCGTGTCGGCGACTAGTACCAGCGGCGGCAGTTGGGGCGGGAGACCCGAGCAGATCGGCTTTGCCTTCGTGCCCGGCAAGGGCGTCTGGATCGAGGAGCTGGAGCGGGTGCTGGGCGAGCGCGGGCTGCCGGTGCCGCGTATGTTCGGTGTACCCATGGAACTGCCGGGCTTCAAGATGGCCAATACGCTCGTTGAACTGCGGCGCTTCCTGCTCGCCGGCCGGGTGCCTGTGCATGCGTGACAACGATGTCCGCTCGAAGTGCGTCGCCATTGTTCCGGATGCACTGCTGAACGCGCATCTGCTGACCGGCCCGCTCGCGGCCATCGCCGATTCTGCGCACGACATGCTGGATCGGCTCGGTTTTGGGCTCATTCAACTGCCGCCGCATGACATCACGCCGGAACGCGCACGGCGCGCGCTCGATCTCGCGATCGATCAGGTGCGCGACTACGCGGCCAACGGCTATCGGATTATTTCGGTGGGCCTGAAAGCGCTGCCGGGCGCGGGGCTCTGGCAGGACCATCTGACGCCGGAGATGAACCGCCGCGGCCTCGTGCTGAGCGAGGCGGTGAACCTCGACACTCCCGAGACTCTCGCTGCCGTCGAGCAGCGTTTGTCGGTCGGCATACGCAAAGGCTAGTCGGGAAGGACCGCGCCTCCCCGACTACCCTCGCACGCGTTACAATTTCTTGTCTGCCGCGGGCACTTTCGCCAGGAAGCTGGTGTCGAACGCGGCATTGAGATCAACCGGCGCTTTCAGCGCCTTGTTCTCCAGCAGATTGTCCTCCACGTCCTTGATCGCGGGCAGGTCGATCGCGCCCAGCCCCTCGCTCGCGCCGGCGCGCGCCACCATCAGCTTTTCGACGGAGTCCAGCATCAACTCCTGATGCTTGCGCTCCAGGCCGCTGCCGGCCGACATGACGATATCGATCGCTTCGCCCTTGTGCTGAAACGCGTATTTCCAGCCCTTCAATGTGGCATCCAGGAACGCCTGCACCTGCGCCGGATGGGCCTTGATCTCGGCTTCGGAGGTGACGATCGAATCCTGCTGCGTCGTGACGCCCACATCGTCGGGCATGAACAGCTTGATGTTGTTGATTCCCTGTTCTTTCAGAAAGTTGAGCTCGCCATAGACGGTGACGGTGGCGACGTCGAACTGCTTGTCGATGAAAGGCTGCATCGAGAAGGGTTGCGAGACGATCTGCACTTCGCTGGGCTTTACGCCAGACTTCAGCAATACCGAGTTGAGTGTGTACTGGGTGCCGACGAACCAGGTCGCGACCTTCTTGCCCTTGAAATCCTTGATCGAGTTGATACCGCTCGAATCATACGTCACGTAGCCGAAGGAAGTGAGCTGCTGCGACATGCCGATGCAGACCAACGGCAGACCTTTCTCTCGCGCGTACAACATGCCCTCGGTGCCCGCGCCGATGCCGAATGTGTCGGCACCGGAGGCGACCAGCGTCTCGACACTGATGTTCGGCCCGCCGGGATTGATCGTGACGTTGAGGCCGGCATCGCTATAGAAACCTTTAGCTTTGGCGACGTAGACGCCCGCGAATTGCGCCTGAGTGATCCATTTCAGCCGGACCGAGACCGCATCCGCCGCGAAAGCCTGCGGTGCCATTAGCATTGCCGCCAGGACGGCCGCCCATTTCGTCATCACGCCTGCGCGCATTCGTAGTTCCTTCCGTTGCTGGATAAGACGCGTTCGATCAGACGCATTCTGCGCACCAACAAGGTGGTTTGACAATAACGCGTCCGATAACTGTGTAATGCATCACGCATCGCCGACGCAGGGGCGCGACAGGCCAAGATGCTGGCGCAGTGTCGTGCCTTCGTAGTCGCGGCGGAACACGCCGCGCGCCTGGAGCAGCGGCACCACCAGGTCGACGAAATCCGTCAGCCCGTCCGGAAAATA
>Ga0116226_10002912_pt1 | contig 15039 bp, 7 predicted proteins | sample S1TSphfallax_FD_89692 | JGI IMG/M metagenome (GOLD analysis project Ga0116226, IMG submission 89692) | Host-associated microbial communities from peat moss isolated from Minnesota, USA - S1T2_Fa - Sphagnum fallax MG | ecosystem: Host-associated > Plants > Peat moss > Unclassified | place: USA...
AGAATAGAAGCCGATGATGGCTGAATATCAGCAGGCGCTTTGTATTGAACAGATTGTGGTTTATCTGGTCGATGAATTTGATCAAGGTGGACAGAAGTTTCCTCTAGTATCGGTAAATCAGTAGCAGCAATTGCTTGTGTAACAGATGTAGCTTGTTGTTTAATTACATCGGATGCAGGTAGATCTTTCGGAGTCGGTTGACATAGTTGAGTAACATTAGTGGGCGTTTCTTGCGCTGGTTCTTCTCCACTAAGAGCAGATGCTGTGGTAAGAATAGAAGGAGATGATGGCTGAATGCCAGCAGGAGCTTTATATTGGACAGATTGTGGTATATCTGGCCGATGAATTTGGCCAAGATGAACAGAAGTTTCGTCTAAAATTGGTACATCAGTAGCAGTAGTTGGTTGTGAAATTGATGTAGCGATTTGTTTACTGCCGGCTGACTCTTGACGACGTAGATGACCCACATTGATAGGTGTTTCTTGAGCTTCTTCATCATGCCCACTCGTAGTCAATGCACTGGTTCGTAATATAGCACCTGATTCTTGTTTTATATCGGCTGATGCTGTATATTCGTATGGCTGCGGTACTTCTGATCGACGAAGTTGAATAAGAGCTATGCCTGTTTCATCGAGTACAGGAACATCTGGACCAACTGCAGGTTGGGTAACGGTAGCTGCTTTACCCGTTGTTCTAGCTGAACCGACAGCTAAACGTTGATCTACAAGATGTGCAATATGTTGTTCGTCTTCATATTCGTCAGCTGATGGAAGTAAATGCGAAATACGTGATACTCGATGAGGTGATGAGGGTACAAGAGTGTCGTTGCCAGAAATAACATCAGACCATTGTTCAACATTACTAAGTGCTTCGTCAAGTGAAATAAGCGTTGTAGAGGTAGTTTCTGATTGTTCGGTTACAATCAAGTTATCGTCTATCGGTCGACTTGTTTGTTGTTGAACGCCTGTGACAGTCGTTTGCTGAATGTCCTCTTCAATACGTTCCTTCACAATATCGGTAATAGACGATGGATATATTGACTCGAATTGGATTCGACCGGTTGATTCATTTTCCTAAAAAAAAGAATATGTCATGATTTTACCTGTGCCACGAAGTTAACGAACACTCCATTAAATAATATATCAGTTAACACAAATAATGAGAGCGTTCTTTCACAGTTATGATCTAATAGTGTCTCGTAAAAGAATAATAATGATGATATGATTCAAACTCTATTAATCGATCTATCTTTCGAGAACAATTGAACGCAATTACGTTTGTAGTTTCTTGAAAATGGAAAGATTCATTTTTCTCAATCTTATTTTTTTTTTAAATACAAACGTCGGCATATTCTCTAATTTTCCTAGATATTTGTCCAACTTACAAAGTTTAATTGTTGTTGATCCACCATAAGTTTAGCAGCAGCATATTCACTTTCAAACTTTCTTCGTGTTTGTTCATCGAATTGATCTTCGTTAACCTATAAAGAAATAAAAATAGTAAATTATGATACAAAATGAAACAAAAAAAATATTACAGGCAAAAGTGCTGATTCTTCATCATAAAGTGATAGTCGTGGTGTTGGTGGAGTAAAATCAGTACGAATAATAATTTCTTCTGTTGTTTTACCAGGAATATGAACTTTAATATCTTCATATGGTAATGATTCATTTAATGGCATATGATGCATCATTGATATACGTTTATGATGTGGACTACTTAAATTTAGATGACTATCGTCATCAATATGTTTCTTTTTAATAGGTGGTTCTTCTAGTACTTCTTGATATTCTAAATGTACATATATATATTTTTTTTTTTAAATAAATTATTAAAATTTCTATTTACCTTGTTGTTCGTCATCAAAATGATCTTCATCGATAATAACATATGCTTGTGTCATAGCACGTCCATAAACATTTTCAACATGAAATATATATAAACCTTGTAATTCAGGAGTTATAGAATCGATAGTTAATGTTGATGAATAATTTGTATTGACAATTGATCCATGTTGTACTGGTTGTGGTGCAACATTATTTGAATGTTGTACTTGCCATGTACAATGACATTGAACTGATGGAGAAAAATATTCAACTTGAAATTGTACTCTATCACCAGAACGACATCGATAAGGAGATAGAAGTGATCGTGTTATTGTTGGTGGAATAAAACGATCAAGAGATGTTGCTGATGACCAGGATTCACCAGTGCTTAAACCTTGTTGGCTTATTTGATCAGGTTGCTCCTCCTTTTCAGTAATAAAGCCTAAAATTAAAATAAATAATTATTTAAAAAATGATTTTAATAGAACAAATCGTTTCTGTATATAGGAATGTTCGAAAAATAGTCAATTCAAATTAGAAACATGAAAAGCGTAGTCATTGTGTAGAAAACCATATGGTTATTCTTCCGGAAAACAACAACTGACTGATTAAGTGTTCTAGATAATATTCTGTTTTTAAGAGAGAGCAATATACAATGTCGACATCCTTTTTGAGGTTAAGAATATAATCTAATTTGAATAGCTATGAAAAAAATAGACCTAATAATATTATCAAAAAAAAAAAACACCTGGTTTATTTGTATAATCCAAGTAGGCTATATGTATTTTGCTTATGTCTATATCTGTTTACATAAAAAAATCAAGATAGCAAGAAAAAACAATGTATTAATATGCAACCGAAGTGGAAGCAACAAGATATTCAGGCATGATTAAGAATTCTTCAAAGAAGAATCTAAAAGATATTTACATTCCAAACAAACCACATGTATGATCATTTCACTATATATTTATATTACAATTTTCTATCAATTACTCTTTCTAACTAATAGGTAACTGGATTGACATCAACAAACTATAACAAACTCATAGATAAGCACTTGCTTTTGTCTTTAAAACAACAAAAAATAGATATACTCTCGTCTATGCTTAAATAAGAAAGATATATTTCCTTTTTGCCTGCAGAAACAAAAAGAAAGATAATCAAAATAATACTTTCTAGTTTTTGATTCTAAAGTGTAATTGAATATTTGTTTATTCTTAAATATAAACTCACTGTCAACAAATAGATAAGCACTCGATTCATCATGAAATTTTTCATGATCATAACTAATATAAATTGTATAAACTCCTTCATCTTCTTGTTCACATTGTCGAATATCCATCCAATAAATATTTTCTTCTGGTATTGAATTAAATCTATATCGTGAATTATTATCAATTATTATAGGTCTATCATTTAAACGCCATTCAATATTTAATAAAGATCGATCAATTTGAATATTTGAATTTGTTGATATTAAACGTATTTTAACTTCAAATCTTGCTGAATCACCATTACGTACAGTAATAGATTTAAGTTCTTGTTCAAATCCAAATAATATTAATTTATTTAGTTGATTTTCATTTAGTTCATCAATATGAACAAATTTCGGTATACGTTCTTCATTCGATGCCATCTTTTAACTTGATAGAAAATAAATTAGACGCCCCACCGAATAATAAAAATAGATACCAATACAGAATAGCTAAGTATGATGATGATGATGAATATAGAACGCTGGAAGGGGGCAGAAAAAAAAACGTTGTCTATTATCCACCAATACTATAAACGTTAGCCGAAAAAACAGAGATAGACAAACTCAATGTTTACTTGGTCATTGGTAGGCAGTTATAGAGATGATATAATCATACAGAAAAGAAAACCAACAACGACGGGAAATTTGTAGAAAGAAAAAAAAAGAGAAAAAAAAATGATATCTATTCTTAGAAATATTGCAAAGTCATAGGTTGCTGACGCTTTTCTCGTTTCCTCATTATCATTAGTTTAGATTTGTTCTTTTCCTATACTCTTTTCGTTAATATTGATGTAGACTACTAGATGAAGGAGAATGATGACCGATATATACATATATAGCAAGAAAGTATGGATGGCACAAAAGAATATACAGAAGCATAACTTATATTATGAAGGGTTAGTAAGAGCAAACATTGTTGATAGATATTGCTGTCTTTTTTCTATTGCTCATGTCAACATTGACGCCAACGTATACATGTTAATAAGTTCGAAATTTTTTTCGTCGAACATGAGTAGGCGTGACAGTCGAAGATTGATAAGAGTGTTAATCATTTTTCGATATTATTGATCACGATGAAACTAATTTATTTATCACAATGTTATCGGATATTATTAATCAATCAAAATCAAAAGAAATGAACTAAAACCACATGATAATTATCTTTACTTATAGAACAATAAATCGAATTAAGAATTGATTGATATATAGAAAACAATAGACGAGAAATAGTATCTGATTTACAAGATAAAAAAAATAACTTTTCAAAAATTTACTTTACCATGTTTTTGTTCATCTTGAATAATCGTTGTATTTCCACTAGATAAATCAGCAATACGAGCATCTAATTCTTCAACAACACGACGAGATTCTTCATATAAAGCTTGATCATTTACAGTTTGATATGATTGTATTCCTGTTATATCTTCATGATCACTCGATGCAAATGATGCTGAAGATATTTCACTATCATTTTCATATTGATAATCTATAAATTTTTGAAAAAATTAAAAAAACAAATAAAACTTTTTTCGTTTTTATATTTCTTATATTTACATGTTACATTAACAGTAGTTGTTGTACTTTCTTTTCCTTGTTCATTTTTTGCTTCACATCGATATATTCCACTATCATTTGGATAGATATCATGAATAATTAATGTCGATTTTCCTGTTAAAGAATCAAAATAAATCTGACGTGTAAGTTGTTGTTTATCATTAATTAATATTTGTCGTTCATCTTTAAACCAACGAATATCAATTGGTCGTCGTCCATGAACAACACATGTTAATTGAATTGTATCACCATCACGACATGTTATTGGTGTTGATGGTAATGGTTGAAAAAAATATAAATGTGTTAATAAATCATCATTAGGCATTGGTGGTAATTGACGTGTTAAAATTTGAACTTGACATGTTGATTGTGCTTGACCATATCGATTTGAAATAATTAAATGATAAATTCCAGAATCTGTTGGTAAAGTTGGATCAATAATTATAAAACAAATTCCTGTATCTGGATTATAATGACGTCGTGTACGAAATGTATTTTCGGAAATAATTGTTCCATTAATTGTCCATCTTATTTGACATTGTGTACCAGCCATAACTTGACAAGAAAGTAATAAACGTTCACCTTCTTCACATTCAACATTTGATGGAAGTAATTGAAAAAATACTGGACACATTCCTAAAGAATCATTGGCTGTATCAGAACTACTACTTGTATCAACATTTTTAACGGATGGATATGTTGAAAGTAATGAATGAGTACGAAGAATTTGTTCAAGATCATCAGCTGATGCACTACTACTTTCATCAGATGATGATGGAACTGTTTCTGGTATATCTGGAAGTACTGTTTCAAGTTCCATTGGTAAATCACTCTAAAGATTAAATTTAAGAATATTTTATTATGATAAAAATTTTTACTTCTTGAAAAGTTTGTATTTGTTCATTCCATTTAACAGTTTTTATTGATTCTTTTTTATTATCATTTGAAGGTATAATTTGATCACCAATAGTTCGAAATGGTGATTCAACAGGACTAATTACTAATGGTTGTATTGATCGTAATTGATGATCATCTGTTATTTGTTCCATTCGAAGACGTTTAGGTTCTATAGGAAGAATTTGTTCTTCTCGATCATCTTCTGTTCGTTTTTTACTTTCAGTTATTAATCGAGAATCGAATTCTAGAGTTGATAATTGTTCTCGTTCAATTTGTTGAATAATAACTTGACATGTTGATGAAATATGATAATGTGCATTCAATGCACGACATTCATATGTTCCTTCATGACGTTGTTTTGTTGTTTGATCAACAGTTAATAAAGCAATAAAATGAGCTGGTAATGTATCATAAGTTGCATGAAATAATCCATGATCAATTTCACCAGTTATTGTTGTTGTTATAAATGATGATGATGGAGGTGTTTCATAACAAACAGCAACTAATTCTCCATTTCTATACCATTCAAATTTATCAATATGAAGACCAGCAATACGACATGAAAGTTGTAATGATGTATTTTCAAATATTATTGTAGGATCAAGTAATGGTCGATCAACACGTAATTCATACCAATGTATTGGAAACATATTTTCATCAATAGAAGATTTTCGATTATTTGAATCTAAGAAAATTGTATTCAATTCACCTTCGTCTAGATAAGAAAAAAATATATATATATATTTGCTTTTTTTATTATAGTAGTTAATTGATTATCAACTCAGTGCATTATCGCTATAAAAAAATCTTTCTTTTTCTTTCTCTTTTTCTTTTTTTTTCTAGAATTCTTTTTGTTGTTCTTGCACAGCATGTTCTAATGTACGATCTATTCAATGTCGCATGGATAACATGCGTATGTATAGGGGTATGCCGTAACACATTACCACCATCATCGGAAGGCAACGAGAAAGATGTCGATGGTATTATGAAGTAAGGAATGCTCGTTGTTAACATTATGTATTATCACCAGAGCATAATATAGCAGAAAAGTATTGGAAAGAAGGACGAGGACAGAAAATGCGGAAATCAATGTGCCACAAATGATGCTTCTGCTATCGTTTTATAAAACGCTCCTGAATAGTACTGAGGTTACGAAATATGTATATATAGCAGATAAAAGCAGTCATTTATTAAGGAAATCATTATTCTTATAGTTAAAGACAGTAATAAAATCTGGTAATAATAATCTTTTATAACTCAATTTTATGGTATTTCTAGTGCAACTGAATATTGATTTCAGTATAAAATCTATTTCTATCTGTGAAAATGGAGAATCGAATATTAACATTCGAAACTAAAATTCCTATGAAATATAGATCTGATTTAAACTTTTAAAATTAGCTAACAGTTGTTTTAATTTATTACTCTATAATTATATGAAAAAATAATTTAAGATTTTTTACCTTCTGCCATAACACGTCCAGCCAGATTAAGTACAGGAATTTTAGTCCAAGATTTATCATCTAAATAAATAAATTCGAATAAAAGAAGAAAAACTAGATCTATAAAATCTATAACTTACGATTGTCAATGTTTAATTTAATTTCTAATGTTTCAATACTATTATCTAAACTTGTTGCTTCACAACAATATGAACCTTCATCAGAATAAAGTACAGAACGTATATAAAGTGTACATTGACCTGTTGTCGGTTGATATCGATGCCATATACGAAAACCTCGCATTTCAACGAGTTCACCATTAGCATACCAACTTATTGATTTAACTCGTTGATGACGAACATAACATTCAAGAAGTACATTATCACCTGGATGACATACATAAGTTTCCGAGAGACGACTTAAAAAGAGTTCACCAGTATCGATCTTTGATGTTGCCATTGTGAATAAACGTGTGCGTAAATATGCACTTGGAACGACTGATTGACTGACTACTCTTCTGATCTATACGATAGATGAAGATGAGGAAGCAAAAAAAAAAAGTGTGAATAGAATAATGCTAACAACAACAACAATAACAATCAATCCTAGAAAATGTCATCGTGTATAGAACGTAGGAGAAAGATCACACATACGTATAAATCTTTCCAAAGCAATAATCACTTGTTCTCTATCATGATCATATTAATGGAAACCATTGATATGTCAAGAGTTATCTAACAATAAAGGAATGAACCATGCCCGTCTATAGAATCTCTCTCTCTCTATCTATCTTTCTATATTAATATACTATAAAATGCTTAATCTTGTCTAAGTGTGATCATGTCCTTGGAATTGATGATATCCCTCTCTCCCTCTTCTTCTCCGTCTGTATGATTTGCTTCAGGAACAAGCAGAGTATCAAATTTTTCTTTTCTTATTCATACGATCGTACGACGACTAACATCTAATGTTAAACGGCAGGTGATTTGTCGCTTATGGACATGTTTGATGGATGGATTGATTGCATGCGAGACACATTGATGCAGAAACTTTTGGTGATAATATTAGGAGTAAAGCATTCCTTCATCATTATTATCATTTAATCATCTGCGATACAATATCAATCTCTTCATTCTCTTGCAAAACAGACAAACATATTGTTACAATAAATCATCAGCACCAAAAAAGAAACACAATAAAGATATTCCAATAAGAAAATGTTATTGAATGAGTTTATAATGAAAAACAAATGACAGGCGCGAATAGTTTGTTTTTATTTAATTATAGAAAAGAATATTTTTTTAAATGACCGATGAAGGTGAAAGAGGCAAATGTAGAATTCGATCTTTGTATCCTTTTAATATACACGAAATATATTCATCATAATACCAGATAATGAGTTCGTAGTCTTTTATATATCCTGAATCATTGATGGCTCGCACACATTGTATGACCTAAGCTTGGAGTTTTATAATATGATACGCAATCAATTGAACTCTTCCATTGTCATTTCATATTATTATCTACTATTAATTTTAACGAACATATGCACTATGCCAAGCCGATAGAACTTAGCGAATATTTACAGACTGCCTCAATGTTTGTTATTCTAGTCTTACTTGACAAAGATTAATGATTGTAGAGTAGAGATAAAAGCATCCAGTATTAATCGCTTTAATTTTATCTTTTATTTGCCTAAGATATGAAGGTTTCTAGACATTTTGAAATCTCAATTATTAACAAAATATTCTTTCGAAAAATTCTCTTCAATTATTTTGATCAATATTTTCAATATGTAATTGAATAAAAATCTCCAAAATGTTCAGTTTACTATAATAATAATAATGACTAAAATCAAATAAAAACGTGAATTAAAATGTTTGCTTTTTCTTTTAAATAAAAAATGGCACTTCTTCAGTTTCTTTTGTTTTTTTGTTGTCACCAATCCTCATATACACACACGCACGCACAAACAAGTGCACAGAGAAAAAAAACGACATAAGTACAAACAGAGAAGATATGAGAACAAAGAGTACAATTGCAATTGTATGGAAAAACGAGTGAGAGAAAGAGAGATAGACAGTTAACAACGAGCAACAATAATATATATATATTTATTTAAAAAAACAACAAATCTTACGATAAAATATCAACTTCAATATCTTCATCGCATTTTGTCAATTCAAGTACTTGATGATGTTGGGCATTGAATAAACCTGAACGATGTTCTTTAGCTGCTTGTCTTTGTTCTTTACGTTGACGTAATTTTAATGCTTTTTCAATACGTTGAGATAATGGATCACTTTTATTTGATGATAATGATGAATAACCATCACTTTCATCATTCATTGATCCACCACCACCAATTAAATTAAATTTAATTATATTTTTAATACGTCGATGTTTATCATCATTCATACCAGAAAAATCTAAAATAAATTCTGTTTGGTGTGGTAATAATTGTGGTCCATCTGGTTGTAATATACGTATAATTTCTAATTGTTCACGTCGACCAAGTTGTTCATTAATAATACGTGTCAGATCTTCTGTTGTTGATGTTTGTTCATGAGTTGTCATTTTTGACCATAATTTTGTCGGTAATTGTCGTCCATTAATATTTGAGCGATTTTTCGGTTGAGGTTTAGGTGATGGTGGTGCACTACGTTGGGGTGGTGGAGCTTGTAATGGACTAGAAGAATTAGCAAGTTGTTGAAATAATGAACGTGTATCATCTAATTCAGAAAAATAATCATTCTCAAAAAAATCCGATAAATCTGATACACCAATAAAATCTGCTTCAATACCAAGAAATAAATCATCAACAACACTTGAATTATTACAACCACCTATATCCATATATAAATCATCTGAACAAACTGACATAGATTTTGATGATGTTAATTGATTAACAGATGATTGTACTGTATTTAATGTTGCTGTTAAATCTGGCTGAGAATTACTTCTTGACATAGATGCAAGCATATCAGAATTAAGAAATTGTTGAATGGATGTTTGACCATTATTTAATGTTAATGGTGGTGGTGGTGGAGTTTGTAATGTTGGAGGATGAGACCAAATTATTGGTGATGTTGATTGATAATTAGTTGAAAATGGTGTTGTTGAATATGAATTATTACGCATACGAAAAGATGATGAGGATGGATAGTTATTATTACTATTACCTCCTAGATTACCTAATGATGATTGCATCATCTAAAATAAAAATAAAAATAAAAAAAAACTTCTTTTTTTCAATCTATCGATATGATCATAGGGTTAACTCATATTGAATAGATAGTGTATACGAGCTTTTCTTTCTTTTCGGTAAATGACGTCGAAGAAAAAACAGCTTTGCACATACTATTCGACATTTCACGTGTTCTCGATTATCATATGGAAAGAACAGAAAAGGATAAAGTACAGAATTTATTTTTAGCTTGAAAACATAAAAAAAACATTGCATATAGGTGCCAGACACTTAAAATTATTGAATAAGGAATCAATTTTCAAGTTTTTTTTTAATTTAAAAGAAAATAAACTTACAGCTGTTCACTAAGTCTGACAAAACAACTTAGAAATTTTAGACAATCATTTCTAAACAATTGAATTAGTAATTTCAACTATAGAATAATAAATATGTTTGTTTCTAAAACAAAAATAAAAAGGATTAGTTTTATTGATAAAGTATCACAATAATTTCTTACGATTGGTCTAAAGAAAATATCACCAGAACACATAGTATCAAATATTTTTGTAAGACATGAGTAATTATGTATGAATCATCATGAGGATTAATGATCGAGACTGGTGTGAAAATAGGAAATAGTTCTTATTGTAAAATTTGATATTATCACTAATAATAAAAGATAATTTAACTCTCTTATTAGTCTGATCATCTGTAATGATGTTCCTATAGTTTTTTTTTGTTCTCTTAATATTAACTTTCGAAAGATGCAACTATTTATTGATGATTATAATAAAAGTACAAAGTCAATAAGTTATTTTATAATGAATTTATATAATCTTATAAATAAATAAATTCAATTCAATTAAATATTATTTATATAAACAATTAGAAGAATATTTAATTCATATTTTGCTTATGGATTATTTAAAAATATGAACAATAATGATGTCAAGAAAAATAATAACGAAAAAAAAAGAGATCGAAGAGATGAAGATTTTTTTTTTCTTCTCTCATCATTTGTTGTTGTTTTTTGTTTTCGATTTTACCATTGGTTCAATGAAAGAACTTATCCTTTCATGATCCGAGAACTGCTCTATTGACACAGATGTCGTATGTCATCATACCAATGCAATTGAGATTTAGTATTGATTATCATCAATTGTTATAACAGTTCATTTTTGTTTTTGTTGACAGTTTTAGGTTCTTTTTTACTGAACTGAATGATTTTTCGTATGGTTTTTTACGTGCTATTAATAAAAAAATCGATTGTAAATTTTGCCTTTCAACAAATAATAGCAAATAAAAACAAAATATAGGTTAATCGTGCGTTTAAATGTTTATTGTACATGTCGAATGCTTCTTGTTGGTAAATGAGATAGCACAAGGGCAAATGTGTGGGTTTTATTTGAGCAATTGATAGTACAGTTCAATGATGAAACTGTCATTATGTTTTTTTTGTCCAATTTTATATCGATTTTCATTACGAAGACCATGAATAGAACAAATATACCAATAAATATTCTGTAAATAATATTCTCTATTAGATAGTCGAGTTTGCTAATATCTATCAAATTTCCAATTAATTTATGTTCTAATTATGAATACGAAAAAATTATTATTTTATTACATTTCTTTATGTACGTCTTTTTATCTTGTAACACATGTGTGTTTTATTCATATCTATATATATGTGTACGTGATTCCACCATTTGAAACCTAAATCGAAGATACAAGGTTATGTTCGCTATAGATACTTTTATACACCTCTACTCTATTTATCTTTCCTTTCTGTTCTCTTCGACAGCTTTTTTTTTTCTTTTTTTCTCTCTGTCTCTTTGATGTTCATTCAGTTGAACTATTCATTTATATTCTCATAAGACGCATCCTACCTATTTGCCTATTCACACGTGTATTTATAACGTACAAACGAAGCTTGGTTGCGAACGAGGACTCATATACACATACAAATTATTCTCAAATCATTATACATCTATTATATCTCTTCTCGATTAGACCTCATTATAACAACTATAATAAACGTGTAGTAATTGTAACCGACAACCTGTCCGATCATGACATGTATTGTATCGAAAAGAAACGATGACGCACTCGATTGAACACCACAATTATTACATTTGAAAAGGTATATATTGTTAAAGTCAAAAGAATTTTTTATAAAAAAAAACTATATTAGAAATTCTTTTTTTTTTGAATATCAAATTCGATCATATCTTTTTTTTTTCACTTCTTTCGATCGTCGATGTTCATTATCAAAATTTGAATTTCTGTTGTCATTTTCTTTCGTCTATATTTACTCCACCCTTTTTCTTTGCCTTTTCTTTGCGTACTCAAACCAACTCATCGTTTTGCTTCACTTTTAAAACCGAGGAAAAAAAATTGAAGAAGGTCATATGTATGTATCACATATATATGCATGCATATACGAGCCCGAAACAAAAAAAAAACATATACTTATGTACAGAGAACATTGATCTCATTGAAGTGATGAGAAACAGTCTCGTCTGACTTTTTCTTTTCTTTCTTATTTTGTCGTTTTATCAAAAGACTAACTACGTTCAAATAAATGTATGTATGATTATAAATTAAAAGTGATCAACTATACAAAAGACAATGAATGAGACAAATAGCCGATTTCATATCATTATTATTACATTCTGTAAATGATATAGCTATAAGGTATAGGTTGGTGTCATTGATGTCTATCGCCGTAGAGTAAAAAACGAAAAGAGTATCATCATTTAACAAAATGTACATCGAGAATCATTGAGAAAAGAGAACAAGGTCTTTGTTTCTATCTACCTTGACTGTCATTCTATGTATGTATACTAACATACTTTATATGATGTAAATTAGACTCACATCATTCGTTTTCTTTTCATGAACTAATGTCTCATATATACTACGTAATCTATTGTTGATTAGTAGCTTTATTAAGTGTAAGTAATAATAACAACAACCTTGTTAATATAACATTGAAAATGAAATGAATTTTTCTATGATGAAATAAGGAGAAGCGAGAGACAGAGAGAGAGGGAGAGAGAGAGGAAGAAAAAGTGACTACACCCTCCAATTTTATTTTATTCACATGAGTATCAAGTTTTCGATTGCATCATTTCTTTGCATTTTGTACATACGTATACATGAATTAGTGGTCAATCGTTTGGTTTGAACGAACGATGCGCTTAATACACTCTCTGTATATATGCGAATTCTCACCTGAGGCTAATCCTATTCAAATAGCTCCTATATCATCCTTTGTCTATGTCTTTCTCTCTTTTTTTTTCTTACTTGATCATACATATGTACATATTCTTCCCTTACTTGCATACTTGTCACTGACATGTTGACATACGACTGTTAAACCAGGGCCAAACATAATCTTATACATTCTACCAGTCTTTATTACATATTACATTTAGATAGCGAATCTCATCAATATTCAAAAACGAATTGAATAACATAGATGAGAATGACAACTGTTATTAATACTTCAAATTCTGAAGTAACAACACCAACAAGTTATGTATCACGTTGGATTGCTCAAAGTCATAATGCTTATCAAAAGAAAACAAATGAATTTTATTCATCATCATCACCAACATCATCAACATCATCATCATGTGACTTTCGAACAGCATCAAGTAAAACTCCACCAATGACTATATCATCAACAAAAACAGCGACATTAAAACCTCATACAACAACATGGCAAGCACAAGCTAAGTTACGCTTAGATGCTGCCGCTAAAATTGATGATTCTTCATTTACTTCCTCAATGCATATTAATAATAATGAACTACAAGAAAAATTACATCGTGTCAGGTAAGAATATTCTTCAATTGAATTGAGATGATGTAATATTTCTTTTTGATTGAATGATGTATATCAATATATTATTCTCATTTAAATAAATTTCTTATAGTAATAGTGGCAATTGACTGACTGACTGATTCTATATAAAATCTATCATAATAATAATAATAATACAAATGAAAAAAATGAACAAAGAATAATTTTAGGATTAATGAAGAATCTTACACAATACAGACATTGCATGACAGTTGATATGCATACGCATAAATTGAGCATAAGACAGTCAATGATATAAAATAAAAAAAAAGAACGTTAAATAGTCTATATATTCAAATCGATTAAGTATATGATTTTGAGCACATACATACGACATGACATACATAAAAAAGATGAATATCTCAATTCATTGAACAATAATAAATGACATATTACTTTTCTTTTTTTTTAGAGCTTTACTTGATGCTAAAAAACAACGTTTATATCGTCATTTCTCATCATCATCATCTTCTTCTTCTTCTAATTTACCAGATCAAGGGCTTGCTACAACTGTAGTAGGAGAACAATCATCTCCTCCTCCGTTGTCTTCAATTTTAGCACTTGAGGTAAATACTCGAAAAGAAAATTTTCACTTGTAATGTATTATCTTTTATTTTAGAATGTCCATCTTCCACATGATGAACATCCATCATCTACAACTTATGCATATCATTCTTCATCTATATTACCATGTCTTATAGAAGAATCGCCAAGTGATTCTGGTTTGAGTGATGGTACAAAGACAACAAATAATGATGATATTATTGATACAACAATCAAAAATTCAGCTATTATTGATTTAAGTAAACCATTATGTAAAGAAGAAATGCTTGCAATTATACAAATTTTACGAGAATTGTGGAAAAAACAATTCGGTTCAGAAATACCGGATATACAAATAAAACCAACTTTACCAACATCAACTTCTACTCCGAATCGACGTGGAGGAGGAGGAGGAGGAGGAGGAGGAGGAATATCATATTTATCAAATAATAATAAAAGCCAATA